>Ga0114968_10002099_pt1 | contig 15376 bp, 13 predicted proteins | sample M_130807_EF_Meta_FD_87020 | JGI IMG/M metagenome (GOLD analysis project Ga0114968, IMG submission 87020) | Freshwater microbial communities from Lake Montjoie, Canada to study carbon cycling - M_130807_EF_MetaG | ecosystem: Environmental > Aquatic > Freshwater > Lake | place: Lake Montjoie...
ACTATTGTTTTTGAAAAATATGGGAATAACAAAATCTTTAGAATCTTTATTAAAAGAATATAAAATAGAATTTGTCGAATCAATTTAATTTGCCTAAAAATAAATATATTTTAGCAATACAACCACACAGTTGTAATAAAGTATCAATTCCGCCATTGACACGAATATATGATAAAGAAATTATTTCAGTAATTTTTAATTTCTTTGACTCTTTAATTTTCAAATCCTTTTCCAATAAACATTTCATAAAGGTTAACAAAATATCATTTGGATAATAACCTTTATAATATAATTCTTTGGTAGTTTCAATACCATCTTGTAATCTCCCACTTAGACAATCTGATATAATCTTTTCAATATAAACTGGTTTAGGTTTATCAACCATTTTATATGTACTATCCACTGATAATTCTTTAAATGCATAGTAAATACATTCTAAATTATTAATGGCTTGTCGAATGTCCATATCCGATACAAATAATAATTCATTAATACCTTCTTGGTCATATTTAATTTTTTCTTCCTTACAAATTGATTCTATTTTTTTATACAAAAACTCTTTACTGATTCTAGGATATTTAATTATCATACACCTAGATTGAATAGATTCAATAATCTGGGTACAATCATTACAAATAAAAACAAATCTAGTATTCTTTCTAAATTCAGCAATAATATTGGATAATAAATTTTGAGCTTTAGGAGTTATACTGTCACATTCATCTAAAATAATTAACTTGTGTAAACCAGATGTTTTCTTCTTACAAAAGGGATAAATTGTATTATTAATCATTGATAAACCTCGGTCATCGGAAGCATTTAATTCTAGAACATGTTCATTGTAAATGTTTTCATTATAAATTTTTCTAGCTAAACACAAAATGGTTGATGTTTTACCGGTTCCAGGTTCGCCTGTAATTATCAAATTCGGAATTGACTTATTTTCCAAGATTTTATCAATTTTAACTTTAATGAAAGAATCTAATAATATCTCATCCGAAGTTTTTGGTCTATATTTTTCAACCCAAGGTAATTTAATGTTGCCATATTTTGGTTCTTTAGTTGATTTTATTTTAACAAAACCGTTAAACATTATTTAATAAGTGAATTTATTCTTTAGAAAATTTTCTAAGTTAAAATAATGATTAAATATATTATTTTATTACTTATCTTAATTTTAGTAATCTATTCTTTTTTACCAAATGCTAATTATACTGAAGGATTTGAAGATACTGAACTAATAGAAAATTATAAAAGTGTTGAATCTACTAAAAGCTTAATGAGAAAAGTAAAAGATGTTTTTGATTCTAATGATATTAATTATTGGATTCATACTGAAGCTCTTTTAGGCGCAGTAGATTACAAGACAATCCATCCTTGGGGAGATAATATTGACTTTTGTATTCTAGATAAAGAGGAAAAAGATTTAATTAATCTTAAAAAAATATTAGAAAAGAAAAATTTAGGTATTTCTGAATTTTTTGCAGGTTATAGAATTTATGAATTAAATGGTATGGAACTTCCAAAAGCTGATTATAGATATCCTTTTATAAATATTTTAATATTTACTGAAAGTAAAGATAAAATAATTATTAAATCTCAATCTGCTTTAAAAATCTGGCCTCAAGAAATATTTAATAAATTAGATATTTTTCCATTGAAGAAATATGAATTTGGAGATATGGAATTAAGTGGACCTAATAATGCAAAAAATATTTTAGAACAAGTATATAATGCTTGGCCGGTTGATATTCAAAAGAAGCCTGTTTTAAGATGTTATTATAAAGATGAAAATTCAATTGTATATAATAAAATAAAAAGACCTTACTTGTGGCAATACTGGGATAATATGGATGGTAAACCAACTCCTGCATTTATTAATTTGTGTTTGAAAACAGTTGATAAACATTGTTCTGTAAGTTTCAAAGTTGTAAGATTAAATAAAGATAATATTTTCAAATATATTCCTGAACTTGAAAAATATAAAGCTAAATTAGATAAATTAATTATTGCTCATAGAGTTGATATTTACAGAATTATGTTATTACATAAATACGGAGGATTATATCTTGATGCTGATACAATTTGTTTGAGAGACCCAATTGAAATAATTCATAAATTATTTGAATATGATTTTGTTGGATTTGGTTGTACTGGTATAACTTGTCAATTAGGTTATGGAAATCCATCTAACTGGATTTTAGCTTCACAACCAAATAGTATTTTAATTACACAAGTTCTTAAAAACTTATTAAATCAATTACAAACTAAAGACACTTTTGATTATCATGATTTAGGTAAATTAGTAATTTGGGAAGAATTAGAGAAATTAATGAAAGAAAAAAATTATAAATACTTTCAATATCCTAACAAAGTGGATGGTTCTAGAGATGTAGATGGTAAATGGATTGATACCGATGTAGTTTTTTCTAATCAAAAAATTAATTATGAAGATGAAAAAAATATGATGTTTTATGTATTTTATAATCATAGTATGCCTAAAGAAGTGAAAACAATGAGTGAAGAAGAATTATTATTGAAAGATTGGAATTATACTAAATTTATGAAGAAAGCATTAAATAAGTAAACTTATACTAATTCCATATTAGCCTTTTCTTGTAAATATCTAATACTTCCTGTTTCCACAATTAATCCACCATTAGCATAAACACCAAAGTTAATACGAGGGTCTTCATCATCTAATGCAAAATGCCATACGGTATAAGTACCCTTGGATTGCCAAGGTTCAGCATTGTTATCTATGCAAGCAGGTAATCTGTATTTACCTTCAGTTACACAAACTACTCCTAATAATTTCTTAATTTCATCCTTTTGTTCTTCGGTTAAAGAATCAACTAAGGTAGAGTGACAACCAGTCAAATACAAATCAGAAATTAAAGCAGGGTATTGAGCACTAGTTAATTTATAGAGACGGTCTTTAATTCTGTTAGAATCATTAAAGTTAGGAATGTCTCTTTTACCAATTATATGAACCATTTTGTAGCCACTCTTGGTCGTTTTGACAAGGGTTCCTTTTTTCATTTGCTCAATAGGTAAGTAGGTTTCTTTTTCATCTACTAAGCAGAGGATTTGAGAGCCTTCGAGGAAACAAGGTGCACCTCCTCCCAATGAATATAAATAATAGATTTGACCATTTACAATACTTAGTGAACTTTCTGGAACTCCATTAAGATAATTTCCTAAATAATTACCCGATATATCAAGAATACTCCAATATGTTGTTGCTCCTATACTCCCATCAGTAACATCACCAACTGATTCTATTCCCGTAAAATTTCTGTATGCTATTCTTACTCCACTATTTCCACTAATAGTTGAACCATTATTCCAATCATTACTAGATATACCTGATAAAGCATCTGTTTGATTTGCATAATATGAAAATATTGTAACTCCAACCGCAAAAGCCTTTTCACTCATTGGTCCAATTAATAATCTAGGTTCTACACCAGTATTTACAGTCTTGTGTGAAAGTCCTTCGCTAAATTTAAATCCAGTATTTTCAGTAATATTATAACTTTCATCATCAACAATAAAATTACCAGAATTATTATTTAAATAAACCAAATAAGTATTTTCAAAACTAGATGATCCAACATCAATGTGAGGTAAAGTATCTTCTTTAATCCATCTCATAGGAAGTTCATTGATTCCTGTAAAATCTATTTCAAATCTTTGAGAAAGAGCTTCTCTAATAGAATCTGTTAAACAAATTGAAAAATAAACTTTGTTAGAATTTTCTAATTTATTCTTTGCGACAAGAACTTCAGGAAGATTATTAATGTATTCAATATCTTCAGGAGACAGTACGTTTTCAAATTTAGAAGCCATATATACAATATTATATAAAAAAAATTTATATAATACTTTTAAATAATTGAATGTTTTAATACATCTTTAATATTTTTAACCGCTATAACCTTAAAGGTATCATCTTCGGGTGAATTACCTTCACGTCTTATTATTTCTAAATCTTCCATATTATCTTCTGGAATTAAAGCTAGAGTACAACCAGCTTTCTTACCACCATTTAATTTAGCTTCTAACCCTCCAATAATTCCTGCGTTACCAACTAAATCTATTTCTCCAGTCATACACACCTTATTATTAACCTTCTTACCACTTAATAAAGAATACATTGCTAAAGTAAAAGCTAATCCTGCACTAGGACCATCTTTAGGTGTTGCACCATCCGGACAATGTACGTGAATTGCAAAAGCTTTTTTATTTTGCGCATCTTCTACTATTTTACTTTGTTCTTCAACAGTTAATAAAGAATAAGCATTTTTAAGCGCATATTGAATAGATTCTTTCATTACATCACCGGCTTGACCAGTAATATTTAATTCTAACATTTTATCAGAAGGAAATTTAATAGCTTGGATGACAGTTATTCCTCCAGCGGAACCAGAACTAGTTGCATATAAACCATTAACCATACCAATTGCTGGTTCAGGAGATATCTTTTTAACTCTGACTTTAGGTTTATTTTCAAATAATTTCTTAGTATATTCTTCAGTAACCGTATAAGGTAAAGTAATATCATCATTATGAAATCTACTTAAATTTATATCTCTAACTATTTCTACTATCTTTTCTTTAATTTTTCTAACACCAGCTTCATTTGTATAAGTTTCAATTAATTTAGTAATTAATTCATCACTAATTATTATTTCTTCTCTGTTAAATCCAACCTCTTTGCATATTTCAGGTAACATATAATTATTAATAATTGTTAATTTTTCACTCAAGCTTAATGCATTTGTTTCTATTATTGTAATTCTGTCTTTTAAAATTGGATCAATTAAATTTACATCATTAAATGAAAATACTATTAAAGCCTTAGATAAATCTAATTTAATTCCAGAAAAGAATTTATCTTCAAATTCATCGTTTTGAGTTGCATCCGTTAAATGAGTTAAAATACTTATAATTTCTCTACCGTGTTCAGTATGAGATACTTTATCTAATTCATCAATAAAAATAATAGGATTCATACATTTAGTCGTCATCAAAATATCTGCAATTCTACCCCAAGTAGAACCAACATAGGTAAAGTTATGACCTACTAAAGTTGACCCATTAACACTACCACCGATAGGTAAAAATACGAAAGGTCTAGGTTCCCCACTTTTATCAATTAAACATTTAGATAAACCATTTTTAGCTAAAGACGTTTTACCCGTTCCAGGAGGACCTTTTAATCCTAAAACAGCTCCTTTTGCTTCTCCGTTAATCCATTGGGCAAAAAGTCTTTCCAACTGTATCTTAGCTTCTTTGTGACCAAATACTACTGAATCTAAAACCTTTCTTACATTCACTAGATATTCCTTCTTTTCTATTTTATAATTATCCCAATCTTTAACTCTTGGATCGTATATTTTCCTTAAAGTATTAATATGATTATCCACATCATTATCTGAAAATAATTTATCATCATCTAACGTTCTTATAAACTTTTCTTTGAAAGATATAATATGATTTTCTTTATAAACATTAAATGGTATCTTTAATAATCCATCTAACCAATGTTGAGCTTTACTATCTCCTTGAAATGATGATTTAATAGATTTTAATTTTTCCATAGCTTTAGTCTTAACTTCATTACTAGTATTCATTAAACTAATTCTTCTATCGTAAGGTAAATCAGATTCAGCAAATGAATGTAATTCTTTTTCTTCACTTTCTAATTTAACTTTAGACAAATTTAATACATCTCTAATTGAATAATGCAAAGAATAATAAATTTCTTGACAAATATCTTTTTTATCTTTTGCTTTAAAAACATCAAATAAAATATAAGCCACCTTTTGATTATCTTCATTTGACATTAATAATAAGGTTAATATGTCTATTTTTCTATATTTAGAAGCTAATAAAAATTCACTAATTAGATTAAATAAACTTTTGTTTTGTAAAACTTTAAAATCATTATACTTTTTCTTAACCTCTTCTAATAATTCTATAGAAGAAGAAACAATTAAATCTCTTAAATTTAATGTTTTAAAATAAGAATCCTTGAATCTTTTCAAAGGAATTAAAGTATCATTCTCAAATGCTTCTTGATGTTTGTTTATTATTTTATTAACAAAACCAGTAGAAGATGATAAATTTAAAAAATCATCTTTAAAAATACCTTGAATTACAATATATTTTTTATCGCATCGCATATAAATACAAGCTCCATATTTATCTTCAAATAATGATACTGATTTTGAATTTTTTGTTATTTTAATATTACTTTTGTCTAATTGAGCTATGCATTCTGATTTATTAAAATGATTATTTCTTTTTGGTGTATTTTTTAAAAAAACAGGTAAAGTAGTATTATCTGTTAATAATAAGTCGTCATCCTTTTTCAAACCTAATAAAGTTTCCAATAATTCTTTAGTTAATATACTTGATTTATTAGGAAATTCTGTTGATACTGATTTTATTATAATTTCTTTTTTATGTTCTTCGGAATACCAAACACAAATTACTTTTATAAATTTAGATATAAAAATAATAGTTTCAATTTCATTTTTATCAAAAAAATCAATCCAATTATCATTAAAAATTAATCTTAAAATATTTTGAATATTATCTGGAGCAATGTGATTCATATATTTGATAATTACTTTTTTAATATTGTCCATTTTTCTGTCAATTACTTCAAATTTATTTGTTTTAAGATATTTAAAAGTTATAGTATCTGGTAATTCATACATTAATTCTTTTATTTCTTTTAATTCAGTCAATATTGATAAATTATTTGTCTCTGAATCTTGAAATATTTTTAATGAATTACAATGAGAAAGATTATTTATCATACTCATCAAGACATCTTTATAAAAATATATTTTTTGATTTATTTCATCCATTTTCCTTTTAAATTTTATCATTTTTTTCTTGAATTTTATTAATATTTGTTGGGTTTTCTCCATATAATAATATAAAATACATTTTATTTTAAATTAAGATTAAAAATCATAATTTAAAAGCGTTTTTTCTTATAATTTTTTAAGCTCATTAGCTATTTTTAGTATAGTTTTTTTATTAATTACAAAATCAATAGAAACTACTCTCTTATCAATCTCCATATTAATACTTATTTTTACTCCTTTTTTATTATCTTCATTTACTATTTCAATATTAATCTCGGGATTAACCTTTTGAGAATTAAATTTATCTTGTTCTTGTTCTTTTAAAATTTCAGATAAATCACTAATATCATCTAATTCGTCTATTTCTATATCTTCATTTTCTTTATTTTGTTTTTTTGGTTCATCATCAGAATCAATACTCCAATCTACTTCAATTTTTTCATCTTCATCGTCATCCCTTATGAGATGTTTAGAATCATTTTTTTTAGACATTTACTAAATTAAATGAGAAAAATATTATTGCGTTTTTTCTATTTTTACCGGTGGTAAATCTTCATTTAATATGTTTGGAAACAATTTATTGGAATAAATAGCAGCCAATTTCAAATGAATCTTATCACACTTTGCTGATACTGTATTAAAATCACTTAATTTATCATTAATCTTACACCAGTTAAACATTAGTCTTCTCATTCTATTCAATGCACAAAAGTTTTCAACAGGAACTGACTTTAGAAAATTATAAATATCAGTTATTTGTAAATTATTTTTCTTCTTGTAATAAATTCCTCTAACACCAAAGAGAATATCTTTGTATTCTTTAGGAATCAAATTATATAATTCATTATTTAGATGTTTTCCAGTTTTAATATCCCAAAGTTTTTTAAATAATTCAAATAATTCTGAAGTACATACTTTAAATAACGCATCAATTGTTCCAATAGTATCATAAGATTCATCAGTTTTCATAGGATTTAGAATTTTCTTCAAATGATAATTTGTTTTATTCTCCAAAAACTCCTTTAGCTTATCCTTTTGATACAAATGAATTAAACCCATAAAAATATTCTTATCCGAACCAATGCTTTTGGCAAATTGATATGCTTTTGATTGGAGTTTAAAAAGCTTATTGGTATCTGTAAATCTAATAATTATTCCTTCAGTTACTGGTGGTAACTGGAATTGATTTTGTTGATTAGATTGATCAAAGGTTTCCAAATTATCTAGTTTCTCTGAAACAAAAATATTATTGTTTAGGATTTTATTAAAATCAGGAATGAGTTCTGGATTATAAATATCTAATTCTTTTTGAGTCTTCATCTCTCGAATAAATGGAATAACCAACTTTTTATATTCACTACCAAATTCTGATACATAATCAACAATATTCTTATTTTGATAATGAATTAACACAAAGTAATAACAATTATCTTTGTTCAATAGAGAAGTAAAAGATTCAAAACTTTCAAATCCAGAACTATTTAGTACATCCATAAACATACTATAATGTGACTTTTCGTCACTACCCCAAACGGAATCATTACTGTTCAAACATCTTCTGGTTGATAGAAACCACTTGTCTTTAAAAAATAAGGAAAGCAATGTTCCCTCGTAACACTTGGTAATAATCTTTTCCTTATTGGAATTAACTAGAAGATAGTCAAGTGCATCATTATTAATCACAGGATTAGAACAACTGTATGAAATAATTTCTTTAGTATTACGGTCAATTACAATAGAACGACATTCTCTTTCCAAATCAGAAACAGCTTTTTGTTCATACTTGTGATAAATTAACATCAGACCTTCTTCAGTATAATCTTTAGTTAAAATATTATTTTTATATAACTCTTTACGAAGTTCCTCCAAATTGGGGTACTTGTTAATATAATCGGTAATCATAAATAGGCTCATTATATTAATAACTACTAAAATCTTTATATAATTTTAATTTAAACACTTTTTAATATAAAATTTAATGACAGATGTTTTAGTTGGTAAAACTTTCACTTGGGAACAAAAATCAATCACCTTTTGTAAAAATAATATTGTAGTAACACCTTGGATTAATGGTACCTATACTTGGCTTGATAATAAAGTTGTTCACGCTATTTGGTATAATATTACTCACACACTAACTTTCAATGCTGATTTTACTGCATTTACTTCAATTTGTGAACCAACCAAAAGCAAAGTAGAAGGTAAACTTGTAAAAATTCATAGTGGTTCTAAGATTGTTTCTTTATCAATAGATTATAAAAACTCTAGTTCTGAATTATGTATGTTAGGTAAAAAATACAATATAGACAAATCATCTCAAAGAGAAAATCCAGGACCTAATGACAGTAATCACTGTCACCCTTATTCTCTATTATATCATTCATTATTTAAAAATAATCGTAATGATAATTTAAACTTTTGTGAAATTGGAATTGCTGAAGGACGTTCTTTGTTACTATGGGAAGAATATTTCCCAAAGGCTCAAATTTATGGATTTGAAAGATGGCCTAAATGGTTAGCAAACTGGACTTCTAATTACGCTGATAAAAAAAGAGTTCATGTTAATTATATTAATGTTCTAAATAATGATGAAATTATTAACCCAATGCAAAAAGTCGGAGTAAAGTTTGATTGTATTATTGATGATTCCACCCATAACTTTCTAGATATGATTCGTATAATTAAATTATCTATGAAATTTTTAAACGATGGAGGAATGATTATTATTGAAGATATTCAGAAGGCATTTGATGAAAGTTGGTTTTATAACGAACTTTCTGATATTCTTGACCAATTTGCAAAAGTATTCTTTGTTGACCTAGAACACGACCGTAGAAATTCTGGAATGGTTAATAATGATAAAGTTTTAATATTGATAAAGAAAGGTGAGTCAGTGTTTGATTTTAATTTGGTTTAGTTTTTATAAATTGACCCCATCCAACAATCCTAAAAACCTTATCATAATTATTACAAATCAATATCAAATCATCTTCTTCAATGCAACAAGGTTTAGATAATTCAAAAGTAAATAATTTTTTATTAATATTTGTTAATTTAGCTTCTGTATTTAAATTACCAATTTGTAAGTAAATTGTATCACTAACTTTGGGAGTCCATTTTCCATCAAAATCCTCAGTTAATGTTACATTCATTTTTACTTGAGAATGAACATCTGGTAAAGAATCTACAAATCCTAAAACTTGTCCTTCTAATTTTCCATCTTTACAAAAGAACGGATCAATGTCTGTTCCAAAAGCTACTAATCCTCCTGGGTGAGTATTAGTAATATTTTCTTTCTCAGTTTTCATAGACTTTATTGTTGTTACTAGAGGATTAATCATCCAAGTCCCATCTGGTTTCTTTCTATATTGACCTGGTTTAATAATAATCTTGTCTCCCACCTTTAATTCTCCTTCTAATAAACTTCCACCGATGACACCACCTTGAACTACGTCCCAGTTAGTTCCTGGTTTATTAATATCAAAGGATCTTAGAATTCTAAAGAGTGGAGCTTTTGTAGTTGGTTCTAAAACAGGTGGAAATATATCCATAATAGATTTTATAATGTTTTGATAACCGATTCTCCTGTTTAAAGCAGTTGGAATAATTACTTTTGGAGAAATTTCTAACTTTTCTAATAATTCATCTAGTTTTTCTTTTCTCTCCAATGCTTTATCTTTATCTATTAAATCTAGTTTATTAAAAAGAACAATTAAATTTTCTAATTTAGCTAACTTTGCTGCTGCTAAATGTTGAATTAGTTGTTTACACTTTTCTATTTCTTCTGCAGCGGAAACAACTACTATTGCTCCTTTCATAAGACTTACACTTCCTAACATAACTTGAATTAGTTCTTGGTGACCAGGACAATCAACAAAAGAAATATGATGAACTAAATTATAACCTTCAAGTTCATAAGTTTCAGAATTAGTTGTTGTATAATCCTCTCCATTTTTCCATATTTTTAAATTTGCATAACCGGGTTTAATTGTAATATTTCTTATTTGTTCATCGCTGTGACGTTGAGTTTTAGTTCCAGTTAACATAGAAACCAAAGTCGATTTACCATGTGAAACACTACCCAACGTCCCAATATTTAAGATAGGGTGCTTTTGCATATAATTTAATAACTCGTTATTGGACATAATATAATAGTATTAAGTTATTACTATTTAAATTCAATTTTTCTATTTCTATTTAAAAATAAATTATAAACTACAATAATAAAATGTCTACGCCCTCTCCAGATGAAATACAAAAAGTAAAAGATAATCTCAATAACATTATCAGTTTTAATAAAGATTTATTAAATCAAGCTAATATGAAATTAGAAAATGCATATGCTCTTTTAACAGAAGCTGACCAATCAGACCTTGGTTTGCAAATAGGTATAAATTTATTAGGTGGTTGTTTTTGGGCATTAGGTAGTGTTTTAGGACCATTAGGAAATATCCCAGCAAACTTTTTATCAGGATTAGTTAGTTATTATGGAACAGATACACCACCTTCTCTAAATGGTTTATTTTCTAGTTTGATTATCCGTTTGCAAAATACATTTAATCAAGTTGATTTAGATTTAGCTATATATAGTCAAGACCCTGTAGCAAGTTGGGATAAAGTTTTAAGTGGAACATTTGATATTCCTTTTCAAAAGGTATCACCTAGTGGAAAGTTAGGTGATTTAGCTACTATTGATTTTCCAAAACAAGATGATCCTAATTATTATAAGATTCAAGATGCCTGCATTAAAGCCTTGGACCAAACTATTTGGGCAACACTTTTAAATAAATTTGTAATTACTCATTATATTTTAAGTAATAATCAACCTTGGGATGACCTTGATACAAATGCATTTGATAATAGTTTTCTTCGTGCTCATAAATCATATTATCATACTTGGACTGCTATAGATAATACTGATAAACACGGTGGTCATTATACAACGTGGGACCAAGAAGAATATAATATTGGTACAGGTGCTGGTTTATTTTCAGATGGTGCATTAAATGATGATGCTTGTAATTATCTTTTTATTAATTATTCAAGTGATATTGCAAATCCTGATGGATTATTTGATAGAAAAGATTTTTTTACAAAATTAAATCTTCCAACCGCAGAACAATATATTAATAATCGTTTTAGGTTATTTACATACTTTAGATCAACTTATGAACAACCACGTGCATTTCATTTACTTAGAAGTTTTTAAATTTATTAATATTATTACTAAAAATACACTGAATAAGTTTTTAGAAAATAAATCAAGAATATTATAAGCTATATTTTTTTCTTCATATGGTAAAAATGCTACTATACCATAGATTGACCATATTACAAAAAAGAACCAATATAAATATATTTTATTTTTTTCTTTATTATTAATTAAATACTCATCGTATATCATTTTAAAATAATATACAAATGGTATAAAACCAACTATAATAGCTGTATTATAATCAATATAATTTAATTCGCCAGCTAATCCAAACAATAACATAAATACATTTAGTACAATTATTTTACCAATAAATAGTTTATTTTTACTTAAAAATTCTTGGAAATTTGTATTATCTTTAGCACTTAAATAACTTATTAATGTTATTAACATTGTGGGTGTTGTTATAAGCCAATCAAAATATCTATAAGGAGTTATATTTTTAATTAATTCAAAATTAATAAGCATCCAACTATAAAAAATAAATTCTATAATTTGAACACCAAATTCTAATTTTAGTATATCTTTAAAAATCATTTTATCACTTGGGACATCTATATGTAAGCCATATAGATTGATTATACCAACAATAAATTGAACTATTAACGAAAAGTATGCTGAATTATATAACATTAATATTTATCAGAAAAAAAAATGAATTAATTTAAATAAATAAAACTATTTAATATAATGGACTCTTATATATTAAATATTAACAAATTAAATTATACCGCTGAATCAATTAGTATTGATAAATTTTCACTTAGTGTAGTCGGTAAAGTATTATTTCAAGATTCCCCTCTTACTATTTCACCTGGTAATATCTATGGTTTAATTGGTAAAAATGGTGTTGGAAAATCATCTTTACTAAAACAACTTGGGAAAACTAGTATTTTCTCAGAAAATAAAATTCGGGTTTTATATGTTGAACAAGAATTAGAAATGGATGATTCAACTCCTTCTGAATTTATTTTTAAATCAAATGTTAGATTATGTGCTTTAATGAATGAATCGGATAATATAGAAAAGAAATTAGAAGAAGCTGAAGTTCCTGATTTAGATTATGATAAATTAAATGAAAGATATAAAGAAATTCAAGATGAAATCAGAGGATTTACTAGAGAATCAGAATTAGGTAAAATTAAATCTATTTTAAAAGGGTTAGGTTTTACGGAAGAAAAGAGTTGCTTATTATATAGCGGAGGTTGGAGAATGAGGATTTCCTTAGCTAGAGCTCTATATTTAAAACCAGATTTATTATTATTAGATGAGCCTACTAATCACTTGGATTTAGAAGCTATTATTTGGTTAAGTAGTTATATGTCAGAGTGGGATAAAATTGCTATTGTAGTAAGTCACAATATTGGATTTCTGAATGATGTTTGTAGTTATATTTTAAATATTGAACATCAAAAAATAGTATCTTATAAAGGTAATTATGCTCTTTTTAAATTATCATTGAAACAAAAGTTAAAGGAAGAAGAAAAGATTTATGATACATATGAAAAGAAATTAAAAGAATTTAGAAAAAAAAATTCTAGAAATGCAATAGATGATTACATTAAGAAGAATGAAGTTAATAAACCAGAAAGACCTTACGATGTTTCTTTGAATTTTTTGAATGTACCACAATTTAAAAGTCATATGGTTAAAATGGATGATGTATCTTTCTCTTATGAAAATAATGAAATTTTAAAATCAGTTAACATTGGAATAGATATGACCACCCGGGCTACTTTGGTGGGTCCTAATGGTTCAGGTAAATCAACATTTATGAAATTAATCATGGGAGATATCGAACCAAGTTCTGGTTCAGTATGGAAACAAACGAATTTAAGAATTGGATATTATAACCAACATTTTGAAGAGTTACTTCCTCATGATTTAACACCAATTGATTATCTTAAAAATCTTGTACCGTCTTCGTTGATTGAATCTGACCGAGAGAAAACTGTTAGAAGTTATTTAGGTAAAGTCAAATTAGAAGGTTCAGCACATAATAAATTAATAAAAGAACTCAGTGGTGGTCAAAAAGCTAGAGTTGCCTTTGTTAATTTGATTTTTAAAGAACCACATATATTATTATTAGATGAACCTACCAATCACTTAGATATAGAAACCGTAGAAGCATTGATTGAAGGATTAAAAGAATATGAAGGTGCTGTTGTATTAATTACTCACGAACCGGAATTAATTAATGCATTAGAATCTGAATTATGGATTATGAACCCAGGTAAAAAGAATATAATAGTTTCAAAATCAACCTATGAAGAATACTGTGAAACCATTTTAGCGTAAAATTAATTTTTTTATTGTTGTTTCTAATTTATTAAGATTATCTAAAATATTATTAAGCATTTCATATTTAACTCTTTCTTTATAATCTGTAGATTCTATTTTCTTTTGTTCTTTTATAATTGGATCAACTTCTTTAACTTTCATAAATTCTTGGCTTTGCCAGCTTGAATGCTTTTGGAATTCTTCTTTACAAAGCCTTAAATATTCTTCTTTTTTAAAGTCCATTATAATATTATATATAATTATCTTTAATGCAAAATATTATTAGAAATAAATTACAAATATCAGATGAAGAATTTGAAAAACTTGAATTAAAAAAAGTAAAAATTAATTTAAAAAATTTAAAACTTGAAATTAAAATATTAGATAATACTATTGATTATAAATATTTTTACTTTAGTTGTATATATATTGCAAAATTTTTATTCAAACTTAATAATTTAAAAAATCATATTCAAGGCTTATATCCTGAATACATTAGAGATATAAAAGCAAATACAGATTTGAAATCGTATACTAATACAGGTTATAATAAATTTATTACTTGTAAATTGATTAATTGCGAACAGTATCTTATTAATAAAATACCAAAAAATTTATTAGGGATTAATATTATTATAGTTCCTTTGTATGATAAAGTTATAAAAATGCCTTTTCAATTAGGAAGAATAAAATTAGATAATAATGAATTAAATATAAAAGAAACATATAGTAGTAGCTTTTATAATTTATTTTTTGAAAAAATAACCTATTATGTTATTACTTATTCTGGTCATGCTAATGATGATCATCAAATAGAATATGACGAAACAACTTTAAATTATACCGTTACAGAAAATACTGATAATACTTTGATAAAGAAAAATATAAAGAAAGAACTTATAATCAAACAAAGAGACTTTGATTATATTTTATATATAAAGAAATTAAATATTTAATTTATTATTTTATATTTATTTTCATATTAAATATAATG
>Ga0114968_10002100_pt1 | contig 15372 bp, 24 predicted proteins | sample M_130807_EF_Meta_FD_87020 | JGI IMG/M metagenome (GOLD analysis project Ga0114968, IMG submission 87020) | Freshwater microbial communities from Lake Montjoie, Canada to study carbon cycling - M_130807_EF_MetaG | ecosystem: Environmental > Aquatic > Freshwater > Lake | place: Lake Montjoie...
AGGAAAACATTTTCAAGAAAATGTTTGGTAAAAAAGAAGACCCTGAAGTTGCTCGTGAAAAAGACAGAAAAGAAAATCCAAGTTTATGGGATGCGGGTTATGACTATGACGATATTAGGGGTTGGCACATGCCTGCACCAGGTCAACATAGATTTGACAGAGACCCAAAAGACTCAGAAGATGTGGAAATGGAAGAGGGTAATGAATTTTCAGGAGCTTTATCTGACGCTAAAAAACGTGGTGAAAAATCCTTTGAGGTTGATGGTAAAACATATCCGGTAAAAGAATCAATTCAACTTACTGAAGATGAATTGGTTGAATTAATTGAAAAGATTGTTAAAGAGCAAACTGAGGTTAAAGAAACTAATGCGTCACTTAAAAAATCTAAAACTGAAAATGACGATTACATTAAATCAGTTACTGAAAAAATGAAAAAATATCTTAAGGATGGTTCTAAAGGTAAATACGATATGAACCCTGAACAGTTTCCAAAAGGAAATGGAGAATTAGCAAAAATGGAGAAGAAAGCATATACACCATCAAAGGCTGTTGAAGAGTATATAGAAAACTTTGCTTATAGTCCTGGTATGGAAAATTTAGAGTATGAAATTAAACCTAACGATGAATGGTTAGAAAAAAATATTGAAGGTTCATCTATGACAGGTAATGGTAAAGGTGGAAATGCTATTGATACTGGTTTAGGTAAAAAAATAAATGCTAAACGAAAGAAAAACTTGTATGCAGTTGAGAAGAATAGGTCTTATAATAGAGTTGCTCAACCTGTTGTTGACAATGCAGGTGAAGATACTCACAGTAATACGTTAGATAGTATATTCAAAAAATTGGGAGAATCTGACGAAAAACAAACAAAATTAATCAATGAGGATGTTAAAAAAATGAGACACCTTCTTGGATACAAGAAAAAAACCCAATAATACGTTTACTTAAATCAAATTATATATATTCTCCATAGAAAGACCTTCTATGGAGAAATTTTTTTCATGGGCTATGAGACCTGTAAATCATGAAGATGTTGAGACTTGGTTCAACATAAACAATATGATATTTGAGAAAAGACAACTTTTTTCTGATTTTACATTTTGTTTATTTGATTTAATATCTTCAACTTATTTGGGTGATGACAATGATAGTCCTTCAGAAACACGATTGATTATGAATCAAGATGAGAAATTGTCACATTTTGATTGGTGTTGGAAAAAAACAATTGAAAATTTTACAAAAGAAAATATTAATTTTCACATAGAGGGTGAACATAAAGAATATTATCAAACATTCTTTATGGATTTATTTTACAATGCGGACGATAAAGTAATTTCAAACAACATTATTAATTTTTTTAAATCCTTATTTGATGAGACTAAAGTTTTTACAAAGTCAGATTTAGATATGATGACTGAGATTTATAAACTTTTAAATAAAAACTTAATATAAAAAAAGTTTGATTTTATTTACAACCAGCAATAAAAAACTAATTTTTAAAAAAAGAAACAAGATGGAAACATTAGAAAAACTCAAAGAATTAATGGAGGAACTTTCAGTAGATACTACAAAATTCTTCAAAGGAAACAAAAGTGCGGGAACAAGAGCACGTAAACTTTCTCAAGAAATGAAAGCTCTATTACAAACCTTAAGAGGAGAAATCCTTGAAAACAAAAAAGCTGAATGATAAGTATTCAACCCATACTATTATTCATTTTGGTTTTTTCAACTTTAATAGTTTTAAGAACCAGCATCCGTTTTGTGATGAGTATAATCAGTACAATACCAACTAAATTGTCTATTGGAAAAAAAGAACTCATCACAAATGGAATTGCCTTATCATACATCATAACTTATATACTATCATGAATTTCACAGACGTAATAACGTATTTATTCCCTTACCTACAATCTTTTAGACGATTGAAGGATTACCTTAGTGTTGATTTGATTTTCCCAAAAAACTGGGATTTCCCAAATGAAATAATACAAAAATGCCAAGTTGTACAAAATGAAAAACACCAAGGTGATGGTATAAATCTTTCGTTTGTAAGTAAACTTGATAATGAACTTGAAAGTTTAATTGATGTGATTGAAGAATTAATCAATCATAATTTAGAAAGAGAAGAGAAGGAAAGATTACTTAGACTTAAGGTATCTGAATTAAAAGAATTATTCAAAAATAGTACTTTGAATGATTTAAAAGGACTGAGTATTGTTCTTGATAATGAAGAGGACGAAGACAGTGTTGAAAAACTTTTAGAAGATGAAGAATAAGAAATTTCATGATGATGAGTTTGACAAAGAATTTCCCGATAGAGATATTGATAAAGAAAAAAGGGAGTTCATTGAAAGAATTAAAAGTGTAAAGAAAGAAGAAATTTTTAAAGTTAAAAAATATACATTATGGCAGAGGATAAAAAAGACGCTGGGGTATTAAGCGATTTGGCTGAAATTGCCGATAAATTAACAAATGTCCACTATGGTACTACTGCTGTAATATTTGAACTTGAAAGAGATGAATATTATCCTGTGTTAAAGTATTTTCGTGAAGTAGATAGAAATGCTAAAAAATTCAAAATAGATATTTCAGGTGTTGAATTTATCTATATCTTGAAAGAACAACAACTTCAATAAGTGGTTTCTTTACGATATAGATAATTTATATCGTATCCTTTTTCAGTTAAAATCTTATATAGGTATTTTCTCTGTGGTGAAGAGATATCAAGTACAAACATACAATCACCCCTCTTTAACCCTACAAACCTGTTTGTGAGGTTCTGAATGAGTCTGTGAGCATCCAATTCATTCTTTAAGGTAAACAAATTTACAACATCTTCATTTTGAACAATGATTTTGTTATTCAATTTTGAAACCAATTTGATACCATCTTTGGATAAGTACTTATTTATGAAGGTGTTAATATTAATTTTGTTTTTGGTTTGATAATCTAAAATCAATTCAGGTTCTTTATATGAACCAATTTTAATAATGTTATATTCATCATCGTCAAAACTGATTTTTATGTTACGACCAAATTCATCTTTCGTGTATATTGGAAATAATGTATTACCTTTTCTTTCCAACAGAGCAACTTCATAAGTAACTTCCCTACCATTTTCATGGTTGGTTTCAAAAATAACATCTTCATTTTTTTTGAGAATTTCATTATAAAATTCAGAAGCTTTTTTTGATGTCTTAAATTTCTTGATTATTCTTTGTTTAACTTTATTTTTGAATAAAACAATTAGATAGTTCATGAAAGATTATTATGGTATATTAGGTGTAAACAGAGATTCATCTTCGGATGAAATAAAAAAAGCTTATAGGAAATTAAGTAAGCAATATCATCCAGATGTAAACCCTGATGGTGAAGATAAGTTTAAAGAAATTGCTGAGGCTTATGATATATTGAGCAATCCTGATAAAAAACAAAAATATGATAACCCAAGTATGTTTGGGGGTGGAAATATGGGTTTTGAAGATTTCCTGAGTCAAATGGGATTTAATACAAATCCGTTTGGTGGTGGAAGAAAAAAGGCGGCACCTGAAAAAATTATAAAATTAGATATAACACCATTTGATTCTTATAAAAGTGCTAATAAAGAAATTACATATAGACGTGAGATGGCTTGTAATACGTGTAATGGAAGTGGTGGTGATAGAGTTACGTGTACTGTCTGTCAAGGTGCTGGTGTTAGAATGAGACAATTTGGTCAACCACCATTTCAGCAAATTTTACAAGAAACCTGTGGACATTGTAAAGGTAAAGGTTTTACACTAACAAGAGGTTGTATTGATTGTGGGTCTTTGGGTACAAAAGGTGAATATAAAACCATGACAATCACATTACAACACGGTTTAGATGATGGTGAGTATTATCGTATTGAACAAGGTGGTGATTATCATAATGGTGTATATGGTAATTTATTAATCAAAATTCACATGACCGCCAATGATAATTGGGAAAAAATTGGTGATGACTTCTTTTATACCAATTATATGTCTTATAGTGATTTATTAAAAGAAAGTTGTGAAATACCACATCCAGATGGAACTTTATCTGTTAGGTATCCTGAATTATTTGATTCGTCAAAACCTATGAGAGTACGAGGTAAGGGATTCCGAAGAGAACGGATTGGTGATTTGTATATTAAAAATATTGTGAAATTTAAAAAAGATGAGATAAAAGTTGACTAACAACTTTGAATAATTCAACGTGTCCATAAATTGATACAATGAACACTTCAAAGGCAATTATCATCATCCAGTTAATTTTACTTTGACCTTTTTCTTTACAAGTTTTACATCCCATAGTTTGAATATATTACAATAAATATTTGTTGTAAACATTTGCTTTTTAGGTAAAACTTTATTATATTTGTTGTATGTTAAGTTACATAGGCGGAAAATCAAAAATCGGTAAATGGATTAAAGATTACTATCCAACCGATATGGAAACATATGTAGAAACATTCGGTGGAATGTTTTGGTGTTTCTTTAATATGGATTTAAGTAAATATCCAAATCTTAAACGAGTGGTGTACAATGACTTCAATCCATTGAACTACAACCTATTCTTGTGTCTTCAGAACCCTTCAGTTCTATTGAGTGCTGTGAATAGTATTCCATGTCAGGAAAGGGGTGTTGAGGACACTCCGAGTATCTATAAAGAACAATTTGATTTGTTTCAAAAAGAGTTGTTTACATCAGGATTTACAATTAACTATCCTGATTATGATGTGGCGGCTAAGTATGCTTACATTCTTACATCAATCTTCAGTGGTTCACGACCTGAAACATCGGGGTTCATTGACCTTAAGGGTAAGTACAAATCAAAGTTCTTGACGTTCAGGGATAAGTTATCAAAACCTGACTGGGTTGAACATTTCAATAGAATATCACATTTCAGGTTGGGGGACTTTGGTAATGTAATTGATGAGTTTGATAGTCCAACAACATACTTCTATGTTGACCCCCCATATTGGAAGACAGAGAACTATTATTCTAATCACGACTTTGATGTGGACGACCACAAGAGACTTGCAGACAAGTTAACATCAATATGTGGAAAATTTTCTCTTTCATATTATGACTTTGATTTACTATCTTTGTGGTATCCAAAAGAAACTTACACATGGGAAATGAAGGAGTTCGCTAAGGCGGCTTCAGCGACCAAAGGTAAGATACAGAACATGGGTCAAGAACTTTTAATAATGAATTATTAAAAAAACCACAATTTATAGATATTTATATGACAAAAGGTAAAGAAATGAGATTTCAAGATTTATTAAGAAGGGTTATTGTTGAGCAATCAAGAATGGATGTCTTGGCGGACAAGCTTACTAAAGCCGAAAAGGGTAAGAAACCTTTGTTAACTCCTGAAGAGTTATTTTCGTTGGTTGTTGCTGACCCACAGACAAAAGTTACTGAAGGTGTTGATGTTGACAGTTTTGGTGGTGATTTTTCTCTTGTTAAAAAAGTTGGACCATACGCTCAATGGATAATTAAAACTTACCTTAATCAACGTCCAAAAGATGAGGAAGGACAATTCCGTGATTTATCAGATAAAGTGGTTGCAAATGCCGCTAAAATGATGAGAGCTCAATTCATGGAGGACCTTTATAAAATCACTAGTGACTTACAAAAGTTTGACAGACATAAGGGTAAGATACCTTCTGAATTAAGAGATATTAATAAATTAACACCTGAAAAACTTTATGATTTGGTTAAAGACTTCTCAATGGAAAAAACCAAAGCATCAAAGGAAGAGAAGAAAATTGCTTCTCAAACTTATGAGCATCCAGGTGGGGAGATTGTATTCCGTGGACCTCAATGGACAATTGCTAAAATTGAAGACAAAGGTCAGTTGGGTAAAGACGCGGCTTGTTTCTATGGTGGTAACCAGTTGGAACCAAGTAGGGGTGAAACAAGATGGTGTACATCAGCACCTGGTTTAAGTTGGTTTGACCGTTACATTAAAGATGGTCCTTTATATGTTATTATTCCTAATACTACTGAAGGAAGACGTGGTGATGTATCTGGTCTTCCTGCTGAAAGATATCAGTTTCACTTCCCATCTAATCAGTTCATGGATGTCCATGACCAACAAAAAGATTTGGTTCAATTATTAAATGGACCAATGAAAGAGTTGAAAAATTACTTCAAACCTGAATTTGTAAAAAGTTTATCTAAAGACGCCAAGTCAGGTAAAGAATTGGTTATTGACTACCCAAGAGATTCTTCATCTAAGTATGTTGCCTTGTATGGTTGGGATGAATTATTCAAGAACATTGACCCAGAAACTGAAAGAATTGATTTTACAAATACTTCAAGAGAACCTTTGGATTTATCATTCCCTAAAGAGTTGGCTAACTTAAAAAACCTTCAAACGTTCTACGTTGAAAACGGTTTGAGTAAAGTTCCTGATGAATTGAAAAACCTTAAGAACCTTGAGTTCTTATCACTTCCAAACAACCCTAATTTGACAGAACTTCCTGAATGGATTGCTGACCTTCCAAATTTAATTGCGGTGTCTGTTAAAGGAGGTAACTCTAACTTGGAAATACCTGAAAGACTTAAAGAACGTTTTGTTGAGAATGGTGGTGATGTTTGGTTCGTTCAAAACTAATGTATATGAATGTAGATGTTGAAATCTATATAAAACAAATTTTTCATTTCTTTAACTCAAACCCAGACCAATTAAAAATATTGATTGGGGAAATGAGTAAGAATAAGTTTTTTGACAAAATCAAAGTCAAAGTTTATGAACACGCTGATAAAGGTGATGAACTTGAATTAACTAGAAAAGAAATGGTAGATTTGATTTTTGAATTATTTAACGAAACTCATAAATTGGATGTTAAAGTAAAGAAATCTCCTTTCATGGAGACACAGTTTGGTCTTGTTGGTTTGAATTAATATTCCTATATTTGTATTATGGAATGTTTAATTAAGTATGTTACGGAAGAATGTAGTGTATCTCGTCATGAAGATTCCAATGACATTGATAATTTTCCTTTATCAAAAAGAAAAAGTAAAATTGGTAAATGGACGTACAAAGATACGTTAAGTACCAAAGAAGATTATCTGAAATATTATGCGGTAAAAACTTGTGAAGTTCGTTTAAGTAGAACAACAATTGTCCTTGAAAGTGATGATAACAAAATTGCTATAAAAATATATCATTACTTAAGTTTCAGAACAGTTGGAGTTCATTATTTTAGAAAACAACAAACATTACAATACCTTACTTATAACAAAAAAACAAACATTGTTTATGTCGGTAGTAAATACGGAAAAAAAACAACAATAAGGTCTAACCCATTTCAAAATGGGGAGATTACATTATTTTTCAATTCTTTATATAATAACATTAAAAACTGTAAACTTGTTGAAGGTATTCAAGATAGTAACAAATTGTTTTTTGATATTGCTAATACGTTTTTTGAAAATGCATTTACAGATAAAACTAATCTTATAAAATATACCACAATCTTGGATTCTGAAAAGATATTCTTGGATAATTACATCAAGGTAAATAACATCATTGTATCTAACAATTATGATATATTTTTTAAGAATGAACAAATAACATTGAGGGAAATTAAACGTGCCAAGAATAACTTATTATTGGCCGTTGAAAAAAAATACAAAATAAAAGGTAAGAAGTTTCATAGGGTATTACATTCATTAGAATACTTTAACCCATTTCTTCTTAAAAATTTAATTATTTTCTTTGGTATTGATTTCTTAAAACAACTCACAGATGATGATTTGAAAGCAATTATTTCAATACCTGTAAATACTTTTAATTCAAATGAGATTGCATTAATGAAGGATGAATTTACATTAGTTGAAAAGAAACGAATTATGAATATTTTTTTGGATTGTATTCATAACAATGGAAGTTTCAGAACATTTATGGACCATCTAAATTTTATTTATACTTTACGTTATCAATATAATGAAACTCTTAGTTGGGATAGTAAAACCCGAGACGAGTTCACAAAAGAACACGTATTTTTATCTAATTTAATCGCCAAGTATCAAACAGGGATATATGACAGGACATATACACAAGAGTTTATGGATTCATTCAACACTCAATTTGTTCATAATGGGGGTGTGTATTATCCAGTATTGTTGTCTATGGATAGTCAATACAAAGATGAGTCTGAAGTACAACACAACTGTGTTAAAACCTATACAAAAGATGTTAAGTCTTGTATCATATCATTGAGAGAGGGTTCACCAAATTCTAGTGTTAGAGCAACCATTCAATACTCTTTTGTTTCTGAAAACCGCAAAATATCTTTGGTTAGATTACAAACACTTGGAAGATTTAATAAGTATTTGGAGGATAATTGGACTAAACCAGTTTACATGTTAGATGAACATATGGAACAGGTAGTTAAAAAATTCAAACTTGATGATTATAAAATTATCAAGACAACTTACGCTGGTAGTAAAGTATATGATGTTACATCAGATTTTTCGGTAATGTTTGATGACGAAAAAACTTTAAATAATTTTCTTGATAATTTGGATTTTTAAGGATAATATCATTACCTTTGTATAACAAAACAACTTAAAAAATATATATAGACATGGCAGCACTAAAAGGAAAAACAAGCAAATCGTCAAGTTCATTCTCATCAAAACACCGTGAGAAAGCAAAGGTATCTCGTCCTGGCGTTCACGCTAAGACAAAGACATCAAGTCACAAACAATCTAAGAACTATAAAAAGTTGAGTAGAGGACAAGGATAATGCTTTCTGAACAAATAGAATCGGTTATAAGTTTTATAGAAAAAAGTAATGATAAACCCCTATCACGGTTGAAGGTGGGGGTTTTATCTAATGCGGTTCTAACTGAACTTTCTAAACTACAGATAGTTTATATTGATGGAAATGGTGAGGGGGAAGTGACCGTTGACGAAGTCATTTATAAAACAAAATCAGACTTCTATATTTATATTAAGAACAACTCAAGTAATATGTTAATTGAGGGTGTTATTATGTTTTACCCCGAACAATTAGATGAAGTCAAATTTACAATAATAAAATTAAAAAAGATAAAATAATGGAACAACTAACATCAGAACAATTAAAAGAAAAAATCGCATCAGGCGAATCATTTGTTGTGGATTACTTTGCAACATGGTGCGGTCCTTGTAAAATGTTATCAAGGATATTAGAAACCAGTGGTGATAAATTGGGTTTACCTATCTACAAATACGATGTAGATACTGACCGTGATTTCACAATGGAACAAAACATTCGTAGTGTACCAACACTTAAACTTTATGAGGCTGGAAACCCAAAGAAAACCCACGTAGGTATTCTTCAGGAGTCTCAGTTTGAAACATTTTTAAACTAATGAATCACGTAGTTGTTTTTACAATGAAAGGATGCCCACATTGTACTGAGTTTAAGGAACTTTTAGTAAAAGAGAATATTGAATTTGTTGATGCAGATATTGACGATAATAGTGATGAGTATGGAATGTTCGTTAAAGTAACTGAGAACGAATTCATACCGGCTATTATGATTGTTAACGAAGAAACCAAAGATGCTAAGTTTTATGCACCTGACAGGGACTTTGAAGACTTGGACCAAGCGGTCAATTTGATTAAAGAATCATTTTAAAATAAAACCAATTCGCCGACCTTCCAAGATTCAAGCCATGGTTTGTCGGCAATTGGTTCAAATAAATCTTTGGAGGTATCATAATCTTCAATAACCAAATCCAAATCATAGTCGGTTAAAGTATCCAACACCAAACTAACCAATCGTTTTTCTGAAACAGGACTACTACATTTTATTTGTAGTTCTTCATCCAAATAAAGAGGTGACATGGTTGTGTTGTAGATAGTAATGTTATCTGTTTTGGCAATCCTGAATAAGTTGTATGCAATAAATTCTGATGTGTACATTATACCTCTAAAATATTTTGAATATCCAAAAGGATACGAACTTGTCACCATAGATTGACACTCAATAGTTTGTTTTGAGTTTATGGTTGCTTTTGAAATTATTGCCGGAGTCTCAAATTTTATTTTATCTTCAGTAACAATGGCGGTAAACTCTTCAAGAGTTGGTAATGCAAATTCACTAATTTGGAATGTATTGTAAATTGGTCTTGGTGTGTTATAAAACTTAAACCAATAGGTATCTAAAAACCCTTTGTAGGATTTATTATTAATTAAGTCAATAAAGATTATTTTATCTCCATCAATGATTCGTTCATAGTGGGGATACTTTTCTAAAAATTCATCATGTATTTTTGATAAGTTATATATTGTTTCATTAAAATCGTAACCTTGAACAACCATTACATTTGGAAAATGAAAAGTTGTTTTAATTACGGTTAGTTGTTTGTATGGTGAAAAATTTAATAAAAAATCGGCAAAATGGTTTACATAACCTTCTATTGAGTTGGGGAATACTAAATTCATATTGGTAGAAACCTATGAATTTAATCTGACAGTATAAAGGGTTAATTAAATTTCAACGTATTCGTTATACGCATTTTCAACTTCACTGTAATCTGGGTAATCAGGGATTCTGAAATCAATACGTTCAAGACCATCATCAAATAATTGGTTTAACATTTCCTTGAAAGAACCAAAATATTCAATTGGGTTGTAATGGTTATTCCAATCACTAAAATATTCTTTGAAGAAGTATTCAAATGTTTTTGTTACATCTATTACATAAGTCCAAATATCATTTCCGGCACGATTGGTACCTACATTAACCATCTTACCTGAATCACCAAAAAACCCTTCTAATCCACCATATACATTTTTGGATAACTCATCTTCATATGCTGTGTTAAATGCGTTCCAATATGCACTTTCCATATCACTTCTTAAATCAGGAAAAAAATTCTTTATAATATATTTGGTAGTTTTCTTATCTTCCAATAATTCAGTAATATTATCAGCTGTGATACTTAAAGTTTCAGGTTGACCTTCAATTTCCCAAAGTTCTTCTAAAAATAATGTTTGTTCAATATCATCTGAAGTTAATGGTGGTAATTCAGAAACAATTTTATTTGCCAATAAACTTTTATTATTATCATTCAATGTTTCTATACAATCATCATAAAAATCACTAATACTCTCAATAAAATGTTCATTAAAATCTTCGTTAAAAACTGTTTCAGCAGCATTACGAGCGGTTCCATCTCTTCCTCTATCATCAAAGGCCATCAATAAATCATCTTTATTTGTTAACCAAATAATTCTATCATTTTCAACAACCAAATCACTTTCTAAAAACTCACTAATAAAACGTTTTAAATATTCAAATTTATTAGGTGCGGCTTGGTACTGTTCCCAAATCAATAAATCTTGTAATCCTTCATCATAGAAGAATTGATTTTTTGGGTCCAAATAATGTTCTTCAGGATTACCTTTTGCTAAAACAAATTTTATAAATTGTTCTGGTCCACCAAAGTTTTTGGCAACACCACTTGGATTATCATAAAATTTATCTATTAAGGCTGATATTTTATCTTCCATAGTAATATAAATACAAAAAAAATGGGAAGTTTTCACTTCCCATCATTTAGAGTTTATTTTTTCTGATTGTAGTACTTTTGAACCGTTTTCTTAATAGCACTTTGGATAGATTCCGATTGAGTGTTTGGTCGGTTCAATTGTTGTGGTAAAGGTTGTTGAGGTTGACTAACAGTTCCTTTGTTTTTGCATCCGCATCCCATAGTTGTTTTTATTTTTTGTTTATATAGATAAATATTCTTATATTCAATTTAATAACTATTATTGTTTTATCAATATTTATAATCAATGAAGTTTATTAAGTTAATATTTGAAGGTAGAGAAGATGATTTCAAAGCTACATACGTTAATAAGTTTTCACCTGAAAAGTTGGATGCAATTATTAACATGGTTAATGAAGTTCCAAATGGTTCAAAGTTTTTAACTTTTTTAGGACGAGTATTGCCAAATACTATATCCCAAGGACTAATAGATGAAACTGTTAAACCAGTGTTAAAGAAATTTGTCGCAATAGGTCCAAACTTAGAAATCAAAGATATTAATCAATATAAAACATTCGCCGAATTAAACACTGCAATTCAAAAATACGAAAACAGGATTAGACGTAGTGTTGAAACAATTGAAGGTGCTGATTTAGTCTATGAAGATGATACGTTTACGGTTATAGCACCTTTAACTACCAAGGCTTCATGTTATTATGGCGCTGGTACCAAATGGTGTACATCATCAAGTGCTGACAATACACACTTTAACAACTATATGAAGGATGGTAAATTGTTTTACATATTAGATAAAACAAAACCGACATCTGATAGATTTTATAAAGTTGCGTTATTAAAGAAATTTGAAGGTGATGAAAGTTATTTTGATGCTCCTGATGAAAAATTCACCAATGGTTGGATTATGGGAACAAATAAACTTGCTCGTATCAAAGAACAAATTGATTCATATATTAAAGAAAAATATGCCAAGGAACTTGAAATTTGGGGTGATAAAGAAAAGGCTGCGATTGAAAGAAAAAGATTGCAGAGAATAGAACAACAAAGAATTGAAAATGGTTTAATTGATGAGGCTAACGAAAGAAGGGATAATGATGAGTGGAGTATGGATAATTTATCTGAAGGTGATACGGGTTCTTGTGCTCACGCTCTTTTTAACTTTTTAATTAGTGAAGGAACAATTGAGGCGAAAACACCTGAAGATAAAAGTGAAATTACAAGAATTCAAAATGAAATTGACCGACTTCAAGCGGAATATGATAATGACGAAGAAGTAAGAGGTGATTTGTTAGATGAAATAAGTGAGTTGGAAGATGAGTTAACCGAATTAGACGCCAAGATAGATGTGTATGATATATTACCTATTGGTGATTATATTTTAAAAGAATTTACAACAACAGAATTTCAAGGTAGATGGAAAGTTGGTGATTCTGATAATACTGAAAGGGCGGCGGTTTTATATGTTAAAGACATGATTGGTGATATGGGATATGATGGTTATAATGAATCATTTGTAATGGAACATTTTGATGATGATAGTTTTAGGGTATATTTAAAAGATTTTTTTGAAGAGGATGTTTACAATAATCCTGAAGTTTATTTAAATGATAGTGATAAAGAATTGAGCCGTAGTCAAGAAGCCAGAATTGTAGAATTAAAACAAATGGTTTCAAATTTAGAGTCTGAAAGGGATAGTTTAGATGATGAAGATGAAGATTATAGTGATGAATATGACAGAATGGGTGATGAAATTGATGAGGCAAATAATGAAATTGAAGAAATTGAAAATGACCCAGATGGTGAGTATGATGAGTATAAGTTAGATTCTATAGTTGCAGATAAAATATCTGAACATAGATATGATGCTAAAGATTTTTATGACAATTTTTTGGGTGGTAATGACTTTAGCGAATGGGCAACAAGTAATGGTTTTATTGATGAAGATGATTTTGCTCAAGCGGTTGTTGATGCTGATGGATATGGTACAATTTTGAATAACTATGACGGAAGTGAAGAAAGTGTATCTTTTGAAGGTGAAACTTACTACATTTTCTATGATGGTGACTTTCATTAACCTTTAGTATTCATAATTCCATAAACATTATTTATTATTAGTTTATGGAAAATAATAAACCCATGAATTTTATACTTTCACCCGATTGGTACTTAAAAGACCCAATTGATTTTGAACATAAAGAATATATTCTTAATTCTTTTTTGTTAAAAGTGGAAGAGGCATTATCGCGAGGTGAGATATATCCATTTTTTACAGAAATATCATTACATTTGGCTTCAATTGGAAATTACTTAAAAAGTTCCAAATATGTTTTTATTAGTAAAGAATTCACATCATGTGATGACGAAGTGATGTTATATGAATTGAAATCAAAAAAGTCACGTAAAAAATTTACTGATGAGCAACTTAAAGAATTAAGAGAAATATTAGTTTTCTCACAAGATAAGTTACTTCAATATTTTACAATTTGTCGTGGAATATGGGATTTATCTTTTGAATCAACATCAATTAAATTAAGAAGAAATAAAAAAAATTTAGCACTTAATAAATCGTATACGGTTTATCAAGATTTATTTAATAAAGAAGTCTATGTATGGGAGTGTAATTTTGAAACAATATCAAAGAAAAAACACGATACAAAGATTACGTTCAATTTAATTTATAAGGGTAATGATAAGAAGTTCAGTAAAGTGATTGAAGAAAACTCCGAAACAAAAAATATTACATATCCAATATTTGAAGCATTTTCAACTCAAAACTTACCAATAGAACAAACACTACTTCCATTATTCAAAAGGAAAGTTCAAAATTATTTTACTCAAACTATCAAATGACAACCAAATTTAATTTATTACCATATGCTGGCAATATCGGTTCACCAGTAATTACAGTAGAAGACACTAGTCACTTCAAACAAAAACAAGTAACCAAATTTAATAATTTTGTTGATAAAAAATTTCATGAATTAAAAAAACAAATTGACGAGTTGTCTGAACTATATCAATTAAATGAATTCATATTTAGTCTTGAACTAAGGTTTGAACCCATCATTGGTGAAACGTATTATGTTTACCAAAAAGACAATTCTAAAAATTTTTTATCAATGATTGCTCCACATGAGTGTAATTTTTTATATCTTTGTGGTGTATCTCTTAATACTGAAGGACAATGGGTTTTACAAAACGGTACTTTTCCAAAGAATTAATTCTCAAACAAATTGAGAACAACTATCCTTTACGCAAATACTTCAATGTAGATACTTGTGTATTTACAGATGAGGCATCTTTACAGTCATATGAATTATCAAATGAAGGACATTCGGATAAAGAAATAAAAGAAATTTTATTGAAAGATACTAACCTATTGATTGAACAAAATTAAAAACATATATTTTATACCATGAAAACACTTAAAAATTCAAAGTCAGGTGAAATCAAAAGATTACACGACAACGCCGCTCACAAATTAGTATTACAAACTTTCTTAGGTTGGGTATATGCACCCAAGTCTGAATGGAAAAAAGATAAGTCTGTGGTGACTGTAGAGATGCCGGATAAACAAACAAAAAAATCTACAGATGAAGGACAAAAAAGTGTGTCTTACGGAAAAAGAAGTTCTAGAAAATCCAAACGATAATGTTTTGGGTGAACTTGTAAGGAAAAAATTTTGGAGTTTAAAAAAACATAAAACAACGTGGATAACAAGACTAAAAAATTACTTAACACAAAATTAAGACAACCAATACACATTAGTTATATTTCAAAATACATTTTGAAGATAACTGAAAAAGAAACAAAAAAGATATTGGATGAATTGATTGATGAAGGAGTA
>Ga0114968_10002101_pt1 | contig 15371 bp, 12 predicted proteins | sample M_130807_EF_Meta_FD_87020 | JGI IMG/M metagenome (GOLD analysis project Ga0114968, IMG submission 87020) | Freshwater microbial communities from Lake Montjoie, Canada to study carbon cycling - M_130807_EF_MetaG | ecosystem: Environmental > Aquatic > Freshwater > Lake | place: Lake Montjoie...
CCGAAGATAAAAAACAAGATGGCGGGGTCAAGAAAGTTATTCATCTATTTTTTCTTAATAATCGCCTCTACAAGAGGATGCATAATTTTCTTCTCAGATCGGATGGCATAAAAATATTCGTATATGCCCTCGCAGGTTCCGAGCAACTCAATTCCGTACGTTTCTTTAAGATCATGCTCAATGAGTTTTCCAGCTGGAAATACCCCTAAGCCACTGGCCGCAAAGGTTTTGAGGAGTGCACTGTCCTCAAATTCTCCTACGATATTCGGAGTGATATCTTGCCTAACAAACCATTGATCAATTAACGGGCGCACCGTAGAGTGCGAAGTCGGCATCAGAATAGGCAAGTCATTAAGGCATTGCGGGAAGTGCTTTTTAGTTTTTTTGATAAATTGCTTTGGGCTAAACCATGCAATTGATGTCTTAGTAAGCTCTTCACTGTAGACATTCAAATTTTTATTGCTAGGGGCGGGGCGATCAGCCAGAATAATATCGAGCCGATGCAAAGCAAGATCTGCTAGCAAATCTTCAAACTCCCCCTCATGGGCAATTAACTGCACATCTTTGTATTTCAAAATGGGCTCAAGTAGTTGTCTGGTGATCAGCTTGGGGAGTCCATCTGAAACACCAACTGAGATTTTAATTTTTGGTGACTTGGCGGCATCTCTAACGGCCTCTGGTAGTTTTTCTCCGAGAGAAAAAATTTGATCCGCAATTTCCAGAGCTGCAAATCCAGATTCTGTCAGGGTGATGCCTCGTCCAGCTGGCTTAAACAATAGATGGCCTAGAGATTTTTCTAGTTCGTGGACTTGGGCGCTGATGGTTTGAATTGCCATATCTAGGCGCTCAGCTGCCTTGGACATACTGCCTTCTTTGGCCACTACCCAAAAATAGTAGAGATGACGATAGTTATAGGATTTGCTCATAGTCAGTTTTTTTCGAAATTATTATCAATATATATCTGCTTTTAGCTAAATACAAACGAGCCTACATTAACCCCATTAAGAGCCATGGCTTTCATGCGCTCACTAATGAAGAATGGAGGTTATTCAATTGGAACTATTTAGCCCTGAGTTTTTTTCAGCCCTACTAGCAATCATTGTGATTGATTTAGTGCTGGCTGGCGATAACGCCATCGTGATCGCTATGGCAGCCAGAAATTTACCTGCACATTTGCAGAAAAAAGCCATTGTTTGGGGGGCTGTTGGTGCAATTGCTGTAAGAAGTGCAATGACACTGGCGGTAGTGTACTTACTACAAATTCCTGGATTAATGTTGATTGGCGGTCTGTTATTGGTTTGGATTGCATATAAGTTATTAAATCCCGCAAAAGAGGGTGATGAAGATCACAATCACGCTTCTACTAGTTTCTGGGGTGCAATGAAGACTATTGTGATTGCCGATGCTGTGATGGGTTTGGATAATGTCTTGGCAGTAGCAGGCGCATCGCATGGTAGCTATCTGCTAGTTGTCCTTGGCTTATTAATCAGTATTCCCATCGTTATTTGGGGTTCAACACAAATCCTCAAGTTAGTAGAGCGTTATCCCTCTGTCATTTATCTAGGCGCTGGTGTACTTGCATGGACCGCCGCCAAGATGATGATCTCAGAACCCATCGTGAAAGAGTGGCAAGTATTCCAAAACCCAGCTTTTGAATATGCAATACAGGCATTGGTGATCTTGGGTGTACTTGGCGCAGGTTTTGTGAGAAGTAGGTTGGCGCTTGAAGAAGTGATTACGCCTGCCGTAGTAGATCCGGTTGTATCTGAAATGTCGCCTCAAAATCAGTCCCATACCTTAGGAGATGAAATCATGAATAAAGTATTAATTCCAGTTGATGCATCAAGTAATACCATGTTGGCTCTTCAACATGCAGTAAATGCATATGGCAGAGATTCTCATACAGAGTTTCATATTTGCAATGTGCAGCCAAGACTAAATCGACACATGGGTCGGTTCCTTAGCAAGCAAAATGTTGATGAGTGGCAAGAAGAGCGTGCAAAAAATGCTGCAAAGTCTGCCAGAGAGTTTCTTGAAAAATCCGGCGTCAGTTTTGCCTTTAGCTATGCTAGTGGTGACAAGGGAGAAGCCTTGCGTGATGAGGCAGTGCGTCTGGGATGCAGTCGAATTGTGATTGGCTCAGCTAAGAAAAACACACTGAGCAGATTATTTGAAAACTCAACCACTGCGAAGTTGCTGGAGATTGGCGATATTCCGGTTGAAGTCGTTACGAATAAGTCCTTACCACTCTGGGAGCGTTGGGGTATCCCAGCACTTGGAGCAGGTGCGGCAACTGCCCTCATGGCCGCCGTGATCGATTAATTTTTTTTGCAGTCCTGCTGTACTCCCGTTGGCCCTCCTCGTGAGGGCCTTTTTTATACTAAATTGTCAGTAAAAAACTGAATTAATATCAATTTAACCCTACTTTATTAAGAATAAAACTATCCTAACTAGGGAATTGCCTTGTTACAACGCGTTTAAATCCGGGAATATAAAACCATCTACTTAACTGTAATTCTAGCTAAGCCTCTGGATTTTCCGGAAGTTGAGTCGATGCCTTGGATGGCTGCAAACATCTCGCTAGTCCTTACCCAGACTGGAGGATATTTATATTTAGCGACATCTAGAATTAATACAGAATCTGTTTTTGAGTCATAGGCCCCAATAGGTGAGAAGTGACCATGGCCTATTTGCTTTAGTGCCTGTCTATCAAAATTCACAATGAGACGTTGATTCGGATTGGAGAGTGTTGAGGTAATGAGATCTCTGAGTTGCGTAAGCGAAAGTGCGCTGCCAAAATGGATCGTTGGATTTGCATTCCAGATTTCTAGAAACTGAGTAAGTTGGTCTAGAGTTAAGCCGCCTTTTTCAACATCTGCTTTGGAAATTACTTTTTCGGTGGCTTCTGTGAAAAGACTATCTTGAGTGAAGTAATGATAAGGCGCAAATTGTGGAGCTACTGGGCGGTTCTTGGTAGGTAGACTATTTAATGCAGATACTATTGAGGCAGGCCCACAAAATGTTTCATGCTCCTCGGTAACTACGTAGGGCATGATTGAAAAAAACTGCTTATTCAAGCTTGCATTCAGAATGAGCTTGGTTCCAGCGGTGGAATTTAAATATGTGAGATCTGCCGAATAAGTATTTGTGGCAAAGATGCCTAGTAACATCAAGGCGAAAAAGAGGTTTTTTAAGGTGTGGTGAAGTGACATAGACTTGTTTTTCGGTCTTTGGGTTTGGGTGAATAGACATTGATAGGCTCATATTAAAGGTAAATAAACAATTTAGCGCTAGGTTTTCAACTGCTTTGATATACGGGCAAAAATATATAGAATTTACTGTGTATAGAGCATTGGTATGAATGCCACATTTATTGATTTTTCACACTAAAAGTAGAAAATATAACTATGTTTACAAATCTCACTCTCTTGGTATCGCGATGTCTAGCTGCGCCCATCATGTTGGTATACGGCTGGGACAAGCTCACTAACATTAACGAATTTTTTGATAACCCAGGTACTAAAAGATTGATGGAGGTCTTCGCTCATGGTGCGGCAGCCCCCTTGTGGTTTGCTTATGCTAATGCCGCATTTCAGTTTGGCGCAGGATTGGCAGTATTGCTCGGATTTAAGACACGTATTTCAGCTGCATTGGTAGTGCTGTGGCTGATACCAGTCACTTATTTTGGACACCCTTTTTGGGCGGGAATAGATCCAGCATTCAATGAACCGAACTTTTATAAAAATCTCGGAATTATTTCTGCTTATTTGATGATTGCTTGTTTCGGTGCTGGGAAGTATTCGCTTGATGGGATCCGTATTGGTAAATAGAATTACCTGATGCGTTCATGTAGATGCTGGTGGTTTATGCGCCAGTATCCGGAATGAGGCCAGCAGCTACTATCCCAGCTACTGCACAAATTTCATCATTGTCAGAGTCATCTCCGCTAATACCAACAGAGCCAATAATTTCACCGTTGGCATTTTTAATTAATACTCCGCCTGCAACTGGCACCATCCGACCATTTGACACGGCATTTAATGCTGTAAAAAAAGCGGGCGCCTTCTCAGCGCGTCTAGCTAGATCACGACCACCAAATCCCATGCCAAGCACTCCCCATGCTTTGCCATAGGCGATTTCGGGTCGCATCAGACTTGCTCCATCAGAGCGTTTAATCACCTTAATATGACCGCCAGCATCTAGGATGGCTACAGTTTGAGGGTGAAAACCCAAGGATTGGGCTTTTTCTAGTGCTTTGTCTGCAATGATATTGGCTTGATCTAAGGTGAGTAGTGTCATGGTGCTATATCCTTTTGTTGTTGGGCCTTTAGTTCATTATGAATGGCATACTGCCCAATAGCGCAGCTGATAAGAATAAACAGACTTTAGCATTAATTACATAGGGTAGAAGTACAGTGAATAGCATGCAGACTGACGATTTCACCGATTCGCCACGCGATACATTCAGGCTAATACTGGTGGCTGTTTTTGCTGGGGTTTTGATTGGCATCATCGGGGGCGCCTTTAGAACGTCTCTCGATTTCATTGGTGTTCACTTCTTGGCATTTATTAATTACGTGCGTGCAGTAGATGATGATTGGCTCATCCCTGGTTTTTTAGTTATTGCTCTGATTGTTAGTTTCTGTGTCGCTATTTCTCGGATGCTAGTTCGCTTAGAGCCCACAACGATTGGTAGTGGTATTCAGCATGTAGAGGCAGTCATGCATGGTGAAGCAGAGCCCAGTAAGTTGAGGGCTTTACCGATTAAGTTTTTTGGCGGCCTGCTATCCATCGGGTCTGGTATGGCTTTAGGTAAAGAAGGACCTACCGTTCAAATTGCAGCGATCATTGGTTCGGAGTGTGGAAAATTATTTCGACTAAAGGCGGTTGAACAGGCGCTTCTATATACAGCGGTCGCTGGGGCTGGACTATCTATTGCTTTTAATGCACCTCTTTCTGGGATTGCATTCTCAGTTGAAGAAATCTCTAAAAAAATCTCTATAAAAAGATTGATTGTTTCTTTTGCAGCAGTCACTTCGGGAATGGTGGTATTCCGTAGTTATTTTGGAAATTCCATCGAATTTATTGTTGGCGATCTGCTGCCGGATTCTGGTGTGAGTCTTTGCTTTTATATTATCTTCTCAGTGTTGCTGAGTTTTATAGCTGCACTATATGGTCGTACCATTATTGGCGCTTTGAATGTGGCTGATTCTTTTCGCACCGTTTCTCCGGTTGTTAAGGCGGCATTGATTGGCTTTGGAATAGGGTTACTCGCTTACTATTTTCCACATTTGGTTGGCGGCGGAGATCCGCAGGTCCAGTCCATATTGAGTGGAAATTACTTTTTATTTCCATTGCTATTAATTATGCTGGTGCGATTTTTTCTGGGGCCAATTAGTTACGCCTCTGGCGTTCCTGGCGGGATATTCTCACCAATATTACTCATGGGTTCTGGCATTGGTGTGCTCTTTGTGTTGATGCTAAATCCGGTATTGGCTCACTTCGGGCTTGGTCAGCTAGATCCCATTTCTTTTGCTTTGGTAGGGATGGCCGCATTTTTCACGGTGGTCGTCAGAGCCCCTCTTACAGGCATTTTGTTGGTCACTGAAATGAGCGGTAAGGTGAGCTTGATGATTCCCTTATTAATTGCTAGCGTCATTTGCACACTCATTCCTGTGTTGCTGAACCAAAAGCCAATTTACGATGCATTAAGAGCGAGAAGTTAAGGCTCAGTAATGGTGCATAAACAATATGCGCCCAAGATTCAATTGCCCTTGCATGCTTAAGGGTATTGGCAGATTGAATATATAGACATCTATCCTTCGATCGTAGGATTGTCATGCTTTATGAGGTTGATACGATCAAACCATGCCTTAAATGGATGTTTTTTTCTATCTCCCAGGGCACGATTGAGCAGCTGCAGAGACCTCTTATTGATGAAAAGAAATGAAGTTTCAAAAGTGTAAACTGCTCTTTAGATTGCAAATATTACAAACTGTAGTTTCTTAAGCGCAACTTTCCAAATCATTTCATAACTGGATTTTAAATATGGCCGACTCTTCTTTACTTGCTGGTATTACCGTCATTGATTTATCAAGGGTGCTTGCCGGTCCTTACGCTACGATGACACTCGCTAATTTGGGTGCACGCGTGATTAAAGTGGAGATTCCTGGAGCGGGTGATGATTCTCGTGCATTTGGTCCATTTCACAATGGCAAGTCCCTTTACTTTGCTTCGATCAATTGCAATAAAGAAAGTATTGCGCTGAATCTTAAGAATCCAGATGACAGAGTTATTTTTGAGAAATTATTAGAAAAAGCAGACGTCTTGGTAGAAAACTATCGCCCGGGAACGATGGAGAAGTTGGGCTATGGTTGGGATGCCTTGCATGCTAAGTATCCACAATTAATCTATGGCGCAGCATCTGGTTTTGGAGATAGCGGCCCATACTCTAAACGTGCCGCTTACGATATGGTGGTGCAAGGGATGGGCGGCGTATTAAGTATGACTGGTTACCCTAACCAACCCCCTGCTCGTGTTGGCATCTCCATTGGTGACATTACTGCTGGTCTATATCTGACCATTGGACTCAATGCAGCTTTATATAAACGCACTGTTACTAAGCTTGGCTCGAAGATTGACATTGCCATGTTGGATTGTCAGGTAGCGATTTTGGAAGATGCTATTCCAGCCTACGATAAGACTGGAGAGATCCCTGGTCCGCTGGGAACACGCCATCCTTCCATCGCACCATTCCAATCGTTCCATGCAAAAGATGCCAGCATCATTATTGCCGCAGGAAATGATCATTTGTTCGAGTTAATGGCTGGAGCCTTGGGTCGACCTGACCTCATTGCGGATGCGCGCTTTAAGACAAATGAGCTGCGTCACGAAAATATCGAAGTGCTTCAGAAAGAAATGGAAACGACCCTCGCTACTAAACCAGTAGCTGATTGGTTGGCATTACTCAATACAGCGGGCGTTCCTTGCGGACCCATTAACGACGTTCCTCATGTGATCGCTGATCCTCAAGTTGCTGCTCGTAATATGGTGATTGAAGTAGACGATCCCGTCATTGGAAAAGTAAAGACTGCTGGTAATCCCGTAAAGGTAGTAGGTGCGGCCGATGAAACGACTATGAGACCTTCTCCTGAGTTGGATGCTGATCGCGCCGCTATTTTGGCTGAGTTTGTAGGGGCAGCAAAATGAGTACGCCAACACCAGTTGCAGCACCAAGTTCCGATGCATTAGTTTTATCATCCATTGCCAATAGCATTGGCACTATTACTCTCAATAATTCGACGCGACGTAATGCATTGAGTGAGGATCTATTAGGTCAAGTCTTGGCTGCTTTAGAGGACTTTAAGGGCAAAGAGGTTCGAGTAGTCATTTTGCGTGCATTCGAGGGTGCAACAGTGTGGTCTGCCGGTCATGACATTAAAGAGTTGCCTCAGGCCAATCAAGATCCTTTGGGATACTCTGATCCTCTTGAGAAAGCCTTGAGAGCAATCCGCGCCTTTCCTGCGCCAGTCATTGCTATGGTCCATGGATCAGTTTGGGGTGGCGCCTTTGATTTAGTGGCTAGTTGCGACATGATCATTGCCGATGAAACTTGTAGTTTTGCAATTACGCCTGCAAATCTAGGTTTGCCCTATAACACCACTGGTTTAATGCATTTTCTTGGTCGTCTGCCAATGAACTTGGTAAAGGAAATGTTCTTCACTGCGGCCCCAATCAAGGGCGATGATGCTTACAAGTGGGGAATTGTGAATCACCTAGTTCCAAGTGCTGAGCTTGAAGCATTTACCACTAATTTCGCTGCAAAAATTACCAAAAAGGCTCCGCTTGCTATTGCGGTTGCTAAAGAGCAATTGCGCATCCTCACCGACTATCAACCGATTGCTGCGCAGATATTTGAGCAACTTCAAGAGATGCGTCGCACTGTATATGACAGCAAGGACTATACCGAAGGGATTCAAGCCTTCCTGCAAAAACGTCCAGCAGTATTTACAGGGAAGTAATTGGCCGCAAGTTTAAAGATGGTTAGTCACATGAGGCGAAAGTTCCTATGTTGAATACTGTAAGCGAAAATTCTGAGCCCAGCCTTCTGCCGCCGGTGGAATTAAGTGTTAAGAACAGTGATCTCCAGAAGGGGTCAGCTGCTTCATTGATGGTGGCGGCGACCGGGGTTGTGTTTGGAGACATAGGCACAAGTCCTTTGTATGCATTACAGCAATGCTTTAGTTCGACAAATGGCATTCCATTTAGCTCGCATGCGATGTTTGGTGTGCTCTCAATGGTTTTATGGGCTTTTATTATTGTTGTCTCCTTGAAGTATGTCGTGTTTGTCATGAGGGCTGACAATAACGGTGAGGGCGGAATTTTGGCTTTGATGGCGCTGGCATTAAAGACGAAACCCAAGGGCTCCAAAAATGCCTCGATCATTATTCTCATCGGTATCTTTGGGGCAAGTATGTTCTTTGGGGACGCCATTATTACGCCAGCGATTTCAGTGCTATCTGCTGTTGCCGGCCTAGAGGTGTTGTCATCGGAGCTAGGGCAATACGTCATCCCTATTTCTTTGGTTATTTTGTTCTTCCTTTTTTTGCTTCAGAAAAAAGGCACTGACATGGTAGGTAACTTATTTGGCCCTGTCATGATTATTTGGTTTTTAGTGATAGGTCTTATGGGGCTCTATCAACTAGTGCAATATCCACAAGTACTTGCTGCTGTTAATCCTTATTACGCCATCCATTTTTTGATTGAGCATTCGGCTCTAGGGTTTATTGTTTTGGGAGCTGTATTCCTTGTCCTTACAGGTGCTGAAGCTTTGTATGCTGATATGGGTCAGTTTGGGTCTCGATCAATTCGCTTTGCGTGGTTCTTCTTGGTGATGCCCTGCCTTTTGTTGAATTATTTTGGTCAGGGCGCGATGTTGCTCCAGAACCCTAGCGCAATATCAAACCCATTTTTCCTAATGGTTCCCAAGATGTTTGTGTTTCCTTTGGTGGTATTGGCAACCTTGGCAACTGTCATTGCTTCGCAAGCGGTTATTTCGGGTGCTTTTTCGATGATCAGTCAGGCGGTATTGCTAGGCTTTATTCCTCGTATGGAGATTCGCCACACCTCAGATAGGCAGATTGGACAAATCTATATACCACTGGTGAACTGGGTGCTATTTCTTGTGGTGGCTGGCCTGGTTTTAACCTTTAAGTCTGCGGATAATTTAGCTTCTGCTTACGGTATTGCTGTTACGACTACGATGATTTCTACAACGATCTTGCTGTGGTTTGTGATGCAATACTATTGGAAGTGGAATTCATTTCTGGTGGCGTTTATTGTTGGATTGTTCTTCACTATTGACTCTACTTTTTTAGTAGCCAACTTAGCCAAAATAGCTTCAGGCGGGTGGTTTCCATTGCTAGTTGGCGCAACATGCTTCTTCTTCTTTATTACCTGGTATCAAGGCAAGGAGATTCTCAATCGGGTTGCAGGAAAAGATGGCATTAGGTTAAATGTATATCTAGACGAATTGCTCAAGAACCCACCAACTAAAGTTGAAGGTACTGCTGTCTATTTAAACGCACATATTGACTATGCGCCTATCTCTTTTATAAATAATGTCAGGCTGAATCATGTGATTCACAAACGAATATTTTTTGTGAATGTCACTGTTTGGGATGTTCCTTATGTAAAAGATGCTGAGCGAATTACCTATAAAGAAATGGATAAGAATATTTACTTAGTTAGGGCTGTGTATGGATTTAATGAGTCCCCTGACATGCTAGAAATACTAAGACTGACAACGCTCAAGATTGATCTCAAATTTGATTTGAACCAGACATCTTTTTTTGCTTCTCGAGAGGCCATTTCTCCCAAAGAGTTATCTGGTATGTCACATTTGCGCGAAGAAATTTTTAATTGGATGCTGAAAAATTCTGCCAGGCAGTCTGACTTTTTTAAAATTCCAGTAAATTCATTAATGGAATTCATCACTAAGGTGAAAGTTTAGATCGCTGAGTAATTGAACAGCCATAAAAAAGCTTTATTAGTAGTGTAAATTGGATGCAATAAATTAACCCTATCCACTAACCTGATGAACTTGGACAAGCTAAGATGACAATCCAACCAAACAATCCCAAAAACTGCGCAAACGCTATTGTCAGAATCCTGGAAAATCATGGTGTTACCCATATGTTTGGAATTCCTGGTGCAAAGATTGATAGTCTCTTTGTTGCTCTTAAGCACTCCAAAATTAAACTCATTCTGTGTCAGCATGAACAAAACGCAGCCTTCATGGCAGCTGCATTTGGGCGCCTGACTGGTAAGGTTGGTGTCTGCATCGCCACATCAGGGCCTGGTGTCACCAACTTAACAACAGGATTGGCAACGGCCACCAGTGAAGGTGATGCCGTTCTAGCAATTGGTGGTGAGGTTCCTTTGGGTGAGCGCCTGAAGAAAACCCATCAGTCACTGGATTCGACTGCATTAATGAAAGCAGCAACGAAGCTTTCGGTGGAGATTACAACTGCAGACCAGGTTGGTGAAATCATGGGCAATGCTATTCGGGTTGCTGAAGGCGGACGCCCTGGCGCAGTATTTTTATCTCTTCCCAAGGATGTGGGTCTTGAGGATTATCCTGGTGATGTTGATGCCTCATGGGGCAAGACGCTTCCGATGGGCCCTGCGGCTCAGTCGTCTGTGAATGAAGCTCTCAGTATTTTGAAGTCCAGCAAACGCCCCATCGCTATTTTAGGTATGCAGTCGTCGAGTAATGATACTTCTGAGGCGCTGGTGAACTTCTTCAAGCAATCCGGCATCCCTTATGTTTCCACCTTTCAGGGAGCGGGGGCCTGGGTAGGAGCCGCTAGTGGCGTGACTTATGCAGGGCGTATTGGCTTATTCCACAATCAACCTGCAGATAAATTACTTGATCAGGCTGATGCGATTGTTTTGATTGGCTACGATCCGATTGAATATGATCCCTCGATCTGGAACACCGATCTCAAGCGCCCGTTGATTTGCATAGATTCAATTCCAGCCTATCAAGATAATGCCTTTTTACCTGTCGCGGAATTGATTGGTGATATCGGAGAATCTTTAAATGCGCTCGCAGCTACAGTAAAGACACAAATTGATCCTGCATTTATCGTCGCTGCTAAGGCTGCGGTTAAGGAAATTCATGACACACTCGACGAGGGTAAAGTGATGAACAAATTTCCAGTTCAGCCTCTGCGTTTAGTTTATGAGCTACAAAAACAAATGACATCAAAGACCCATGTGGCACTGGATGTGGGATCTAACTATATTTGGACAAATCGCTATTGCGCAGCTGATCATGCGCGTCAAGTCATGGTCAGTAATGGGCAGCAAACACTTGGAGTAGCGCTACCCTGGGCGATTGCTATGAGCCTGCTTTATCCTGGCGAAAGAATCCTCTCATCTTCTGGTGATGGTGGCTTCTTATTTACCGGAACGGAGTTAGCTACTGCAGTACGGATAGGTGCGAAATTTGTGCATGTGATTTGGGATAGCGGTTCATTTGATATGGTTGCTTTTCAAGAGCAGGCCCACTACGGTGAAACTGCAGGTATCCAGCTTGGTCACTATGATCCAGTCAAGTTTGCTGAATCATTTGGATGCAAGGGTTATAGCGTTCAATCTGCAGATGAACTCCCAGGTATTTTTGAAGAAGCCTTTAAGTCAGATGTACCGGTTTTGATTCATGTGCCAGTTGATTACAGTCTCAACGAACGTCTCATGCAAAATGTGAACCAGAGCTATATCAACTAACGATCATGGCAAAGTCAAAAATACCAGGTAGTCAGGCACTGAAGATTAATCTCTCTGAGTCGCTCATCAAGGCCTTACAAAAGCGCTCTCTTGAGACTAATCAGACGGTTGATCACCTAGTTCAAGATTGCCTAGCAAAGGCACTCGGCGTAGAGCATCACACGCTGTATCAGGTGTCAACTTCTGCGGCCTTAGTGCAGGGTGTTTATCAGGGTTGTGTCACCGTTGGCAAGATTAAAGAACACGGTGATTTTGGTCTCGGTACTTACGATGCCCTTGATGGCGAAGGCCTCATGCTCGACGGGCATGTATACCAGGCGCTGGGCGATGGTTCTGTCATTGAGCCGGCAGATTCAGCTACCGCCCCTTTTTGGGTGAGTGCTGAGTTTGAGGCTGATCGAAATGCAGTGATTGACTCTGTCAGTAATTGGGAAGAGCTTTGCGCACAAATTGATCTTCTTCGCCGATCAGAGAATCTCTTTACTGCAATTCGTATTGACGGTACTTTTGATGAAATTCATTATCGGGTTGCTTGTAAGTCTGCGCCTGGCACTGATCTTGTTACTGCGACTAGTCATCAGGCAGAATTTACGCTAAAGAATGTGCAAGGCACCTTGCTCGGTTTTTGGTCGCCTACTTATGCGAGAACCTTCAATATTCCGGGTTATCACCTGCACTTACTCTCAGGTGACCATCAGCATGGCGGTCATGTGTTGGGAATTCAGGCTAAGAATCTAAAGCTCCAGGTAATGGATGCAGATAATCTCATCATGGCCTTGCCAGAATCACCAGAATTTCTCAAAGCAGACTTATCTGGCGATCCAGCCTTGGCGCTCAGTAAAGCAGAGGGCGCTCAAAAAAAGTAAAAGTATTGCGTTACTGGTTTTAACGCTAGAATTTACTTTATCCAATTTTTCACCTAGATAAAAAGAGAGCAAAATGTCAAAGACTGCAGCCGAAGTGATTATTGAAGTTTTTGAGTCCGCCGGAGTAAAGCATTTTTACGGCGTGATTGGAGATACCTTAAATTATGTAAGCGATGCAATTTCGAAAAGCAGTATCGAATGGGTCCATGTTCGCCACGAAGAGGTCGGCGCATTTGCTGCTGGAGCAGATTCATTCCTTAGCGGCACTCTAGCTGGTTGTGCGGGTTCTTGCGGTCCTGGTAGTTTGCATCTGATTAATGGAGTGTATGAGGCGCACCGTAGTCGCATTCCATTATTGGTTATTGCGAGTCAAATAGATACGATGTCTCTAGGTACCGATATGCCTCAAGAGATTGATTTTTCTAAAGTCTATTCTGATTGTTCAGTATTTTGCGAGCAATTACATAATGCGGAACAGGCACGACATTTAGCAGTGAGAGCTTGTCAGGCTGCGATTAGCAAGCAAGGCCCTGCGGTCATCATTCTCCCAGTAGATCTAAGCAAGGCTATTGTGAAAGATGAGATTGCTTATTCTGTCCATTTCCCTAAGCCAATTCGTCGTCCCAATGATGCTGAGTTGAAAGAGGCCGCTAATATTATTGCTGCAGGTAAGAAAATCGGCATTTATGCTGGCGCTGGCTCAGAGGGTGCGCATGATCTATTGATTGATTTAGCTAAGAAACTCAAGGCGCCAATCGCACATACTTCTAGAGCAAAAGATTTTGTTGAGTATGCTAATCCCTATAACGTTGGGATGACGGGTTTACTCGGTGTGCATTCAGGCTTTCATATGATGAATGAGTGCGACACCCTCATTTTGCTGGGTGCAGATTTTGCCTGGGGCCAGTTTTATCCAAAACATGCCAAGATTATTCAGATTGATCGTGAGGGTGCTCGTGTAGGAAAGCGTCATCCTATTACCCTAGGTTTAGAGGGCGATGTTATTCCTTCCTTAGAAGCTCTGTTACCAATGCTGACTGAGCACTCAGATGACAGCTTCTTGAAGGAATGTCTTGAGGAACGCAAAAAGACTGAGACTACCTTGGCCGGAGAAGAGTCCCCTGGGGATGGCAGCGTGATTCATCCACAATATCTCACGAACTTAATTAATCAGTATGCGGATGAAGATGCCATCCTGACTGGAGACGTAGGGTCTGCAATGGTTTGGGTGTTGCGGCACTTTCAAACGAATGGCAAACGTCGAAGTCTGATTAGTTTGCGCAATGGCTCTATGGCCAATGCAATGCCAATGGCGTTAGGTGCCAAAAAAGCATTCCCGAATCGTCAAGTCATCAGTTTGTCAGGCGATGGTGGATTGGCAATGTTGATGGGCGATCTGCTGACGATTGATCAAGAAAATCTCCCCATTAAAATTGTGGTCCTTAACAATAGCTCTTTGAACTTTGTTGAATTAGAAATGAAGACTGAAGGCTTGCTCAATAGTTTTACAGATCTGAAGAATCCGAATTTTTCAAAGATTGCAGAGGCAGTAGGCATCAAAGGTTTTGAGGCCACTAAAACAGCTGATCTTGAGCAAACGGTTAAAGAGTTTTTAGCCTATCCTGGTGCCGCCTTATTGGATGTGCATACCAACCGCTATGAGTTAATCATGCCTCCTGATATTACTGAAAAGAATGTAGCCGGTATGGTGACCTACGGAATGAAGGCCCTGCTTAGCGGAAGAGCTAAAGATGTGGAAGGGTTAATGAAGGATCCAATGCACACCTTGAAGAAGTTGCTCTAGCTATAGACCTAGTAAAGCGGGGTAACATTGCATAAAAGCATATTTTAGGGAATGTTATGGAGCCGTTAGCAAATCTAAAGGTAGTCGAAATGGGGCAATTGATTGCCGGCCCATTTGCCGCAAAAACATTGGCTGACTTTGGTGCTGATGTTATTAAGATCGAGCCACCCTCAGTAGGCGATGCCTTACGCAAGTGGAGACTACTTAAGGATGGAACATCCGTTTGGTGGCAAGTGCAATCTCGCAATAAGCGCTCCCTTTCTTTGGATTTAAAGCAGGCTGAAGCTCAAGATATTGTCAGAACTCTTATTGGAGAGGCTGATGTCTTAATTGAAAATTTCCGGCCAGGCACATTAGAGGGTTGGGGTCTAGACCCAGAAAAATTACTTGAGCTCAATCCAAAGTTAATAGTGCTGCGAATTAGCGGTTACGGACAAACAGGCCCTTACCGTGACAAACCAGGATTTGGTGTTGTAGCAGAAGCCATGGGTGGCTTGCGTCATTTGACTGCTGAGCCAGGTAGAGTGCCCGTACGTGTGGGCATCAGTATTGGTGATACCTTAGCCTCTTTGCATGGGGTGATTGGAATTTTGTTGGCCTTGCAAGAGCGACATAGCAGTGGCAAAGGACAAATTATTGATATTGCACTGTATGAGGCCGTCTTTAATTGCATGGAAAGTCTATTGCCTGAGTACAGCGCTTTTGGCGAGGTAAGACAAGCTGCTGGAAGTGCTTTACCAGGAATCGCGCCATCAAATGCTTATCTTTGTAGTGATGGTGGCTATGTATTGGTAGCCGGTAATGGAGACAGTATCTTCAAGCGCCTCATGAAAGCGATAGGTCGTGATGACTTAGCTGCTGATCCTCAATTAGAAAACAATGAAGGTCGCGTCAAAAGGGTTGCCGAG
>Ga0114968_10002103_pt1 | contig 15365 bp, 16 predicted proteins | sample M_130807_EF_Meta_FD_87020 | JGI IMG/M metagenome (GOLD analysis project Ga0114968, IMG submission 87020) | Freshwater microbial communities from Lake Montjoie, Canada to study carbon cycling - M_130807_EF_MetaG | ecosystem: Environmental > Aquatic > Freshwater > Lake | place: Lake Montjoie...
CCGCGCCGGACTCGAAGGCGCGCCGGTTAATGCCCACGCGCACAAAGGGCTCGAAGAGCTCGGGGAACAGGGTGATGACGTCAAAACGCATGGCGTCGGCGCTTTGGGTTGAAGGGCGGCTCAGTAATCGGGCTGCCAGTCGACACGGATCTGCCGCTGCACCATCTCAACCGCATCCACATAAACCGACACAAAAGGAATCAGGATTTCGCGCAGGGTCTCGCCGTCTGCATGCTCAATAGCCAAAACCGTTTGGGGGCCGGTAGCAATCAAGTCCCGCACCACGCCCAGAACCAGGCCTTCGCGGTTGATTACGGACAAGCCAATCAAGTCGACCCAGTAAAACTCATCCGCCGCCGCAGTCGGAAAACTGGAGCGAGCGACAAAAATACGGGAACCTTTGAGGGCTTGGGCGGCGTCGCGGTCTGTGATGTCGTGGGAGCGCGCCACTACCGTACCGGAATGGTCTTTGGCTTCGCGGATGGCCATCAAGGCCACACCGTCAAAAGCCTTGGCACCGCGCTCGGTCGGTAGCAGGTACCAGCGCTTGGATGAAAAAAGCGCCTCAGGCTGGGCGCTGTGCGAAATGACTTTGAACCAACCTTGAACGCCCCATGCGTCGGCTATGCGACCGACTTCGACTGCATCTGCCGGGAGGTCAGCGGGTTCAAGGCCGGCAAGCATGGGGGTGGCTGGCAACAAGGCGGGGCAGGCCCCACCTCGCAGCGCACTCAGGCCGCAGGTGCGGCAGCTTTGGCGGCCTGGCGGATCAAACGGTCTACCGTGGGCGAAGCTTGTGCGCCCACGCCTTGCCAGTAGGACAGGCGGTCCTGCGCGATGCGGATGCTCTCTTCATTGGCAGTCGCAATCGGGTTGTAAAACCCGATGCGCTCAATGAAGCGGCCGTCGCGGCGGTTGCGCTTGTCGGCCACAACGATATTGAAGAAGGGGCGCGCTTTAGCGCCGCCGCGGGAAAGTCGAATAACGACCATAGTGGGTCCTTTGGGGTGACTGAAGGGGGTCAATCGTAAAATTCAGAGCTTGAGACACGCGACTGACCACCCGGCCAGCGACACTCAGAATAGCCCTCGATTATATCTTTCCCACTCCATGCCCCTGATTCGCCCCAGCACCGACGCCGATCTGGCCCAGATCACAGCGATTTACCGGCACCATGTCCTGGTTGGAACCGGCACCTTTGAGATCGAGCCACCCTCACCCGCCGACATGGCCGTGCGTCGACAGGATGTGCTGGACAAGGGCTTGCCGTTCCTGGTTCTGGAGGACGCTGGGTCGGTGCAAGGCTTTGCCTATTGCAACTGGTTCAAGCCGCGCCCGGCTTACCGCTTTTCGGCGGAAGATTCGATTTATCTTGCCGCGCAGGCCGCCGGACGCGGTTGGGGCCGCTTGCTGCTGCAAGAGCTGATGGCCAGGGCCGAGCGCGCCGGGGTGCGCAGCCTGATTGCGGTGATCGGCGACTCGGGTAACGCGGCGTCCATCGGTGTGCACCGCGGCTGCGGTTTCACGCAGGTCGGCGTATTGGCCGCCTGCGGCTGGAAGTTTGACCGCTGGCTGGACGTGGTCTTGATGCAAAGGACGCTGGGCAGCGGTAGCGACGCACCACCCGCACAATCGGGCCCATGAAAAACAAAACCCTGGCCGTCTGGCTGACTTTTTTGACCGGTCCGCTGGGCCTGCACCGGCTGTATTTGTACGGCCGCTACGGTATGTGGAGTTGGCTCACCTGGGTGCCTGTTTTGCTGGGCAGCTACGGGGTCCTGAGGGCACGCAACATCAGCCTGGACGACCAACTGAGCTGGCTGCTGATTCCCTTGTTGGGCCTGACCATTAGCGCCTACGCACTGCGCGCCATCGTGTACGGGCTGCAAAGCGCGCCTGCGTGGAACGCGCGCTTCAACCCGGGGGAAGACCCCGAGTCCCCGGCCGGCCAGACCCGGGTGCTAACCGTATTCGGCCTGGGGACTTCCCTGCTGGTCGGGACCGGGGTGCTGTTGGCCACCATCGCCTTCAGCTTCCAGCGCATCTTCGAATACAGCGCCTGATGCAGCGGCCCTGCTTACGCGGGGCTGGCCGCTGCCACCTCGGCGTATTCCTCGATGCGGTCAAAGTTCATGTACTGGTAAATCGCCGCACCCGCCTTGTTCACCACGCCCATGGCGTCGTGGTACTCGGCAACGGTGGGCAACTTGCCCAGCTTGGAGGCGATAGCCGCCAATTCCGCCGACGCCAAAAACACCTGGGTGTTCTTGCCCAGCCGGTTGGGGAAGTTGCGGGTGCTGGTGGAGACCACGGTTGCACCCTCGCGCACCTGGGCCTGGTTGCCCATGCACAGGCTGCAGCCAGGCATCTCGGTGCGCGCACCGGATGCACCAAACGCGGCGTAATGGCCTTCCTTGATCAGCTCGCTTTCGTCCATTTTGGTGGGCGGCGCGACCCAGAGCTTGACCGGGATATCGCGCTGCCCGCCCAGCAAGGTGGCGGCGGCGCGGAAGTGGCCGATATTGGTCATGCACGAGCCGATGAAGGCCTCGTCAATCTTGGTGCCAGCCACTTGTGACAGGAACTTGGCGTCGTCCGGATCATTGGGACAGCACAGAATCGGCTCTTTGATGTCGGCCAGATCAATTTCGATCACCGCCGCGTATTCGGCGTTTTTGTCCGCTTCGAGCAAGGACGGCTTGTCCAGCCAGGCCTGCACCTTGTCGATGCGGCGCTGCAGGGTGCGTGCGTCGGCGTAGCCCTGGGCGATCATGTTTTTCATGAGCACGATGTTGCTGGTCAGGTACTCCTGTATCGGCGCCGGATTGAGCTGGATGGTGCAGCCCGCAGCCGAGCGTTCGGCGGATGCGTCCGACAGCTCAAAAGCCTGTTCGACCTTGAGGTCCGGCAGGCCTTCAATTTCCAGAATGCGGCCGGAAAACACATTCACCTTGCCGGCCTTGGCCACGGTCAGCAGACCGGCCTTGATGGCGTACAGCGGAATCGCATGCACCAGGTCGCGCAGCGTCACGCCGGGCTGCATGCTGCCTTTGAAGCGCACCAGCACAGACTCGGGCATGTCCAGCGGCATGACGCCGGTGGCCGCGCCGAAGGCCACCAGGCCGGAACCGGCGGGAAAGCTGATACCGATGGGGAAACGGGTGTGGCTGTCGCCGCCGGTGCCGACCGTGTCGGGCAACAGCAGGCGGTTCAGCCAGGAATGGATCACGCCGTCACCCGGGCGCAGCGCGACGCCACCCCGGTTGGACATAAAGGCCGGCAGTTCGTGGTGCATCTTCACATCCACCGCTTTCGGGTACGCGGCCGTGTGGCAGAAAGACTGCATCACCAGATCGGCGCTGAAGCCCAGGCAAGCCAGGTCCTTCAACTCGTCGCGGGTCATGGGGCCGGTGGTGTCCTGGGAGCCCACGGTGGTCATGCGCGGCTCGCAATAGGTGCCGGGGCGCACGCCCTGGCCTTCGGGCAAACCGACTGCGCGGCCAACCATCTTCTGCGCCAAAGTGAAGCCGGCTTGGGTGGCCACCGGCGGCTGTGGCAGGCGGAACTGGGTGGACGCGGGCAGCGACAGAAACTCGCGCGCCTTGGCGGTCAGGCTGCGTCCGATGATCAGGTTGATGCGGCCGCCCGCGCGCACCTCGTCGAGCAAGACCTCGTTCTTGAGCTTGAACTCCACCACAGTGGCACCGTCGCGGGTGATTTTTCCCTCGTACGGGTAGATGTCGATCACGTCGCCCATCTGGAATGCGGACACGTCCACTTCAATCGGCAAAGCACCCGAATCTTCCTGGGTGTTGAAGAAAATTGGCGCTATTTTTCCGCCCAGCGTCACACCGCCAAAGCGCTTGTTGGGGACAAAAGGAATGTCTTGTCCGGTGGCCCAAATCACGCTGTTGGTCGCGGATTTGCGGCTTGAACCGGTTCCCACCACGTCGCCGACATAGGCGACCAGATGGCCTTTTTTCTTCAGGTCTTCAATGAATTGCATGGGGCCGCGCTTGCCGTCCTCTTCGGGGCGGAAGGCCGCATCAGCGCGGGTGTTTTTGAGCATGGCCAGGTAATGCATGGGGATATCCGGGCGGCTCCAGGCGTCGGGCGCGGGGGACAAGTCGTCGGTATTGGTTTCGCCAGGGACTTTGAACACGGTCACCGAGATGCAGTGCGGAACTTCGGGGCGGGCGGTAAACCACTCGGCATCGGCCCAGCTCTGCATCACCTCTTTGGCCATGGCATTGCCGGCTTGCGCTTTGACCGCGACATCGTGGAAAAAGTCAAACATCAGCAAGGTCTTTTTCAAGGCCTGGGCGGCAATCGCGGCCACGTTGGCGTGGTCGAGCAAATCGATCAGCGGCTTGACGTTGTAACCACCCACCATGGTGCCCAGCAGCTCGGTGGCCTTGGCGCGGCTGATCAGCGCCACATCCACATCACCGTGGGCAACAGCCGACAAAAACGAGGCCTTGACCTTGGCAGCATCGTCCACGCCGGGCGGCACGCGGTGGGTCAGTAGGTCCATCAAAAAATCGGCCTCACCGGCGGGCGGCGTCTTGATCAGTTCGATCAGGGCAGCCACTTGTTTCGCATCCAGCGGCAGGGGCGGAATGCCCAGGGCGGCGCGTTCGGCAACATGGTCACGGTAGGCTTTCAACATCAGATTTCTCCTCAACAACAATGGGTTTCGGTACGGCGTACCGGTCTTCAATGGGCCACGCCAGGGGCGGGCCGGTTCAACAAGGTTTGCAAGGCGGGAGCGAGCTGCACACCACTGCGGTGGGCGGACTCCATCACCTGCCAGAAATACCGGTAGCTGGCGCGGTCGTGCAACACACCATCCACGGCGATCGGCGCCCAATCCTGCGCGATGGCAGCTTCGATGATGCGCTGGGCTTGCTCAATCGCCTGCGCTGGAGGGGCAAAGGCCCGCAAAATCGGCCGGATTTGGTCCGGGTGGATGCTCCACATGCGGGTGAATCCCAGCGCCTGCGCCGCTTGCTGCGCCGCGCGTTCCAGCGCTGCGGTATCGCGGAATTCGGTCACCACGCAGTGCGACGGAACCTTGGCATGGGCATGGCAGGCGGCGGCGATTTCCAGCTTGGCGCGGCGCACCAGCGGGTGGCCGAACTGGTCCAAGGCATCCGGGTTATGGGCATCAAAGGCCATTGCGCTGGCCGGAATCGCACCGCCATGCGCGGATACAAAGTCCATCAAACCAAAGCTGAGAGATTCCACGCGCGGATGCGCGGCAATCGCCAGCACCTGCGCCAGCGCGCCGGGCGACTCAATCAATACATGCAGGGGCAAGGGCGGAAGTCCGGCATCGGTACGGCTGCTGCCTGTGGCCTGGTCGACCAGCGCCAGCGCCCGATCGATGTCCGCGAGACGCTCGACCTTGGGCAGCATGAGGTAGTCAAGCGCCGCAGCTGCCTTGCCCACAATGGCTTGGACATCGGGGGCAAAAGCCGGATGGTCCACCGGATGCACGCGCGCACCCACGCGGTTGACCCGCTGGCCGCCGCTGCATATGCGCCCCTGCTCCCATGCCAACTCGGCGATCCGCTGCGCCTGCTCGGCCTCCGCACCCACGGGCGCGCCGTCCTCGCAATCGAGCGTGACATCGAACACGCAGCGCCCGAATTCCTCGCTCATCTGCGCCTGCAAATCCAGGCTTTTGCGCATGCGCAAGGGCGTGCCGCTGTAGTGGTCACACACAGGCAGCAAGGCCGCGCCCGATGGCGCGTCCTGCAATACCTGGCGGGGATGCAACATGGGACGCCGCCGGTGATCAGACCAGGTGGGCCACGCCGGCTTGTTCGTCCAGCAATTCCTTGAGCGTCTTGTCGATGCACTGCTGACTGAAAGCGTCGATCGGCAGGCCTTCAACGATGCGGTAGACACCGGCTTCGCAGGTGACCGGAAAACCGAACATCACATCCTTGGGGATGCCGTAGTGGCCATCCGATGGAATGCCCATGGTCACCCACTGGCCGTTGGTACCCAAGGCCCAGTCGCGCATGTGGTCGATGGCGGCATTGGCAGCCGACGCAGCGGATGACACGCCGCGTGCGGCAATGATGGCCGCGCCGCGCTTGCCGACCGTGGGCAAAAAGGTATTGGCGTTCCAGTCATGGTCGTTGACCATGTCTTTGACCGACGCGCCATCGATGGTGGCAAAGCGGTAATCGGCGTACATGGTGGGCGAATGGTTGCCCCAGACCGCCATTTTTTGGATCGCAGCCACCGGCTTGTGGGTCTTGGCGGCGAGTTGGCTCAAAGCGCGGTTGTGGTCCAGGCGCAGCATGGCAGTGAAGTTGCTGCGCGGCAGATCGGGCGCGCTCTTCATCGCGATATAGGCGTTGGTATTGGCCGGGTTGCCAACCACCAGCACCTTGACGTTGCGGCTGGCCACGGCGTTGAGCGCCTTGCCCTGGGCCGTGAAAATTTCGCCATTCACGGCGAGCAATTCGGCACGCTCCATGCCGGGGCCGCGCGGACGCGAGCCGATCAGCAAGGCGTAGTCCACATCCTTGAACGCGGTCATCGGATCGCTGTGCGCTTCCATGCCAGCCAAGAGAGGGAAAGCGCAGTCTTCGAGTTCCATCATCACGCCTTGCAAAGCCTGTTGGGCTTTTTCGACCGGCACTTCAAGCAGGCTGAGTACCACGGGCTGGTCTTTGCCCAGCATTTCGCCCGACGCGATGCGGAACAAAATGGCATAACCGATTTGGCCGGCAGCGCCGGTGACAGCCACGCGAACAGGCTTTTTAAGCATGGGAACTCCTAAGTTGGTAAAAGAAAAATGAGACGCAAAGCGGGTTGGAGCGTCCAACAACACAGCGCAGGGCCAGGCTGTCAGGGTGCGCTGAGTTTAACAAGGTTTCGGGTTTTCCCCAGCTGTCTTATGTCTTATGTCTTATATAAGAGCGGCCAGCGCATCGGATATGATGCGGCTTCCATGAACAACGCCGCTTCCAGCCGTCCGGGTGAAACCGCCACACCGCCCAAAGCGCAAGCCGCTCTGTTGGCGACCGCGCAGGCCACTGCCCCAGCGTTCAGTCCACTGTACCAGCAGATCAAGTCGCTGATTTCGCGCAGCCTGCAGGCGGGCGAGTGGAAATCCGGCAGCGCCATCCCCAGCGAAACCGAACTCGCCCTGCGCTTCAAAGTCAGCCAGGGCACGGTGCGCAAGGCCATTGATGAACTCGCTACCGAAAACCTGCTGATCCGGCGGCAGGGCAAGGGCACGTTTGTGGCAACCCACGCCGAAGCGCAGGTGCAGTACCGTTTTTTGCGGCTGTTCCCCGATCAGGGGGATCTGGCCAGCCAGGGCCCTGCGCAGCGGCAAATCGTCGATTGCCGCAAGTCACGCGCCAACGCACTGGTTGCACGCAAACTCCAGTTGCGGACCGGCGATCCAGTGCTGCAAATCCAGCGGGTTCTGTCCTTTGACGACGTGCCGACCATCCTGGAAGACATCTGGCTGCCAGCCGCACCTTTCAAGGGCTTGGGCCTTGAGCGCCTGCGGGCCTACCCCGGACCGATGTACGCCCTGTTTGAGGAAGAATTTGGCATGCGCATGGTGCGCGCGCAGGAAGATATACGCGCGGTTTTGGGTGATAGCGAGCAATGCAAACTGTTGCAAACCGGCCCGTATGTACCCTTGTTGAGTGTGGAGCGCATCGCTTTCACCTATAACGACACGCCCATGGAGTTGCGCCATGGTCTCTACCGTACCGACAAACACCACTACCGCAATGAACTCGGTTGAATCTCTGGTGCGGCGTCAATTACGACACGCAGCTTACAAAGCGCTGCATTTGTTGCGGTGCAATAGAATTCGGCCAGCAGCGGTGTCAGATCCGCTTGACAGCTGAACACAACACTTTTCCCATGTCCACTCCCCATCCTGCCCTACCACGCAAGCGGCCCGAATTCCGCAACATCCACGCGGTCCGCGATCTACCCAGCTACCGGCTTCCGCCCGCTGGCTGGGTCTCCATCCTGCACCGCATCAGCGGCGCTTTGATGTTTGTGCTGTTGCCGTTCATCATTTGGATGTTTGACACCTCGATCTCGTCGGAATATTCATTTGCCCGTTTCAGCAGCGCCTTTAACAACGGCATGGGACTGGTTCCTGCAGCGGGCATCAAACTGGTTGCGCTGGCCTTGATCTGGGCCTATTTGCATCACCTGATTGCCGGCCTGCGCCATCTGTACATGGACGTCCAGCACGCGGTGAGCAAAGAGTTCGGGCGCAGCTCGGCGCTGGTGACCCTGGGTTTGAGCCTGGGTCTCACCGCAATCCTGGGTGCGAAGCTGTTCGGCCTGTATTGATTCAATTGGAAAGCAGCACTATGTCGGTCAATTTCGGCTCCAAACGTATCGTGGTCGGTGCCCATTACGGGCTGCGCGATTGGCTGGCCCAGCGGGTTACGGCCACCCTGATGGCTTTGTTTACCGCGGTGGTTTTGTTGCAGGTGCTGCTGGTGCGCGGGCCGATTGGCTACGCCGCCTGGGCAGGCATCTTTGTTCCCCAGTGGATGAAGTCGCTCACTTTCGCGGTCATTGTGGCGCTGACCTACCACGTGTGGGTCGGTATGCGCGACATCTGGATGGACTACATCAAACCCTTGGGACTGCGGCTTTCCCTGCAAGTAGCCACCATCGTCTGGCTGGTCGCCTGCGCGGGCTGGTCGATTCAGGTGCTGTGGCGCGTTTAAGGCAAATTATTCATGCATCCCTCAATACCCTCTTCCATTCCCCGCCGCAAATTTGACGTGGTGATCGTCGGCGCAGGCGGCTCTGGCATGCGCGCCTCGCTGCAACTGGCGCGCGCGGGCTTGAACGTTGCCGTGCTGTCCAAAGTTTTCCCCACCCGCTCGCACACGGTTGCCGCACAAGGCGGCATCGGTGCGTCGCTGGGGAATATGAACGATGACAACTGGCATTACCACTTCTACGACACCATCAAGGGCTCGGATTGGCTGGGCGACCAGGACGCCATCGAATTCATGTGCCGCGAAGCACCCAAGGTGGTGTACGAGCTCGAACACATGGGCATGCCGTTTGACCGCAATCCGGATGGCACGATTTACCAGCGTCCCTTTGGCGGCCACACCTCCAATTACGGTGAAAAAGCCGTAGAGCGCGCCTGTGCTGCGGCTGACCGTACCGGCCACTCCATGTTGCACACGCTCTACCAGCAAAACGTGCAGGCGAACACCAACTTCTTTGTCGAATGGTTGGCCATGGACCTGATCCGCGACGCGGCAGGCGATGTCGTCGGCGTGACGGCACTGGAGATGGAAACCGGTGAAGTGCACATCCTGCAGGCCAAGACCACCTTGCTGGCAACCGGCGGCGCCGGACGCATATTTGCCGCGTCGACCAATGCCTTTATCAACACCGGCGACGGCCTGGGTATGGCTGCGCGGGCGGGCATCCCGCTGGAAGACATGGAATTCTGGCAGTTCCACCCCACCGGCGTGGCCGGGGCGGGCGTGCTGCTGACCGAAGGCTGCCGAGGTGAAGGCGCGATATTGCGCAACTCCAATGGTGAGCGTTTCATGGAACGCTACGCGCCCAACCTCAAAGACCTGGCGCCGCGCGACTTTGTGTCCCGCTGCATGGACCAGGAAATCAAGGAAGGTCGCGGCTGCGGTCCGAAGAAGGACTACATCAACCTGGACATGACCCACCTGGGGCGCGAGACCATCCACCTGCGCCTGCCGTCGGTGTTCGAGATCGGCCACAACTTTGCCAACGTGGATATCACCAAGGAACCGATCCCGGTAGTCCCGACCATCCACTACCAGATGGGTGGCATCCCCACCAATATCAACGGCCAGGTCGTGACCCAGGACGCCAACAACCACAGCGTGGTGGTCAACGGCCTCTACGCCGTGGGCGAATGCTCTTGCGTGAGCGTGCACGGTGCCAACCGCCTGGGCACCAATTCGCTGCTAGACCTGCTGGTCTTCGGACGCGCGGCGGGCAACCACATCGTGTCCTACCACCAGTCCACCCACAGCCACAAAAGCCTGCCGGCCGAAGCCGCCGACCGCACCCTGGCGCGGCTGGCGCGCCTGGATAACGCAAACGATGGCGAATACGCGCAAGATGTGGCCAACGACATCCGCACCAGCATGCAACACCATGCCGGCGTGTTCCGCACCCAGGCCACGATGGACGAAGGCGTGGTGCAGATCGCAGCCCTGCGCGAGCGCGTCAACCGCATTGCCCTGAAGGACAAGTCCAAGATTTTCAACACCGCGCGCATCGAAGCGCTCGAAGTCGAAAACCTGATCGAAGCCGCGCAGGCCACCATGGTATCTGCCGCCGCCCGGCATGAAAGCCGGGGCGCGCACAGCGTGGACGATTACGGCGACACGCCCGAGCACCGCAACGGGCGCAACGACACCGACTGGCACAAGCACACCCTGTGGCACAGCGCGACCAACAGCCTGACCTACAAACCAGTGCAGATGAAGCCTTTGACGGTGGACAGCGTTCCCCTCAAGACCCGCACTTTCTAAGCCCCATACAGAGCCTATTTCCGAGCCGGACGCACCATGACACAACGCACTTTCTCCATCTACCGCTACGACCCGGACAAGGACGCCAAGCCCTATATGCAGACCATCACGGTCGAGCTCGACGGCTCGGAGCGCATGTTGCTGGACGCCTTGATGAAGCTCAAGGCGGTAGACCCCAGCATTTCCTTCCGCCGTTCCTGCCGCGAAGGCGTGTGCGGCTCGGACGCCATGAACATCAACGGCAAAAATGGCCTGGCCTGCCTGACAAATATGCGCACGCTGACCGGCACGATTGTTCTGAAGCCCCTGCCCGGCCTGCCGGTGGTGCGCGACCTGATCGTCGACATGACGCAGTTCTTCAAGCAATACAACTCGATCAAACCGTACCTGATCAACGACACCGTGCCGCCCGAAAAAGAGCGGCTGCAAAGCCCCGAAGAGCGCGAAGAGCTCAATGGCTTGTACGAGTGCATTTTGTGCGCCAGCTGCTCGACCAGCTGCCCCAGCTTCTGGTGGAACCCGGACAAATTTGTGGGTCCGGCCGGTTTGTTGCAGGCCTATCGCTTCATCGCCGACAGCCGCGACCACGCCACCGCCGAGCGGCTCGATAACCTGGAAGACCCTTACCGCCTCTTCCGCTGCCACACCATCATGAACTGCGTCGACGTCTGCCCCAAAGGTTTGAACCCCACCAAGGCAATTGGCAAGATCAAGGAAATGATGGTCATGCGCGCCGTGTAAGCTGAGTGAACGCGCTATGCCAGATGCCTTGATTGACGCCCGTGCGCTCAGCAAGCTTCGGTGGCGTTGCCGGCGTGGTCTGCTGGAGAACGATCTGCTTGTGGAGCGATTTTTTGAGCGCTTTGCAGACACCCTCACCGAGGCAGATGCCAAAGCGCTGGGCTTGCTGATGGATTTGACGGATAACGATTTGCTGGATTTGAACCTGGGCCGCAAGACCCTGGCGGATGTGGATGCGGCGCTGGTGCGTGAAGACGTGCACCGCGTGCTGGAAATGTTGAGAAAACCCCTTGAAAGGTAAGAAATGAAGTTGTCTGACAACAAAGCCACGCTGTCCTTCAGCAACGGACACGCACCCATTGAATTGCCCGTTTACAGCGGCAACATTGGTCCCGATGTCATCGACATCCGCAAACTCTACGGCCAGTCGGGCATGTTCACCTACGACCCGGGATTTTTGTCCACCGCGTCCTGCCAGTCGGCCATCACCTTCATCGACGGCGACAAGGGCGAACTGCTGTACCGCGGCTACCCGATTGAGCAGCTCGCCACGCAGTGCGACTACATGGAAACCTGCCACCTTCTGCTTTACGGCAACCTGCCCGGCGCTTCGGCCAAAGCGGCATTTGCCAAAAACGTCAAGTACCACACCATGGTCAACGAGCAAATGCAGTTTTTCCTGCGCGGCTTCCGCCGTGACGCGCATCCCATGGCCATCATGACCGGCCTGGTGGGCGCGCTGTCGGCCTTCTACCATGACAGCACCGACATCAACAACGCTGAGCACCGCGAGATCGCCGCGATCCGCTTGATCGCCAAAATGCCCACCCTGGTCGCCATGGCCTACAAGTACAGCGTCGGCCAGCCCTTTATGTACCCCAAGAACGAGCTGAGCTATGCCGGCAACTTCCTGCACATGATGTTTGCCACGCCCTGCGAGCCTTATGTGGTCAACCCCGTGATCGAGCGCGCCATTGACCGCATCTTCACGCTGCACGCCGACCACGAGCAAAACGCATCGACCTCCACCGTGCGCCTGTGCGGCTCGTCGGGCACCAACCCGTTTGCGGCGATCGCCGCCGGTGTGGCCTGCCTGTGGGGCCCGGCCCATGGCGGCGCCAACGAAGCCTGCTTGCAAATGCTGGAAGAAATCCAGGCCTCGGGCGGCATCAGCAAAGTCGGCGAGTTCATGAACCAGGTCAAGGACAAAAACTCCAACGTCAAGCTCATGGGCTTTGGCCACCGGGTCTACAAAAACTACGACCCGCGAGCCACGCTCATGCAAGAGACCTGCAATGAAGTGCTGGAAGCGCTGGGCCTGCAGGACGACCCGCTGTTCAAGCTGGCCAAGGCACTGGAGAAAATCGCGCTGGAAGACGACTATTTCGTCTCCCGCAAGCTCTACCCCAATGTCGACTTTTATTCCGGCATCGTGCAGCGCGCCATCGGTATCCCGGTCAAGCTGTTCACCGGTATTTTTGCGTTAGCGCGCACAGCGGGCTGGATTGCCCAGCTCAACGAAATGATCAGCGACCCGGAATACAAAATCGGCCGCCCGCGCCAGTTGTTCACCGGCTCGCCCCGGCGCGACGTGCTCCCGCTGGAAAGCCGCTGAGTCAAGGTCCGCCCGGCCCGCGCAGGTGCGGGCGGGGCGGCGCGTAAAATCGGCTTCCCTGTTCAAAGGATTCCGATGGGACGCACGCTATACGACAAGATCTGGGACGAACACGTCGTCCACACCGAAGAAGACGGCACCGCCATCCTCTATATTGACCGGCACCTGGTCCACGAAGTGACCAGCCCCCAGGCTTTTGAAGGCATACGCCAGGCCGGGCGCAAAGTCTGGCGCGTCAGCTCCATCGTCGCCACCGCCGACCACAACACGCCCACCACCGGCTGGGAACTGGGTTACGACGGCATCACCGACCCCATCAGCAAAGAGCAAATCACCACGCTGGACGCGAATATCCACGAGTTCGGCGCGGCGGCGTTTTTCCCCTTCATGTCCAAGCGCCAGGGTATCGTCCATGTGATAGGCCCGGAAAACGGTGCCACGCTGCCCGGCATGACCGTGGTCTGCGGCGACAGCCATACCTCCACCCACGGCGCTTTTGGCGCGCTGGCGCACGGCATCGGAACCTCCGAGGTCGAACACGTCATGGCCACCCAAACGCTGCTGGCCAAAAAGGCCAAAAACATGCTGGTGCGGGTGGACGGCACGCTCGCCCCCGGCGTCGGAGCCAAGGACATGGTGCTGGCCATCATCGGAAAAATCGGCACCGCCGGCGGCACCGGCTACACCATCGAATTCGCCGGTAGCGCGGTGCGCGGTCTGAGCATGGAAGGTCGCATGACCCTGTGCAATATGGCTATCGAAGCCGGTGCGCGGGCCGGTTTGGTCGCAGTCGACCAGAAGACCATCGACTATGTCAAAGGCCGCCCGCTGGCACCCGGAACCGACGCCCAGACCGGCCAATTTGTGGGCGGCGTCGAATGGGACCAGGCAGCGCGCTACTGGAACACCCTGCATTCCGACGCCGATGCGCGTTTTGACCTGCTCGTGGAAATCAAGGCGCAGGACATCGCGCCCCAGGTTACCTGGGGCACCTCGCCTGAAATGGTGCTGTCCATCGAAGGCCAGGTACCCGACCCGGACCGGGAAAAAGACGCCAACAAACGCGATGCCATAGAGCGCGCCCTGCAGTACATGGGCCTGCAACCCGGCAAGGCGCTGGCCGATCTGTTCGTGGACAAGGTCTTCATTGGCTCGTGCACCAACAGCCGCATCGAAGACATGCGCGAAGCCGCCGCGCTGGTCAAGAAAATCGGACGCAAAGTCGCCAGCAACATCACGCTTGCCATGGTGGTTCCGGGTTCGGGACTGGTCAAAGAACAAGCCGAGCGCGAAGGATTGGATGTGATTTTCAAGGCCGCTGGTTTTGAGTGGCGCGAACCCGGCTGCTCCATGTGCCTGGCCATGAACGCCGACCGCCTGGAGCCCGGCGAGCGCTGCGCCTCCACCAGCAACCGCAACTTCGAAGGCCGCCAGGGCAACGGAGGCCGCACGCATTTGGTGAGCCCGGCCATGGCTGCTGCGGCTGCCATCCACGGCCATTTTGTTGACGTGCGCAAATTCGTCTAAAGGCTGGCAAACCATGCAAAAGTTCACTGTGCACAAAGGGCTGGTTGCGCCCATGGACCGCGAAAACGTCGACACCGACGCCATCATCCCCAAGCAATTCCTCAAATCCATACGCAAGACCGGCTTTGGTCCCAATCTGTTTGACGAATGGCGCTACCTGGACCGGGGCGAGCCGGGCCAAGACCCGGCCAGCCGCCGCCCCAACCCCGACTTTGTGCTCAACCAGCCGCGCTACGCGGGCGCGAGCATTTTGCTGGCGCGCAAAAACTTTGGCTGTGGCTCCTCGCGCGAGCACGCGCCCTGGGCGCTGGACCAGTACGGCTTTCGCGCCATCATCGCGCCCAGCTTTGCTGACATCTTTTTCAACAACAGCTTCAAAAATGGCTTGCTGCCCATTGTCTTGCCCGAGGCGACGGTCAGCCAGTTGTTCGATGAGGCGCTGGCTTTTCCCGGCTTCACGCTGACGGTGGACCTGGAGCGCCAGGTCATCGTGCGACCCCAGGGCGAGGAAATCGCTTTTGAGGTGCAGGCTTTCCGCAAGTTTTGCCTGCTCAATGGCTTTGACGACATTGGCCTGACGCTGCGCCAGGCCGACAAGATCCGCGCCTTCGAGGCCGAGCGCCTGGCGCAAAAGCCCTGGCTGGCCCGCTCCATGGTGGGCTGATTTTTTTTGTTTGAGTTTCCCCAAGGACCCCATGAAAATTGCAGTTTTGCCGGGTGACGGCATTGGTACCGAAATCGTGGCCGAGGCCATCAAGGTCTTGAAGGTCTTGGACCTGGACATGACGCTGGAAACCGCGCTGGTGGGCGGTGCCGCTTTTGAGGCCCACGGCCATCCGCTGCCCGAGTCCACGCTGAAGCTGGCCATGGACTCCGACGCGGTGTTGTTTGGCGCCGTGGGCGACTGGAAGTACGACACGCTGGACCGCCCG
>Ga0114968_10002104_pt1 | contig 15364 bp, 15 predicted proteins | sample M_130807_EF_Meta_FD_87020 | JGI IMG/M metagenome (GOLD analysis project Ga0114968, IMG submission 87020) | Freshwater microbial communities from Lake Montjoie, Canada to study carbon cycling - M_130807_EF_MetaG | ecosystem: Environmental > Aquatic > Freshwater > Lake | place: Lake Montjoie...
AAAGATTCATAAGTATCAATATCAAATTCGATTTCAGCCATTTGCACGTCAATTGGCAAATCAATCAATACTGGACCTGGACGGCCAGAACGCATCAAATGAAATGCCTGCTGAAATACGCGCGGAACTAATGCAGGCTCTAATACAGTTACTGCCATTTTAGTTAATGGCTTAGCAATTGATGCAATATCAACTGCCTGGAAATCTTCTTTGTGTAACTTGGCACGTGGTGCCTGACCAGTGATACATAAAATTGGAATGCTATCGGCTTGAGCAGAGTACAAGCCTGTGATCATGTCAGTTCCGCCAGGGCCTGATGTACCAATACAAACGCCAATATTGCCTGGAGCAGCGCGAGTGTAGCCTTCGGCCATGTGCGATGCACCTTCAACGTGTCTTGCCAGTACATGGGCAATAGACTGACGCTCTCTCATCTGCGCATACAAAGGATTAATAGCAGCGCCTGGAACACCAAAAGCTTGGGTTACACCTTCTTTTTCCATTACCAATACTGCTGCCATTGCGGCTTTCATCTTTGCCATGACTGATCTCCTTTATTTGCGATGTGTGAATCATCTTCAAATTAGGTCGTCTTGAGAACCTCACCAAATCTATATCTAGTATTCCGTGGTGGAATAGTGTAAAAAGTCTCTATTAGCCCCCAAAAGATAAAACATGGATCGCGTACAAGGCATATCGCTCTTTATTCGAGTTGTTGAAACAGGCTCATTTAGCAAGGCTGCAGAGGATTTGGGCATTACACAGCCCACCGCAACCAAATTTGTTGCGAGCATGGAAAAGCGCTTAGGCGCCCTTTTATTGCACCGCAGCACGAGAGGGGTAACCCCCACCGAAATCGGCAAGATTTATTACGAGAAATGCAAAGGAATTGCACGAGAAATCGAAGAGGCTGATGACTTGGCATCTCTCATGCAGTCAAAAGTGCGGGGCAAACTCACGATAAGCTCCTCTGTCGCTTTCGGAAGACGAGTGTTGATGCATTGTATTTTGGAATTTATGACTCACCATCCAGAGCTAGAAGTTAATCTTGATATGGATGACCGCTACATCAATCTCATTGAACAAGGAGTAGATCTCGCCATACGGATGCGAAATTTGCCAGACTCTTCTCTTGGCTCTCGCTTTTTAGGCTTAAATCCCTGGGTCTTGGTAGCGAATCCCAAATATCTAAAGGATCATCCTGCTCCAAAAAAACCTGAAGATGTTCGCAAGCATCATGCACTGATTTACACCACCGCCCAAGGCGATCATCGTTGGAGCTTTACAAACGACAATAATCAAACCGAAATTGTTGAAGTGAAAGGTCCGTTTACCTCTAACAACCTGTCTTCGATTTTAGCTGCTGCCAGAATTGGTATGGGCTTAGCAGCCCTCCCCTGGTATGTAGCTCACCAATCAGTCAAAGATCAGATTCTTGAACCGGTGATGCTAGATTGGAAGCTGCCTACTCAAGAAATTCATGCAGTATTTTCATCGCCTAAACACGTGCCAACTAAAGTTAGCCAATGTATTGATTGGTTACAGGGTCAATTTAAAGGCGAATGGTGGAAAGGTATTGCGGCTGGTAAAACAGAATAGCAGGCGTTTTAGGTCGGTCGAAGTCTAATCACTCCAAAGCTTACCCGCTGTAGCCCAATCTGATTTCTTAACATCCTGATAAATGACGTCAACAGATTCCGCAGGGCAGCCCATAATTTTGACTGCCATCTCAGTAATTGCTTTAGCGTATTCACGCTTCATATCATCGCTACGGCCTTCAAATAGTTGAATTTGAATTAATGGCATCAGTCATCCCCTTCATTTTTTTGTGATGTTGCATTTAATAAACCTAGATAGGCTGGCCATTCAAACTGACCTTCACTATCGCCGTCGCTACATAACTGCTCATAAGTTAACTGGCAGACATCATGTTCCGGGATGATGATATTTTCCACCGAACCAGCGAGCAACTGTATCTTGCAAGCCTTATCCAATACATCCATTAAATAGAATGCCTGCTGAATACTCGATCCACAAACAATGGCTCCATGATTTTGCAGTAGCAAGGCTTTTTTATTCTCCAAGGTAGCAATCAGTTGTCCTTGTTCTGCAGCAGACAATGCCAAACCTTGATATGGGTGGCTTGCAATATCCCCATAAAAGCGCAATGCATGTTGAGATATTGGCAGTAAGCCCTTTTTTTGCGCAGATACCGCAATGACAGAGTCTATGTGCAAATGCATTACGCAAAATGCATCGGGCCTTGCCAAATGTACTGCCCCATGAATCGCAAAACCAGATTTATTGACAGGCCCAAGGCCTGAAAGAATCTCACCTTGGAGATTTACCTTTACGAGATTTTCAGGGGAGACCTCATCAAAGCGCAATCCAAATTGATTGATTAAATATGCGCCAGCTTCATCAGGTACGCATGCTGAAATATGGGTATAGATACCATCATCCCAAGCTTTGACTGCAGCAAGCTGATAGGCTGATGCCAAATCAATACGGGCCTGCTTTTCAGCATGAGATATTGTCAAGATTTCCCCAATGAGCGATGGATAGTGTGTCGCCTAGTTTTCTAGGGCTTATTCTTCCCAAGGAAATCTCTCACGAGATATCTGTTCCATGATTTCACGCTTTGTGAGCGCTGCCTTTCTTGCGCCATTATTCTTGCTTGCATTCACAGACTCAGTGTCTATCCGCATTTGAGGATGCGACTCACTAGAACCCTCTTCTAATGAAGTAGGCTTTTGGGGTTGAATATCATGCGTATTCTTTGGAATAATTTCTGCCATAAAAATATTCTATTCGATTTTGATTTGCACTTATGGAGCTAGGAGGCGGCATGTCATTCACCAACCATCCCTAATCTACCATCTCGGATTCATATGGAATCAGATGCCAAATGCCGAAGAGCCTTTGGAACAAAGTCGCCGTTGACTTTAAATTGGCTTTAAGATGGGGCACCCACCCTATTTAAATCCCTATCTATTGAAACATTGACCAATCTATTAAAACCCTCCCTACTTAAAAAAGGAAGCAAACAAACCAAAGGTATTAGCCTTTTTTCTGCCACCGCCCTTGGCATTGGTGGGATGATGGGTGCTGGACTATTCTCCCTTTTGGGTGCCGCTAGCATTCATGCTGGCTCGCTCATACCCCTGGCATTTTTAGTGGGCGCCATTGCCGCATCATTCTCGGTTTATTCGTACGCTAAATTGGGCGCTACTTTTCCCAGCAGCGGAGGAGCGGCTACGTTTACGGTAATGTCCTTTGGACGTGGCGTGATTTCAGGCGGTCTCAATCTATTTCAATATATTGCTTATCTGATTGCAGCAGCACTTTATGCTGCTGGATTTTCTGAATATGCCAATACTCTCCTAGGGGGCAATCTATCACCTCTAGAGATCAAGCTTGTGGGAGCCGGAATCATTTTGTTTTGTGCCGGTATTAACTTGTTAGGCACCGATATCGTTGGTACAGCAGAAACACTAGCCATTGGGTTTGTGACACTGGCGCTGTTACTCTTTTCTGTGGAGGGTATTTATGTAGCCAATATTGGGGCGTTTCAGGCTACTAGTTGGTCCTTCAATGGAATAGCCATTGCTACCGGCATTTTATATATCAACTACCAAGGCTTTGGGGTAGTCACAAACTCCTCCAATGCCATGCAGGAGCCCCAAAAAGAGCTCCCACTCGCTATGTTCTCTGCGCTGATTTTGGTCACAATTGCTTATATTCTCGTGAGTACTGCAGCCATACTTCTCCTCACTCCAGCGCAAATGTCGATGTATAACGGCCACGTATTAGCTGATGCAGCCCAAATCATCGCCGGAAAAGTTGGCTTTGTTGTTATTGGGGCATCTGCTCTCTTAGCATGTGCCGCAGCTCTAAACGCCACCATCTTTGCAGCATCCAATATTGCGGCCGACATGGCAAATAAGAGATCTGTTTCCAAGGTTCTGGGTGATTCTGTTTTAAAAACACAACTACATGCATTAACAATTTCTGCATTCTTGGTCATCGCTTTGGTGTTGGCATTCCCATTAGAAGTCGTTGGCAAAATGGCAAGTCTTGCCTTTTTATTAGTCTATGCAGCAATTACCTATGGACATATTCGAGTTCGAGAGCAGACCGGCGCTAAGCTTTGGCCACTCTGGGCGGCCATCCTCATTAACCTGGGCTTGTTTACTACTTTATTTATTAATGTGATCGAAAGCGCACCAGGTAGCGCAATTGTGTTGATTGCTGCTTTAATCGGATCCTTTGCGCTAGAGGCAGGTTACCGTGCATTTCTAAGAAAGAAATCAAATCTCCATTGAGCGATGTAGGATTTTTGATTTCATTTCTAACCAAAGACTTTCAAAATCTTCTGATTTTTCATCGGATAGCTGAATAGGCGAAAAGAGCGAGCCAAAAATAATAGAGCTTTGCTTCACCAAGGTTTTTTCAAACTCACTCAAGCCAATCGGCCTATCATCCAAATCCCTAGTGAGCTCAGCCGAGCAGACAATCGCCTCTGCATCATCTCGATCAATCACTGCAAACTCAATAAATTGCTGCTTCTTTTCTACAATGACTAAAGTGCCGCGAGCATAGCAAACAGCCTCATGCGCCTGCAAGATGTATGCAAGAAATTGATTTTTTTCTTCCTCTTTCTCAAAAGGCAGATCATCAATAAAAAAGAGGTATTGACTGCCTTCACCATTTACCAAAGTAAATACCTTTGGAATGACTCCATGCCCTAAAGCAAGATTGCGATAGTAGCTAGAAATTTCAACAGCAAGATTTTCAGAAAACAAGTGCATATCAAGAAGTATTGTTATTGGGCTATTAAGCCAAGTTCTTTTTCAGAAATTCAAAGGTGCGATCCCAGGCGAGTTGGGCAGCCGCTGCGTTGTACTGCAGGGGTGGCAAGCCACGAGAGTCAGACTTGGGATTGGCAAAAGCATGCTTAGTGTCATAACGATGAAATTCATAATTGACTCCAGCAGACTTTAACTTTTCTTCTAATTGATCAACCCCAGTCGGAGAAAAGAACTCATCATGCAAGGCCCAGTGAGCGAGCATAGGCGTTTTAATAGCGGATGCATTGACATACTCTAGCGGAGGGTTGCCGTACCAAACCACTGTCGCATCCACTTCAGGAACATTGCATGCCGCCAAAATTGTCAAAGCGCCACCCATACAAAATCCAGTCACAGCGACCTTACTACTTCCAGTAGCCTTAAGATATTGAACGGCACCGCGAACATCTTGACCAGCCGCATCACCAAAGTTCAAGTCATTCATGAGGTGCTCGGCCTCATGAGCCTCTAGAGCTAACTTGCCACGATATAAATCGGGCACTAAGGCGCGATACCCTGCTTGAGCTAAGCGATCTGCAACCGCCTTTACCTCATCATCTAAGCCCCACCACTCTTGGAGCACAACCACACCAGGAGCGTTTGACTTATCCACTGGCTCAGCCAAGTAGCCACTTAAAGTTTTTCCGTCAGGCCTTTTAAATTCAATCATGCTCTTCTCCAGTACTAAATGGGTTCTTTGATATTGATAGGATGTATTTTGACATCCGAATGGATATATCCTACCAGCCAGAATGTCAGCAATCCACAAAAGGCAGCGCCATACCCCACCAGGTTGTAGTGCTCCATCATGCCATCGGGCCCAATTGTTACGATCGCACCCGCAACAACCGAAGCGATTCCGGAGGCGAGCATCTGTACCGAGCCAACCAGACTCATAAAGGTGCCGCGTATTTTGTTATCCACCACCTGGCTGACCATCGCCATTGCTGGAATCATTCGCCCTGAAACCAATACAAAGAATGTAGTTGAGTTAATCAACACAATCCATAAAGGTGTTACTGGCAAATTGGTTGTGACAAGCAAAGGCACAAGGCTAATGATGGCAAGTACTTTAAACACCCTCACCTTTCCATATTTATCAGCCATATGCCCAATAAAACGCGAGCTCATGAGGGTCGCAATACCACCACACAAGTAAATCAATGAAATGTAAGAGACATTGATACCGACATTGGTTGTTAAATACAGAGCGATATAAGGAATCACCGAGAATCCCGTAATCATGATGAAGGCCATAAACAAAAAGGCCTTGAGATGCTCTGGCGCCGTCAGTATGCGAAAGATTTGCGTAAAGCGACTTCCCTCATGGACATGATCTAGATGTCCAGAAATTTTAGGAATATTGCGATAAGCCAGATACAGAATCAAGCTTGATACAACTGCAATAAATACAAATGGTGCGCGCCAGCCCAAGGAAGGGATATGGTTGGCTAAAAATAATCCTAAGGGAACTCCCGCAACAGTAGAGACCGAAAATGCTGCCATGACCGTCCCAAGCGCCTTGCCCCTGCGCTCAAATGGAATGGCATCGGCAACGATGGTTTGAACGAGTGAGCCAAGTATTCCACCAAATGCACCAGCAAATGCACGCGCGATAAATAAGGCTTCATAAGTAGGTGCTAAGGCACATGCCAAGGTCGCTAAGATAAAGCAGGCATAGAGAATCAAAAGAATCTGTCGGCGCTCAAAGCGATCAATATAGTAAGTAGCAAAGATGCCGGCAATTGCAGCGGCGAAGGTATAGGAGGAGAGCAACAATCCAAACTGATGGGTGTTGATACTGAATACCTTAATGAACTCAGGGCCCAAAGGCATCATGATCATAAAATCCAGAATATGGGTGAACTGGATGCCAGCAAGAGCGAGCAAGAAAAACCGCTCCCTCTTTTTGATGTGGGTAACGTCTAAATAATTATCCAAGGCTCGCTTTACATGATTTGGGGTGTATGACATTATCAATGCCAATGACATTACTTGCACCAAGGAAACTCAACTGATATGAATCCCGCCATTACAAACTTTCCCTTTCACCCTTTATTCATTGATATTGGCTGGGGGCTGCTGGGCTTAACTATCGTTTTGATATTTCATGGAAGTGCTATTAACCATCTGATCATGAAATTTGAGCAGCGCACCAAGAAAAATTTAGGGCTCGGACAGTACAACAGGGTCTTTGCGCACTTCTACCTGACCTTTATTTATATAGCCCTCATTCACATCACAGAGATCTTGATTTGGTCGTTCTATATTATTCAGCTAAACCTCATCAGCGATCCAGTAAAGGCAGTCCTATTTGCGGGCAGCTGCTATACAACTGTCGGATTTATTGAAGATATCTTGCCTGCAGGATGGCGTAGCTTGGCCTTCTTTATATCCTTTACAGGCCTTTTTTCGCTCGCTTGGACAACATCCGTAATGATTGGCATGACCAATACCTATAAAGATGCTTGGCGGCAAAAATACGAGAAATACCTCCTTTAAGCTCTTTTATTGCTGTTATGCAGCATTTTTAAGGAATGGGGTGTATCATTAGGGAAAACCCTTAAGGAGAACCACAATGGCACATTCAAACTCAGTACAGCTTCATGAAACTTCGATCTTCAGTTTCAAGCCTTTTTTTGCAATTCGTGACTTTTTTAGCCTGATTTCATCAGCATGGGCAGAAGCGAAAATCATGGAGCAAAAAAGCCATAAAAACAGCGCAAACTGGTAATTTATGCCTGTTTTTTAACAAAAAAGGGTGATTTTTGCCCTTTTATGCACAAAAACCCTCAAGTAATACTTGAGGGTTTTTTTCTTGTGTCACTGGCTACCAATTTAAAACCTACTTCTTGATGTAGTAGCCATATACACAGCGGTTCCCACCACGAGAAGGATCATGCGTATCCTGAATCACTCCATTAATAATGGCGGTTAAGTGCTTGGAAACCTTCACAATTAATATTCCATCAGGCAACTCACCAGCCCTTAGATGCACTTGGCAACCAGCCCCAATCTTCATCGTTGGAACCCAAGTAAAACCTTGCGCCAGAATGTATTCATGGAAAACATTGCGATGATTTCCATTGCGCGGCGATGAACCTTTTGCATTCAATCTTTTCGCAAGACGATCATTGCGTAATTGAGCATAAGACTCATTAGCTAACCTTAAGTCCTCGTACACTTTCATATAAGGCAAGTTAGCTGCAATTGCAATTGAACGGACTACGCAGTCACCTGCTCCGCCTTTGAAGCCGGCCTTTTCCCTGCCACCATCGTTCAATTGAAATGGAAACTGGGAATGCGATTTAGAGAATGGGTTTAAAAAACCGAACATTGGGAGGATGCTAATAAAAAATGGATTTGCTTTTTGGGCAAATCCATTCTGATCTAGGGCTAGGACTAAATTACTTAGCCTGAGCCTTCTTTACCTCTAAGCGCCATGCATGCAAGAGCGGCTCGGTATAACCATTAGGCTGCTCAAGACCTTTAAAAATTAAATCACTTGCTGCTTTAAAGGCATAAGAGTCATTGTAATTTGGCATCATTGGCTTGTATAAAGGATCGCCTGCGTTTTGCGCATCCACAATAGTAGCCATACGCTGCATAGCCTCTTCCACTTCCGCTTTGGTCACGTATTTATGCAATAACCAGTTGGCAATATGTTGACTAGAAATACGCAATGTTGCACGATCTTCCATCAAACCGACGTTATAGATATCAGGCACCTTAGAGCAACAAACACCTTGATCGATCCAACGAACAACATAACCCAAAATACCTTGGCAATTATTGTTTAAGGCTTCGCGAATCTCTTCTTTAGTCCAATCAGGGTATAGGGCAATTGGTACAGTCAAGAGATCATCCATTAAGGCATCATACTCAGCCGTAGTGTCTTGCTTCTCCATGTCCTCTTGGATCTTTGCTACATCAACCTGGTGGTAATGGATTGCATGCAAAGTAGCAGCGGTTGGCGATGGAACCCAAGCAGTATTAGCTCCAGCTAGAGGATGTGCGCCTTTTTGCTCTACCATTTCCTTCATGAGATCTGGTGCAGGCCACATACCCTTACCAATCTGAGCGCGACCACGTAGACCACAATCCAATCCTGCCAATACGTTGCGGCGCTCGTACGCTCCAAACCATTTAGCGATCTTCATTCTGCCTTTACGAACCATGGCACCGCCATACATTCCGGTATGCATTTCATCACCGGTACGGTCCAAGAAACCAGTATTAATGAATGCAACGCGAGCACCAGCTGCAGCAATAGCCGCTTTAATATTGACACTCATACGGCGCTCTTCGTCCATGATTCCCAATTTGACGGTGTTCTCGGGCAAACCAAGTAACTTCTCAACACGACCAAAGAGCTCGCTAGCAAATGCCACCTCTTCCGCACTGTGCATTTTTGGCTTAACAATATAGACAGAACCCTTACGTGTATTGCCAATAGCCTGAGACGCTGGACGATTGATATCGTACAAAGCAATCAAGACGGTTACGACAGCATCTAAGATGCCTTCGTAGATTTCTTTACCTTCACCAGTAATGATGGCTGGGTTAGTCATCAAGTGGCCAACGTTGCGAAGGAATAACAGTGAGCGGCCATGCAGCGTCACAATTCCATCTTTTGCATTGGTAGCGCCTATCCCAGCTTTATATTGACGATCTGGATTCAGTTTGCGGGTAAATGTTTTGCCGCCCTTACTCACCTCTTCAACCAAGGTACCCTTGAGAATCCCTAACCAGTTCTCATAGGCAAGCACTTTGTCATCGCCATCAACAACGGCTACTGAATCTTCTAAATCCAGAATCGTTGAAAGTGCCGCTTCAAGAACCACATCATTTACCCCTGCTGGATCAGATGCGCCAATAGTTTTGGTTTTATCAATCTGAATATCAATATGAATGCCATGATTGCGCAATAAAACAGAGGATGGCGCAGAGGCATCGCCCTGATAACCAACAAACTGTTTCTCATCAACCAAGCCAGTAGTACTTCCGTCTTTGAGCTTAATGGAAAGTTTGTTATCGACAACGGTATATGCAACTACGTCAGCGTATGAAGCTTTAGCCAAAGGGGCTGCTTGATCTAAAAACTGACGGGCATAGGCAACCACCTTTGCGCCACGAATTGGGTTGTAGCCACCTTCTTTAGTAGCGCCACCCTCATCAGAGATAACGTCTGTACCATACAAAGCATCATACAAAGATCCCCAACGGGCGTTGGCAGCATTTAAAGCATAGCGTGCGTTGAGAACCGGAACAACAAGCTGAGGACCAGCTTGAAGTGCGAGCTCATCATCCACATTTTGAGTGCTTGCCACGATGTTGGCGGGTACATCATCGATGTAACCAATTTCCTGCAAATACTTGCGATAGGCTGGCATATCTTTAATAGGACCTGGATTAGCTTGATGCCATTTATCCAGATCAAGTTGTAAGCGATCACGCTTTGCGAGCAATGCTTCATTCTTTGGAGTTAAGTCTTTAACGATCTCATCAAAGCCTTTCCAAAAATCGGCACTCTTAATGCCAGTACCAGGAAGTACTTTGTCTTCAATAAAACGATATAAGGGAGTTGCCACTTGAAGGCTATTACAGGTAGTGCGCGCAGTCATGTTGTAAACCTTGATTCTTACAAAAAGTTAATAAATAGAGATTTTAGTAAATTATTTTCAATCAGCCCTGAAAGGGATGCTGAAGAAGGATAGTCTCATCACGCTCTGGTCCTGTGGAGACCATTGCAATTGGCTTGCCAGCGACTTCCTCAATACGACGCAAGAAGTTTTGAGCTTCCACTGGCAGCTTATCCCACTCACGAATACCGAAGGTTGTGCCCTTCCAGCCTGGGAAGTCCTCATAGATAGGCTCGCAACGGGAAACAGATTCTGCACCACGTGGCAACACATCTAATTTCTTACCGTCTAAGTTGTAACCTACGCATAAGCGAATAGTTTCAAAACCATCAAGCACATCCAACTTAGTAATGCACAAGCCAGACAGGCCATTGATCTGAATAGAACGCTTTAAAGCAGCGGCATCTAACCAACCGGTGCGGCGTGGGCGTCCAGTAACAGAGCCAAACTCTTTACCCACTTCTGCCAAACGAACACCAACCGGATCTTGCTTAGCAGGATTGTCGTGGTCGTAAAGCTCGCTTGGGAATGGTCCAGCACCAACACGTGTGCAATATGCTTTAGTGATACCCAAGATATATTGCAAAGATTCAGGACCAACACCAGAACCGGCAGCAGCATTACCTGCTACACAGTTGCTAGATGTAACGTAAGGATAGGTACCGTGATCGATATCCAATAAAGTGCCTTGCGCACCCTCAAACAATAAATTATGGCCAGCCTGCTCAGCAGCATAAAGCGCACTAGATACATCGACTACCATCGGCTTTAAGCGCTCAGCGTAAGACATGGCTTCTGCCAATGTCTTTTCGTAATTCACTGGCTCGGCACCATAGTAATTGGTGAGCATGAAATTGTGATATTCCAAGTTCTCGCGCAATTGCTCTGCAAACTTTTCTGGGTAGAACAAATCTTGTACGCGCAATGCACGGCGCGCTACTTTATCTTCGTATGCCGGGCCAATGCCACGACCAGTGGTGCCGATCTTCGCTTCGCCACGCTTCTTCTCGCGCGCATGGTCAATAGCAACGTGATACGGCAGAATCAAAGTCGTTGCTTCAGAGATCTTTAAGCGAGATTGCACATCTAGGCCAGCTGCCTCTAGCTCGCTGATTTCTTTAAAGAGTGCTTCAGGTGAAAGCACAACACCATTACCGATATAGCAAATCACATTTTTGTGCATGATTCCGGATGGAATCAAACGCAAAATCGTTTTCTTATCACCAATGATCAGCGTATGACCCGCATTATGGCCACCCTGAAAACGGACTACTGCTTGCGCATGATCAGTTAACCAATCAACTACCTTACCTTTGCCTTCATCACCCCACTGGGTGCCAATGACAACTACGTTACGACCTTGTGCTTGCTGCTTTGAAGACATAATGAAATCCAAAAAGATAATTACAAAATAGGTTAACTACTGCTTTATTCGGCTTAATTGTTTACTGACTTACTTCTTTTTTACTTCCCAAGAGTTGCCCTGCTTCACCAACTCTCGATCACATTCATATTCAGGAGCCTCTATAGATTGCCCTGCAGGGACTTGGATGACTACTTCACCCTTGCTTCTTAATGCTGCAATCACTTTATTTAACTCAGCATCAGCAACCCATGGCGCCGAAATGACTAACTTACGCGCACTCAAGGGCGACAGGCTTGCTAAGGTCAGGAGGTCCAAAGAAAAGCCAGTGGCTGGACGTGGACGCCCAAAAGCTTGCCCAACATGATCGTAGCGACCACCTCTAGCAATTGGTTGTGGCAATTGATCGACGTAAGCAGCAAACATCACACCACTGTGATATTGATAGCCGCGTAGGTCGGCTAAATCAATGCTGAGCTCTAATTGATTAGACAAAGCAGTTGCAGCAGATGCCAAGCGCTCTAGATCAGCCAGAGCTTGATCAACCGCAGCATGCTTAGGCAATACTTTTTTCGCATTGGCCAGTACTTCTGCACAAGGACCATTGAGTTGGGTCAGCGCAATCAGCGCCTCAGATACTTTTTCTGGCAAACAAGCAGCCCACTGACTTAAGCGTGGGCGATCCTTGCTTTGTAATAGGCCATACAAAGTTTCAATTGTTTCTTTATCTAATTTTTGGTCAGCCAAAATACCGGTCAAGATGCCAGCGTGAGACAAATCCAAATAAACCTTGTTCATCCCTGCTTGGGCAAGCGTTTTCAGCAATAAGGTAATGGCCTCAAAGTCAGCTTCCCAAGTGGCGCAACCATAAATCTCAGCACCAAGTTGCAACTCTTCCCGGGCAGAGCTACCAACAGGAGTACGAGCGTGGGCAACAGATCCTGCGTAACAGAGGCGTGTAACACCAGCACGATTTAACAAGTGCGCATCAATACGGGCCACCTGTGGAGTCATATCAGCACGTAAGCCTAAGGTGCGACCAGACAATTGATCAACCAGTTTGAATGTTTGGAGATTGAGGTCTGAGCCAGTGCCTGTTAACAATGAATCCAAGAACTCCAAAATAGGAGGCGCAACTAATTCATAACCATAGGATTGGTACAAATCCAAAATAGCACGGCGCAAAGACTCAACCTTGCGAGCCTCCACCGGCAAAACATCTGCAATATCTTCAGGAAGTAACCAACGATTCATGATCAGGAATGTTCACTTTCTTATTTTTTATGCAGAAACTTAAAGAACTCGCCATTAGGCTCGACCACCATCACGTCTTTCTTGTCCTTGAAAGAACTGCGATAGGCCTCTAAGCTTTGGTAAAACTGGGCAAACTGTGGGTCGCGACCAAAGGCCTCTGCATACATAGCAGTAGCTTTGGCATCACCAGATCCTTTAATCTTTTGGGCATCACGATAAGCTTCGGCCAAAATCGTGTCACGCTGACGCTCCGCGTTAGCGCGGATCTTGTCAGACTCTGCGGCACCCATTGAGCGCAACTCATTGGCAACGCGCTTGCGCTCTGCTTCCATACGACGATAAACAGAATCGCTAATTTCAGCTAATAGGTCAACACGCTTTAAGCGCACATCAACAATCTCAACACCAATATCTGAGGCATCGTCGGCGACCTTTTTGCGAATCCCCTGCATCACCTCTTCGCGCTGATCAGAAATCAACTCACGAACAGTTCGCTTGGTAAATTCCTCATTCAATGCAGAACGGACTAGCTGGGTCAAACGATCCTGAGCTAAGCGCTCATCACCTTTAAAGCTAATAAAGAATTTACGGGGATCAACAATGCGCCATTTCACATAAGAATCTACTAATAAATTCTTCTTCTCAGCAGTAATAAAACGCTCCGCCTCTGGATTATCAATTGTCATGATGCGGCGATCAAAGAAACGCACGCTTTCAAATGGCGCGGGCAACTTCACTCTTAAACCAGGCTCTTCAATAACTCGCACGATTTGCCCGAATGAAAATACAACCGCAAACTTACGTTGATCAACGATAAAAATGCTTGAAGACAGCACATACATCAAGGCGATAAATGCGATGATGGCTGCTATAAGGCGATTAGCGTTCATTATCTTGCCTCCCTATCACGACTTCGGAGACCATCACGTTTATCTGCTGAACTGTTTGATGATGAGGAGCTTGTAGTGCTCGAACTAGATCCGGTAGTGCCACCAACGGTCACACTTCCTGTTGGAGTAGTCGCACCCGATTGGCTCGCTTGTGAATTTGCAGCTTGTGCACTTTCTGCAGTCACTTGCGCCACGATCTTATCAAGTGGCAAATATAAAAGGCTATTGCTCTTGGTGGTATCAACCAAAATCTTCGTAACGTTGTTATACATCTCGCGCATGGTATCGATATACATGCGATCGCGGGTGACTTGCGGCGCCTTAGCGTACTCAACCAAGATTTGCTTAAAGCGTGTAGCGTCACCTTCAGCAGTAGCAACTACACGGGCCTTGTAACCTTCAGCCTCTTGAATCAAGCGAGCAGCTGTTCCTTTTGCACGCGGAATAATGTCATTAGCGTAAGCTTCGCCTTCGCTCTTCAAGCGCTCTTGGTCTTGCCCCGCCTTCACCGCATCATCAAATGCCGCTTGCACTTGCTCAGGGGGTTGAACATTTTGTACGGTCACGCTAGTTACGTAAATACCAGTCTTATAACTATCCAAGATTTTCTGAATAGAGTTTGCTAAATCAATACCGATTTTTTCACGACCTTCATACAAAACGGTATCCATCTTGCTACGCGCGACAATTTCTCGAACAGCTGTTTCAGCAGCCTGAACCACTGCCGTATCAGGGTCACGATTATTAAATAGATAATCAGTTGGATCCTTCAGACGATACTGGACAGCAAAACGCACATCGATAATGTTTTCATCCTCAGTGAGCATCGAGGAATCTTTTTGATTGGTTGCTTTGATCAATACAGGACGACCTACTTCAACAGAGCGCACGCCCGACAAGTTCACCGTCTCTTCAGACTGGACCGGCCAAGGCATACGCCAGTTAATACCAGGCTTAGCGGTGTAATCGTACTTACCAAAAGTCATAATCACGCCAGCCTGACCTTCTTGAATAATGAAGAAGCCGCTGCAAAGCCAAATAAAGAATACTGCTGCTGCCGCAATCGCAACACTTGCCTTTGATCCAAACGGATTGGTGAAATTAAAGTTTGGTGCACTGATGCCACCATTGCCACCACCTCCATTACCGCGTTGTGATGGTGGTGGAATATCTGAGGAGTTTGGTTTATTAGCTGGCTTACCAAAAGAAGTATTGCTTGACCCTGGCTTTTTCTTACCACCAAACATGCCTGCGATTTTGTCGTTGAAATCACGCCACAACTCATCCAAATCTGGCGGGCCATCTGTTTTGCCCGGCTGGTTTGTTGGTTGATTGTTTGTTTGATTGCCTGGCTGAGCATCTACC
>Ga0114968_10002107_pt1 | contig 15353 bp, 15 predicted proteins | sample M_130807_EF_Meta_FD_87020 | JGI IMG/M metagenome (GOLD analysis project Ga0114968, IMG submission 87020) | Freshwater microbial communities from Lake Montjoie, Canada to study carbon cycling - M_130807_EF_MetaG | ecosystem: Environmental > Aquatic > Freshwater > Lake | place: Lake Montjoie...
ATATTCGTGCCCCTTTTTTTCGATGCCTTCGAGCGTTCCGATTTTCTGCCCGCTGACGTTGGGCGACGCCACGAATTTAAACGACAGCGACCAAGGCCCTATGCCGCGCTGGTCGTCCCATTCGTGCGAACCGCTGGCGCCCAAAAACAAAACTTCGCCAGCCGCAAACGATCGGAACGCGGAATTGTTCGTCGTTCCCGTCAGCGCCGCAACGCCTTTGATATACGCGCTTGTGACATAGACCGAAGGAACATCGTAAGATTCCGTCCACGTTAATTGCGGGACGACAATATCTACACCGTGAACCGTAGACCCGTCTACGTTAATCGCGGAATCCATACTAGGCGCAGTTCCCGGCGGGTATTTGGTTTCCGTAGATTCCGTTACGGTCGTCGCTCCATACCGCGAAGTTAAGGTGTAACTGGCGCCGACCGCTTGCGTTATATGTTGCGTTCCGCCGGTCGTGTCGAAAGACCTTGACCGCTTTAGCGGGTCGGTTTGCGTGTCGTCGTCGGCACCATCGCGAGCATAATTAACGACAACTTGCCAAGCATCGTCGCCTAAATAGGCAACGGAATAACTTTCCGCGCGCAACTGGACGTTCGGCGCGGCGGGGTGAATCCAATATTGATTGATTCCCGAAAGTTGGTTTGTTGCTTCCGCGTGTACCACGTTATCGTCGGTTGTGCCGAAAACCTTATACGATCGCGTATGCGTGTTCGACCCCTTGCGCCCAACCCGATAGATGGTAGACGAACGGGATTCCGAATCTTCAACCCACGTTAAACCGGGCATTTGTTACGCCGCTACTTGCGGTTCCCCCATATTTCTAACACCCCTTGCCGTGTCTTCGGTCGCCTTCGCTATGCGCTCTTGCAGGCTTCCGCCAAATCCCATGCCGCCAAGATTAAACGAGGAAAACGTTCCGGCGGCTTCCACTTTCGACGCTGCAAAATCGCCAGCGCGCTTTGCCAATTCTTCGGGCGTTTCTTTCGAACCGTCCGAAGGTTTGCCGGAATTGTCTTCCGTAATCCGTTCGGATGCGTCGTCTAAAGCCTCGCCTAGTTTTTGCTCTTGTTCGGTCGTCAGCCGACCGGCTTCCCGAAGCAAATGGAATTCTTCGGCAAGCGCGCGCAATTCTTCCATTGTGGTAGCGCTGCCGATGCTGCCCCCCAAGTCTTCCGCGTGTTGCGCCCGCGCCCGCGCTTCGCGTTTATCTTTGCCGACCGCGGCCAATTCGCCTTCGGCTTGAACGGTGGCGGCGCGTCGCGCATCCGCGCGGCGCTTGTTCTCCGCTTCGCGTTCCGCCTTCGTGGCTTCGCCAGCGGCGCCCATAGCCGTCTGCCGTTCCAACGAATCCCGGCGCATCTTGTCGCCTTCGCGCTTCGCTGTTTCTTGCCGCGCTTCAACGCCGGGGCGCAACTGGCGCCGCTGTTCGGCGCGGGCTTTATTCTCGTCGTCAATCGCGGCAATGCGCTTGTCGGCATCTTTGGCGCCGGTTATTAGCGATTGCACCCGAATCCATCCCTTTTGGATGGAACCCACCAACCAATCCCAAGTAGCCATAACGCTGTTAGCAATGTTGTCGAACACGCCAAGGATCGCAGCGCCGATTTGCGTTGTGGCTAGGGTCGTCCAAATAGAATCCCAAATAATCGCGATCCCTGTTCCCATATCGGTAAACACGTTTTGGATCGACGTTATCCACGAATCGACATAGCCCATAATGGCTTCCGTTCCGCGAAGCCAACCGGCAACAAGCCCTTTCCACAAAACGTCCATAGCGCCCGAAAGATCGCCGTTCGATATGGCTTCGTAGATGCCGTTAAACGCCGTCGTCGCCGTGGCGTAAAGATCGCTAAACACAACGGCGCCATCGGCAACCGCCGTGTTAAACCCGCCAGAAATTGCGCTGGCGGCAGACGATACCAAATCCCCAACCGGGGCAAGCGCCGCGAAAATCTCGTTTTTGAACGTGGCAAACGTGGCGACCGCTGCCGCAATGGCAACGGCGATACCGGCGAACGGCAACAGGAACGCGCCAGCCGCTACCGCCCCGCTGGCAACGCTTGCCGCGGTCATTCGCGCGAAGCCCGCAACCCACGCGGCAGACGTTGCCGCAGCCCCGGCAATCATCTTGCCGACCGCGGATAAGATTGCCGCCGCGGAAAACGTCGAAGCCTTCGCAGCCGAAGCCCCCACGGACGCGATGGAACCAGCCGCCGCCGTACTAGACGCAATGGCGGTTGTGCCGATCCTAGCGACCGCCGAAGCCCCACGCGCTCCCATAACGGCTAACGCTGTTCCGCCTTCCGCCGAAGCCCGCGCGATGCTGGCGGCGGCTACCATCGCGTTAGCGACGCCAGCCGACCCAAATTTTACCAGCGACGCAATCCCCATAGCGGCGGCGCGCGCGTTTCCTTCCGCAGCCCTAGCAATGGACGCGGAAATAACGGACACGGTGGCGGCAACTTGCGCGGTCGCTTGCCGCCCCGAATTGGCTGCGGCAACGGTAAGGATGGCGGTAGATCGTGCGGCGTAATTGGCAACCGCGGCAAGCCCCGCACGGGCGAACGTCACGACCCCGGCTAGCGCGGTTCCCGTCATTGCGGCGGCAACCTTGCTACCCGCAATTATCGCTTGCCCAGCGAAGACACCAAAGCCCGCGGACAGCCGCGACAGCGCTAAGCCGCTCCGCGTTGCCATTATCAAAACGCCGCCGACCCCCTTTGTTGAAAGTAGCGCAAGGCTACCGCCAACGTGGGTAAACGAACTTCCAGCAAATAGCGCAGCCTTTGCCACCAACCCAATTGGCGACACGACCAGCGCCGCGGCTTTAAGCAATCCGCCAAACGCGAACGATGCCAGTTGCAGCGATATCCCCAATCCGGTTAGTGCGCCGCCCGCGACGATCATTCCCAATGCGAACTTTGCCGCGTTGGCTACCGCGTCTTTATTCTTAATCGCAAATTCGGTTAGACCGTTTATCAATCCAAGAATCGGCGGGATAACGCTTTTGATCGCGCCTCCAAGCGCATCCGAAATGGCGATCCCCAATCGCTCCATTGCGGCAAGAATTGAACCGGCGGCGCCGGTCAATCCGCCCATCAACTCTTTAAATTTTTGCGCTACCGGCATCGCGTTTTTCATCGCGCCGGACATTTCTTCAAATCCGGCAACGCCAACGTTGGCGAAGATGCTTGCAGCGCGGATAGCGTCGCTGCCGAAGATGCGCCTAAAAATGTCGTCCCGCGCGGCATTGTCCATCCCTTCGGTCGCCTTCGTAAGCGTCCGAATGATTTCGACCATCGGCTTTACTTTGCCGTCCGCGTTGCGGAATGAATTGATCGACAAGCCGATTTCCCGCATGGCGGCGGCGCCGTCTTCGGCTGGTGCCATAATCCGCAACAGCATCGTTTTAACGCTTGTTCCGGCGTCGCTACCCTTAACTCCGTTGTTCGCGAGAATCGCAAGCGCGCCGGATAGGTCTTGGATCGATTGGTTAGCCAGCGCCGCCACCGCGGACGACATGGAAAACGCTTGCGCCATTCCTTCAATCGACGTAGAAGACCCGTCCGCGGCGGAACTAATTGCGTTGGCGGCTTCGTTTGCGGACACGCCAAACACGTTCATAGCGTCCGACATAACGACCGCGGCGTTGCCGATATCCATTTGCCCAACCGTCGCAAACTCAATCGCGGCTTTTCCTGCGCCGCCCAAAACGTCTTCCATTTTCATGCCAGCCTTAAGCAACTCCAGCATCGCGCCCGCAACTTTCGTGGGGCCGATACCCATTGCCGCCGACATATCCATTGCGGACGTTCGAACTTGCTGCAATTCCGCAGCGGTCGAATTAGTCGAAGCCCGAATGTTTAACAACGTGTCTTCGAACTTGGCACCCGCGCGAATGCTGGCGATAAACGGCGCAGCCATGCCAAGACCAGCGGCGCCCACGCTGGCGCCAATGCCAGACATTGCGCGACCCATCTGCGAAATGCGGCGGTTAATCTTGTTCAGCGCCGCAAAAAACTTAGTCGGATCGGCGCCGATTTCAACGTAAACTTGCCCCTGCCTAACGCGACCAGCGCCCACGATTGCCCCGATTCTTTAAACGTGTTTTTGCCAATCCGGCCCGAAAAGTTTTTGCAAATCTTCGGCGGTTGCCTTTTTGGGTTTGGGCTTCGGTGCGAACGGGTGGAACGCCCGCGCGTCTGTTGCTGGTTTATTCTGCGGTTTGTTTGCGTTGTAAAACTGCGCCATTGCGGCGGCGGTATGCCACCAATCCGCATCTAACCGACCGTCGCGGGCTGCGCAAAGTTGTCGGAAAGTGAATTCGCCGGGGTGGCATCCGATGATTCCGGCGGCTTCCCAAACTGTTTTCCAGATTGTCCGATCAGCGTTTCCGCGTTCGCCGCCGCTATCTGCGCTTCCGCTCTTGCTTGCATTTCCGCGCCTACGGTGTCCATCTTTTCCGTCATCATCTGAAGCATCCGCCGTAGGCGCCGGGGGAAAAAATCAAACAGTTCCGATTCAAGCGCTTTGGTTGCGTCGTCCATCGAATCGCCGGTAAGCGAATCTAGGAATTGATCGCGGGTTAGGCTGCGGTCTGCGATTTGTTGGCACAGAATCGCGTACAACACTTCCCCCGTTTTCGTGAATTGCGACCGCAAGACCGCGAAGGTATGGCCGATCGCGTCGGCGTTTCCGATATCGAACGGAACAACCTTTTGCGTCTTCGTAACTTTGCCGTTGTCGTCTTCGGTTTCTACTTCGATTTCATGCGAAACCATATCGCGAACACGAAGCGCCGCGCCGATCGTCAGCGCCAGCCGCCACGGTCGCCCCTCTCCGTCTTTAAATTCCCGCATTAACGCAATCCTTCGCGCGTGAGTTTTCCGGTCATTGTAAAGGTAGCCACTCCGTCTATCGGGTCGCTTTCAGACACGCCGGTTAAAACCGCGGTAAAGCCCCACGAACCAGCGCCGCCCGTTACTTGAAACGAAGCGCCGCTAGTAATGTAGGAATTCGCCGCGCCCAAATCCGATGAATCGTTAAATTCGACCGTAACGGTTCGATCGTATCGTATCGGATAGACAGCGTTTTCGCGCGACCCAAATTCGTTTATCTGGATCGTTTCGACGTTGGTTTCTAACGTCACGCTGCGCGCGCTTGCGATCGTACCGCCGATTGAAACGGTACAATCCTTGCCAAGCGTAATAGCCATGCGTTAAGCCTGTTTGGCGGAAACGCTATAGGTAACGGCGCCGTCGATCGAAATGTTTTCGGTAACGGACATTACCGTCCACGAACCGCTAGCGGCGTTTGCTTCAAGGCCGGTTATCAACGCGGTTGCGTCGTGGCATTCGATTTCCCAAGTTTTTGTGGTAAACCCTGCCTTATTCTGTTTGTACCCCGGCGCACCAGCGGAACCGCCAATATTCGACCGATTGGAAATATCTACAACTTCGCAATCTTCCGTATAGGAAGCGCTGATAATGTTCGTTCCAAACGGGGGCGCCGCGGATGCGTCTTTGCCAAGCGTAACGGCCATGTTTACCTTTCTGGATTTTATTAGGTAGCGGTGCGCGAACCGGAAACGGAATAAGTAATAATTCCGTCTAGCGGCTGGTCTTGCTTAATCGAAGTGACGATATAACTTGCGTTTCCGGTTTGCGTCCCGGTAATCGTGAACGTGCCGCCGATCGTGCAACCGGGAGCGTCTACGCATTCAACTTCAATCGTTTGCTCAATCAGCGCCTTTTTAAACTTGCGGGCGGTATCCCCAAATTTCGTAACGTCAATTTCCGACGCGGAATTCGTTACGGTGCAAGTGCGCGCGTTGGCGACGCCGCTAATACTAATGTCTTTTCCAAGGGTAATTGTCGTCGTCGGCATTTATTTTTTCTCCCGGTGGCAACTACGGTATCGCAGATTTTGCAAAACGTATGGGGTTGGTGGGGGTTAACTGGCTTTCATTCTGACCGTTCCGCCGATCGTGTTTTCGAAGCATTTGGGAACCCGCTGCAACGCTGCCGCTACGTTTTTCGACCCCATGTAGGGGCGCGCGGGATATCTGGCGTTTTTCGAAATACTGGTACGTTCCCAGTTCTTCGAATTCCGAAATCCCTTGTGCGTCCAAAGGATTAACCCGCCGTTAAAGGTTTGCGTTCCGCTGCCCCCGGTGTTGGCGGCAAATCGCCCGCGGGCATCGCGGTTGCCCCGCTTAATGGATCGGCCTTGCGATTGCCGTTTAAGCGCGATATGGGCGGCGCGAACACCGATCCGCCATGCGGTTAGTTGCAGATTCCCGCCGAATTCGTGCAACTGGTTTAACCAAGGCGCCTTCCAAGGGCCAATAACAACGCTCCGCGTCGAAGCATCCCAATAATCGTAAATATCGCGGTATAGAAAACGTTTGGGCAACCAAGATTTTGCGGGTTGTCCCGGCGGTCGCGTCTTGCCGGATTGAATCGGCGTTATGTCGCGATACAACCCGCCCATAATTTCCTGCGGTTTGCCGATCCTGTTTTGCCGCCGCCACTTATTTGTTTGCACCGGAGCGCGTTGCCCGATCGCGCGCTTAGCGGCTTCCTTGACGTTTAGACCAGCCTTCGAAAGCGCGATTGCGTTTGCTTCGTTGATCGTGCGCCGTACCTTTTTCGAATCGAAAAAACCCGCTTTCATTTTGAACTGTAACCGCAACTTTGAAGCGGTTTCGAAAGACATTACGCGGCGCGGCATGGTGGCACGTTCCTTCCCGTAATGGCTAGGCGGCGTCGTTCGGAAGCGAACGAAACGTTGCCGTAATTACGGCGCGCCATGCGTTGCGTTCGTTCAGCGCGTCGTCTGGATTGAATTCAGCGGCTACCGAAACAGGGGAAGTAATGCCCGCGGGAAACGCTACCGTAGGGTAGGAATGGGAACGAATCATTCGCAGAATCGTTTCCGCTAAATCCATCATTGCGTCGATATCCGTATCGGTGGCAACGCGGCGCCCTACAAAAATATGAATCGTGTAATCGTCTTGGAATTGGGTGCGCCCGATCCGCGACGGTTCGACCCCGCCGGGGGTAACGATGATTGTTGGCGCGGTCATTTCTGAAACGTCCAGCCCCGCCCAATTGCGGCGAAGGACGGTCGTTCCGGTGATAGACCAAGACGCGGAACCAAGACCGTTAGCAACTGCGGACGCGATTTGGCGAAGGGGGGAATTCATCGTTAATTTCCTGCGGCAAAACGCTACGCGGTGGGAAAGTGGGATTTACCCACCGGGAACCGCCGTTGTGTATAAACCCTTTGGAGCGTCAAATCTGTCATATCGGAAATATTGCGCTTTCCGTTGTTTTTCAAATACGTTTACCCAAACGGCTCACGCGGGCGCGACCGGCCACGGTATTAGCCCATCGCCCGTGTAGACACTGGGCAGATCGCGGAGCGACTGTCGATACGTTGCCCACGCGGCGCGCTGCTCTGCCGTCAGCGGCGAGTCGGCGGATTGCGTCCAATCGGTGATGCTCATCAGAATATCCCGTATATGCCGAAGATACGCCATCCGGTCGCCGTCCGGTGGCGGCGATGCCATCGCGGCGCGCAACACCGTTCGCACGAACTTCGGCACTTCGGTTCCGCAGATGAGCGTAGCGCCGTCCATGCCAAGCGGTGCGTCCGCTGGTAGTCCAAGGGCGATGAGGTCTTCGTAGTTGAGTGGTGGGAAAGTCATGGCGGCAGATAAAGAAGGTGCGGGGTGAACCAAAACCATGCCTGCGTCGTGCTAGCCCCATTCGTGACGGCGGCGTATGCGTACGATGCCTGAGTGCTATTGCCCTGCGTCGTTGGCCCGCCTGTCGTGCTGGCGGTCTGCGCAGACGCTCCGGCAACGCTGACGGTCATAGTCACAGTGCCGGAGCCGTCAGAGCGAAGTAGCACTTCGGTTGCCGTCCCCGAGTAATCGGTCGAAACGCCGTCAATGCCGGTATCGTATTGAGTCAGAGACGTTCCGTTGTGGCAAATGATCCACAGCCGCGTCTGGCGAATTTCAAAACCGATGCCGCGGTTGCTCAATGTTTCGTAGGCATACCCGCCACCTGCTAACGTGCCAAAAAGATATCGAAACACCCCGTTAGTTGGACACACTTGCCGATAGACGCGGGCAAACAGCGCAATCGGGCGTGTCCAATTCGCGCTAGAGGAATACGTTGCGAGAGAATATGTGCCTGCACCGACGTAGAGTGACGCCGAACTGCTGGCAACGCTGCTGCTGGTTTGCAGTTGCGATTGCGTGTTTAGGTTCGTTGTCGATGCTCCGTTGGCCGTATAACCGATTTGGTACGCCACTTGACGCCACGCCGTAATCGCGCGCCGCACGTTATCAGGATTCATCGCCACGGTGGTCGCTGTAAGGTCTTGCGCCTGCGCCGTCGTGGCATACGAAACGCTTGCCGATGGTGTCGCAGCCACCCATGCCGTCCCGCTCCATTGCGGCACCTGTCCGGTCGTCGCGCTGGATTGCGTCAGCGACGATAGATCGTGCGTGTGCGACGACGCCGCGTAGGCCGTGCTGACAGAGATTACGCCGTTTGTGATCGTGACTCCGCTGCCGATTTTCACCGTCCCGCCCGTCGTCGCGGTCGCGTAGATGGTGTTGAATTGATCGCCTGTTATGAAGTTATCCAACAGGTAATCAATTTGGGATATTGCTGCCTGCACGTTTGCAGCGTCAATGGAGGGGCCGTTTCCCGTGTAGGCAATGTCGCTCGCCGCGTGCGTGTGGCTGGCGGGCGTGAACGCGGTTGGCGTCCCAATGAGCGATGAATACGCAACGCTTGATTGCGTCGCAAGCGAACCAAGTCCCAAGTTTGCTCGCGCGTCTGACGCAGTTGTTGCGCCGGTTCCGCCGTAGGCGACGCCTACGGCGGTCGCTTGCCATGTTCCTGTTGTCACGGTGCCGGAACTGCTAACCGAAAAAAGCGTTGCGCCGTCGCTTAGCGCACTTATAAGAAATGATCCGCCGCGTGTCGAAATTGTTCCGTTAAGGCAATTTAGTTGCCCGCTAACCGTTATTCCGGTTGTAAACGCCGCGTTGGCAATCGGCGCTTTTGCGTCCAGCGCGGTTTGCAATCCGGTAACGGTCGATATTGCTTGCGTTCCGGTATGGTTGGCGCGTTGAATCGCGTAAGCCTTGGCGGCGTCCGCTTTGGTCGTGGCGTCCGTAGACGCGGAACTTGCAACCGCAGAATCCGCCGCAGCCTGCGCCGTGCTAACGGGTTTGCTGGCGTCGCTGGTGTTGTCAACGTTCCCCAAACCAACATCGCTTTTGGTTATGGATACGTTTCCCGTTTTCCCCGCAACTTGTTGCACCGGCGCGGCGGCGCTCGCGCGGGAATTCGTAAAATAGAGATTTACGGAACCTTCCGTAACCGCATCCGTCGAACCGGGGGAAGCGGATATTTCTACATACGCGCTACCAGACCAACGAAACGTTTTGTTGTTATCAAGCGTAACGTAAATTTTTCCTGTTTCGCCGGTTACGTTTGCATTCAAATAAGACAGGCTAGCCGCTTCGATAACATCATCGACATAAGACGGAAGCAACGTCGCCGGAACTTTTCCGCCACCGTCAAGGGTTGCGTATGAACCGCTACCCTGTTTTGAATCTAGCGCCGTTTGCAACCCGCTAACGGTGGATATTGCTTGCGTTCCGGTATGGTTCGCGCGCTGAATCGCGTAAGCCTTTGCCGCGTCCGCTTTTGTCGTGGCATCGTTTGCCGCAGCGCTTGCGACGGCTGAATCCGCCGCAGCCTGCGCGGTGCTAACGGGTTTGCTGGCGTCGCTGGTGTTGTTGACGTTTCCTAACCCAACGTCGCTAGACGTTAGGGATATCGCCCCCGTGCGCCCCGCTACGCTCGTTACCGGGGCTGCGCTAACTTCAACATAGCCGCCGGTCGTCCAGCGGTAAGCCTTGCCGGTATCCAGCGCAATATAAAGATTCCCAGCCTCTCCGGTCGCGGGGAAAGCGGATACCGCCGCGCCTTCGATTACTTCGTCTTTTGCGCTTCCGACCACAACGTAAGCCGTCGAATTCCACCGATATAAAACGTTGGTATCGCGCGCAACGTAAATAGTGTTTGCCGCGCCGGTTACCGGGAATGCCGAAACTGAAGCGGCTTCCACAACGGAATTACCGGCCGACCCACCGGAAGACGATAAAGAATAAAACGGCATAGTTCGATTAGCCTACGCGGGTGCAATGGATTCGCACGGACAAATGGAATGGGTCGGCATAGCGAAACAGCGGAACACCTTGGGGCGTTACGCATTCAAACGTAGTTGCGGTTCCGTTCAACGTTTCCACGAATCGGTCGCCGCGCTGCGGAACGCCAAAAGGCAAATCCGACGTTTGCAAAATGAAATCTCTAGACTCCCACGATTCGACAACGCCGCTTGAAGTCTGCGCTTCGAATTGCGACCGCCCAACCGTTGCGGTAATGGTCGCGGACAGCGAACCGCGGGTATAGACGACAGCCGTTCCGGCGCTTTTCTTTAGTTGACCGGCTAGCCAAATGGCACCGCTGCGAACAACGTCAGACATACACGCCTTCCCGGTGCGGTGCGCAGCCGCCCCGGCGGCGCGGGTTACGCGCCGACCGGGGGGTTGCGTGTTGGTTCAACCGATATTCAGCATGACGGGAACCGTCGTGTCCGCGCTAAGCGCGGCAAGCGCAGTTCGACCAACGCGCTTGTTCGTGCTAGCGGTAGTGGTAACAACCGAATTGGTTGCGTCCCAATAAACGACAACCAGTTGACCAATCGCGCCCGTACCCTTCGGCATCTGGAAAACACCGACCGGAGCGACGGCGCCAAGTTTGTTGGCGGCAATCGCATGGGGGGCAACCGTCACGGTATCGCCAATTACCACAACGTCACCGGCAGCGACAGCCGCCGAAGGCGTGTAGTCGATCGTATCGCCATCCTGAAAGTAACTAGCCATAACCTAACCTTTCGAGAAAAAATGTAAATGGTGTTATTCCATGCCGACCGGCGGTACAATTTCCGCCGGTCGGCATTCGGCTCTAGCCTATTTTCAAGCGGTAGCCATGCGGTAGGTCGAAAGCGGTTCGGCCTTTACAACGCCGAAATCCATATAACCCCGCATAGTAACCCCAAGCAACTGATAATCTGGCGCGGCCTGTTCAATCGTCGGGGTCTGCTGCCCGTTCAAAAACACAACGTCGATCGCGTTAAGATCGGCGGCATCGGCCATAAGCCACCACGTTGAAGCGCTGGACAGATAGGCAGACGAAACAACATTATACCGACCGGCAAGGACATTCGCGTTAGGCGAAGCGGTCGTGTTTCCAGAAATCAAAAGCGAACTAGACATAAGTTCCGCCGCGGTAAGTTCCAATTCCGCCGGAACAAGCAACGTTTTTGGCGGAAGCGCCAGCGGGTTGCCGTCAGGGTCTTTCAACTTACGAAAAGCGTTTGCCGCAGACTTAAGCGACGACAGCGAAAGCGCGTTACCGGAACCGGCGGTAGCCGATTGATAGTAACTAGCGTTATCCGTCTGGAATTCATTCCAGATAACATCGTTTAACGACAGGGCTGCACCCCTTCCGATACGCTGCGGAATCTGCGACAGCGCGTTAAGATCGTCGTTATACAAATCCTGCCGCGTCACTTGCGTAGTAATGCCGTATGTATCAGCGGCAACGCTACGTTTGTAATCGCTAGCCTGCGCAACCTTAAGTTCGCCAGCGGCGCCAACCTTAAGGAACTTATACGAACCGTTCAGACGGAAAAGGTTCATACTCTTGAAATCGGAAACGCTACGGATCGTGGCGATTTGATCCCAAGACCGTTCGACAGCGTTAAAGCCAGCAAGCAAAAACTTGTTAGCAACCGCCGAAAGAATGTCCGAAATCTGGTTCGTTGCGAACGCCGCGCGAATAATCTGCGGAAGGGTCGCGTCCGAAACGCGGTGCGATCCGGTGTAACCGTTGACGCGCGCGGCTTCAACGAAAACGTCGGAAAGATGCGTCGTTCGCTTTGCCTTTTCTCCCGCTTCAAGCGTCCGATCGTCAAAAGACTTTTCGGGCTTTGGTAGACCAGCCTGCAAACAAAGCGCCGCCTCAATAACGCGGTCGTTTGAAACCGCTTCGACAACGTGAACCGCGGGGGCGCGATTCTCGCGCGTCGCAATCAACTTTTCCATCGTGGCAACCTTGGTTTCAAGATCGGCAATCGCGGCGGAAGTGGTATCCGAAGCGGCTTCGACCTTTGGGGCGGGGGTTTCCGCGGCGACAATCGCCGGGGCTTCCGAAGCGGCAACAACCGTTTCGGGCTTTTCGTTGGCGTCGTGCGCCATAGTTTCACCTTCCGCATCTGCGGCAATTTGCACGGTCGTTGCGTCGTCCGCGCCAAGGGTTACAAACGAGACTTCGCGCAACGCCGAAGCCTTTACGATGCGAATTGGACCGTTGAAGTTTTGACCGTTCACGTTTACGGATTGGTCGGCTGAAATCTTTTCATGCCGCGAAACGTCCGCGCCTACGGATGCTTGCCAAGAAAAACCCTTGTCGGCAAGTTCGACCACGCGGCTAGCCGCATCGGTTGACGACAGGATTTCGCCTTCGACAATCAGCGTCCCGTTTTCCACCGTTACGCTGGTCGTCTGCCCCAAGATTGCGCCCAACTGGTAATCGTGGCCTAATACGATGGGGATTTGCTGGCGCAGTTTCATTCCCTTTAGATCAATTACGATCGGCTCGCGCGACCACGCTTGCCGGATTGCCGCGCCGGTGTAGGCGGCGATGCGGAATTTGCGCGGCTGCGACGGCATTGCGTCGCCACCGTCAGCGGCAACGGCTTCCGCCGCGATGAATTGAATCGGGGAATGTTCAAACGCAACTTTGGTTTTCATGCGATTTTTCCAAGAAAAACAATATCCGGCGCGTCGTCTAGGTCTTCAAACGTTTCGAACGTCATGCGTCGCCCCCGCTATCCTGCGCGACGGCGGCGGGGCTACCATCCGGCGCGAACGTAGTCGGCAAACCAAGTTCCCGCGCTAGGTTCAGTTCCGCGGCGCGCTGGCGAAGTTCGGTTTCCCAATTCTTTCCCTGTTTCGAATATTCATGGGCAAGCGTCGTCGTGTTGGTGCGCAGCCGCGTTTCTGCGGCGCTTGCTTCCTTCGACGGGTCAACGTGTTCGTTACCGTCCCAAACCCACGACCAATTCCATTCGACAACCGGCGGCAGATTGGCGGGGATGATTCCCAACAGCGCCGCTTCGTCCAACCATGCAACTAAAACGCGATCCAAAAGTAACCGCTCCAATTCGTCGCGGACAACGTTACGGGTTTTCGCCCAAACGGCATGATCCATGCGCCCCGAAGCGTAATTGTAACTACTACTATCGAGCGCGGCTACGTTATAAGGCAATTGTAAGCAACGCGCGATTTCGTTTAAAATCTCGCGCTTGAACATTGCATAAGTTGACGTTGGTTGTTCGCTGCGAAGTTGCGAAACCGACCAGCCTTCCGGCAGCGTTACCAACGAACGCTTTTCGATTTCCATCGATTCGAAAGGGGTTACTTCGTCAACCGCCGCAGCCGGGGAAGTTGAATGGATGAACGCCGCGAAATCGGCGGCGGTTTCGGCGGCGGCAATAACGGCTTCGGTGTAGCGCCGCATATTGGCGAACAACCGCAGCGCTGGGGCAACTTCAGACACGCCGCGATTCTGCGCGGGGCGCTGTTGCGTGAACCAATGCACCATATTTTCCGCGGGAACGCGATTGAACGCAAAGAAATCGACGCGGAAGTTGCTGCCGGGATGCGTCTTTAAAACTTTATAGGCGATTACATTTCCGGCGTCGTCAAATTCCAGACCGTCAACCAGCGACCCTTCCGGCGTCGTGTTTGGTAACATAATGCCGATTGGCGTCGTTACCATTTCCGCTTCGACCAACCGCAAATCCAGTTGGACACCATCTAGCCGCGGGTTGGTAACGAACTGCGCAAAGGCTTCGCCGTCGATCATTTTCGACTGCCGCATCGTCCGCAGTTTGCCCGCGAAATCGATCCGCCAAGACCAATCGAAAAACTGACGTTCGATCACGCGGTCGGCGGCTTGGTCGCCCGTGTCCAATTGCAACCGCGGCCCCGTGCCGATGGTTTCATTCGCGACCGTTTCGCAGATGCCCGCTAGATACGAATTGTTCAGCCTTTCGTATCGGGCGCGGTTCCGCATCGTGCGGCGCTTCACGGGGGTTAGCGCACCGTCTAGCGAAAAATAATCCGCATTCGCCCAATGCCGCGCGTCGTCGGTTGAATCGGCGGCGTCGAATCGTGCGCTTACGCGCGGCGGAACGTGCGCAACCGTAGGCGTCGGATGCCTTCCGCCAAACAGGCTAGACAACAAACCCATTTTAGATCGACCCCGGCGGAACGATCCTGTTAAACCGCAGTCCGCGCGATTTGTTTGCCGCAGACATAGCGGCGCGCGCCGAAAGATACTTGTCGGCTTCGATCATTTTCGAAATGTCTTGCGATTCAACTTCGCCCGCATCGGTGCGAACGCGCTTTGGATTCTGCGCGGTGTTGTTGATCGCGTCGCGTACTTCGTCGCCCATGCCGTTTAGGCTAGCGGCGAAACGATAAAACGTATGGGGTTGGTAGGGGTTTACACCAATTCCCAATCCGACCCGCGACGTTCGAATAGGCAGACTTCGGTAAAGCCAAGACGGCGCGCGATTGATGCGGTGGCGGGCGCGAAAACTGCAATTGGCCTATCGTCGCGCGGCAAATGCCCCGCGGCGCGAAGCGACGCCGCCAATGCCGTAGCGTGTCCGTTGTTTCGAAAATTAGGATCGGTAAACATTTCCAGCGTTGGCATATCGCGCCAAACGTGGCTAGCCGCCCACGCAACCGCGCAACCATCCACGCGCCAGATTGCTAGCGGGGTAATGCTTGAACCGTCGCCTTCCATGCACAAAATTATTTCTTTTTGGAATTCTGAATTTTGTTTGGTTAGCCGCCGCGTAATCGCAATAGCCGTTCCAACGTCAAGCGCATCGACGCGCGTAAGAATGATTTCGTTCATATAACCCGCCTTGTTACCTTAATTTTGCCGCCGCCAGACTTCGGCAATTCAACCTTGCGCCGTTTGCGCGTCGCCGTTTCGCTGGCGGTTGGCGATACGCCAGCGATCGACGCCGCGACCGCGGCGCCGACAAGACAATCTAACCAATGGTTATCGCGACCGGCGGATTTCCATTCGTCAACGGAGCGCCCGCGGGCTTCGGTTCGAATTGGGTACTCCGCGGTTAGGTGTTCGAATAACAAATCGTGTTCGCCC
>Ga0114968_10002108_pt1 | contig 15348 bp, 17 predicted proteins | sample M_130807_EF_Meta_FD_87020 | JGI IMG/M metagenome (GOLD analysis project Ga0114968, IMG submission 87020) | Freshwater microbial communities from Lake Montjoie, Canada to study carbon cycling - M_130807_EF_MetaG | ecosystem: Environmental > Aquatic > Freshwater > Lake | place: Lake Montjoie...
ATCCTCTCCCCGCTCCAGGATTTGATGGAGCAGGTAGTGCTGGAGGGCGGATTTCCCGGAACCCGTATCGCCACAGATCAGGATGTGCTTGCGCTCGTCGGGCTTGCGCACCCGCAGCAGGACGGGCGGGGAGGATGGTCGCGCCGTCAGGCGGCTGGGAATGCCGATGCCGTCTCCGGCGATGGTGCGGTTAAAAGCCTTGGGACTCAAGAGGGTACTGCCCTTGACCACGGTCTCCCCGTTCTGTTCCTGTTGCCGGTGGAGCAGTACTAACGCGCCGAAGATGAGGAGGCCGAAGGCACTGAAGCGGCCGATGGTGAACGCATCCGGGCGCAGGGGGACGAGGAATCGGTCACAGCCAAGGTAGGCGTTAAGGGCCGTGAAAGCGGCGATATAGGCATAGTGGAGGTAACATTTGGCATCGTAGTAGCGACTCCCTTTCATGGCGGACCTCACTCCCGAGCGGGGGAGCGGTGCGGGCCGCGCTCCCGTTGCGGTTCGGCGAGCAGCGCCCGGGCCGCTCGCAGTTGTGCTTGGTACTGGTCGAGGTCGGCGAGGGCGGCGAGGGCATGGGGCGTTGGACTCTCGGACCGGACGGCCAGTTTCTCCGAGCCCAAGCAGCGCAGTTCCTGTTGGTACTGTTGGAGGACTTTGATTTCGTCCTGAAGGACGGCCTCGGTCTTCGCCAGTTGAGCGAGCTGCTGCTGCCGCCGCCGCTCTTGTTTGAGGGATTGGCGCGTGATGGCCTTGAGGATGGCTCGATTGTTCGGGTGCTCAAGGTGGGATTTGAGAGCTTGGAAATCCAACTCGACCTGTTTGTAATTTGCCAGGGCGGCTTGGCACTGCTTTTTTAGTTCGTTCTGATGGGGCAGGAGTCTTTGCAGTACGCGGCTTTTCCTCTGCTGTCCGTGGTGTTCTAACCGCGTTCGAGTGTCTTCCCAGTGTTGGGCTGCGGACGCGACTTTTCCTTCCGCATCAACGTAGGCCGCCCCGCCCAAGGTTCTTAACGCCTGCTGATAGGCGGCCTCGCGGGAGAGCGGCGGCGGGAGAATGTAGCCAGAGGGGCTCCAGCGTACCCCGAGTTCGTAGCGTTTGGCTTTGAGTTGGCTGAGTTGCTGGTAAAGTGCTTGCTTGCGCTGCCCGGCCAGTTCGTACAACCCGGAAGCGGGCACCCAGGTGGCCTGCGGGTGGTCGCGAGTGGCGAGGGCCAGTCGCGCTTTGTAGGTGTCGATCTCCCGCTCGATGGCTTTGAGGCGTTCCTCTCCCTGCCTCACCGAACGGCAGGACTGAACCACCTTGACGATCTCGCTGTCGTATCCCTGGCGATACTTTTCTGTGGTCAGGGGTCCCATTTTCGGCTCGGGGACGCGATCGCTCCCTTGTTCTTGGAGGCTCCGCAGATCGACCCTTTCCGGCCTGCCAGCTTGAGCTAGGGCGTGATTGACGAACTGCTGCCAGGAGTCTCTCAGCTCGCCGATCTTGGCTTGGCGGCTCCAGTCGCGATCTTTGGCCGCCCCGCCCTTTTCCGGGTGCTGCTGGTTGGCGCGGCTGAAGAATTGGCGCGCCCCCCGCTCGATGCCATCTACTCTGCGTTCGCTGAAGAGGATGTGAGCGTGGGGGTTCTCTTGTCCGTCGAGGGCGGCGGAATTGTGGACGGCGCAGGTGTAGGGAAAGCGAGCGCCCAGTTCCCGCTCTAAAAAATCCTCTAGCAGGTCTAGGCGTTGGGTCGCGTCGAGTTCTCGGGGCAGGGCGCACTCGATCTGGGTATAGAGTCGGGCGTTGGCCCGTTCGTATTCATCGGCCGCCTGCCAGAAGAGCTGGGGGTGGGCTTGAGACCAGTCGGGGTAGTTGTAATGCCCGACGTGTTCGAGGTCGCCCTTGCCTTGGTAGCGACCCGAGCGGCACAGGTAGACAAATTGCGCGCTGGCACTCTGGCTCTTCTGGCGGCTGCCAGTTTTTACGGAAAAGTGTGAGATCGCCATGACCGCTCCATCGGTTGAGGGGGCGTGGGGGATGCCCCCACCGCGATTGTTTCTCGCCCTCGATAACTGTTGAAATTCCCCAAGAAAGCTGGTGAGGGTGAGAAACGCGGAATCGCGCTACGCGCCCAATCCAGCAAACGTCGTTTCAGGGGTTATGCAACGATGGCCGCCGAATGGCGCATAACCCAAATGCCAGTTGGCGGAACGATAGCGGTTGAAGAAGGCAGAGAAGGCAGAAGGCAGAAGGCAGAAGGCAGAAGGCAGGAGGCAGACGGATGAGTGAGCTATCCCATTTAGAAAGCAGGATTCAAGAACTAGAAACGCAAAAGGAGAAAATCGCGGCGCGGCTGAAGCGGGAGAAGGCGAAGCTGCGCTCCCAAGCCAGCCAGGGTAGGAAGCGGCGCTTGTACGAGGTGGGAGCGCTGGCCGAGAAAGCTGGGTTGCTCGATACGGATGATGAGGCTCTGCTCGGGGCTATGATGGAGATCAAAATGCTTCTCGGTGATCGACCGACTTTTCAGATGCTACAAAGCAAGGGGGCTTCTCTCATCCTGGGTGAAGCCCAATTTCCCGCCCCGAACTCAAAAGGTGGCCGATAGGCAGGGCTGGAGGCGAGAGAGTGAGCGCTAAACCGGAGTAATTCGGTACATAACGAAATAATTTGTTATGCTCTCACGCCAGATCACACGAGCAGGTGTAGCCGCTTAAGGGTCACGACCCAATGAGATTAGCTAGTCTCAAGCGTCAGCCAAGGAACATCGCCTATTAGCAGGTGGAACACCAGAAGCTACTAACAAGCCCTTAAGCAGATCGAAGCCAACTTAACCCAGAAATGGAGAATTGCAGAAATGCAAAATTACGTGTTCCAACTCGATGCCAACAAACGCCCAACCCTTGATAATAGAAGCGAAGGGACATGGGACAAGACAAGCCGTTCGGTGTAACGCCTCGGGTTTTCCTGCCTTGGGAAAAGATGGTCGCCCGATTAAAGCGAAGGCGGGCTACAGGCACTGCCAGTCGGGAGATATGGTGAAATTCTGCCTCGATCAAGACCGAAAAAATGCCCGCTCTGGCGTTTATACCGCGAGGGTTAAAACCCCAACACCAAAAGGCTTTGAGGTAAAAATCAAGGGCTTTAGGGTGGCGCAAAAGATGGAACATCTGATACGCTTTGTTCAACGCAATGATGGGTATGCTTACTCGTTCTGATTTATGGGTAAATACTCCAATTTACTCAGAAATAATTCTACTAGATGGATAGACCACCATGAGTTCTTACAGAATCGCCGTTGCCGCCAGAAAAGGCGGGGTCGGCAAAACAACTATAGCGTGTGGCATCGCCTCGGTTTTGGCGAGTAAAAAATTGCGTGTCCTGGTGATCGATCTCGACCCGCAGTCCAACGCCGCTTTCATTTTGGGGGGCGATCCGACCCAACCGGGGACGGCGACTTTATTGAGCGGCCAGTCGCCCCGTCCCCTGGCGATCGATGACTATCTGGCGGTATTGCCGGGCGGGCCGGAATTGATGAATCACGCCATCCAGCAGCTACACCCGGAAGAACTGGCCGATGCCGTCGCGTCCTTCACCTACGATGCCCTAGTTTTCGACTGCCCACCGGGCAACGAACACCTAGAACGCCTGGCGCTCTTGGCCGCGACATCAGTTCTCGTGGTAACCGATGCCCATCCGCTGGCGTTGCTGGGTGCCGAGCGAGTGCTGGAAGAGCTGATGAGGAATCAGCAGAAAAAACGAAAAGGAGCCGCTCGCTGGGCGCTGGTTCAGTCGCGGATCGATTTGCGGCGCACGATGGACCGGGAGTTCGAGCAAGCCCTGGCGGAGAACTTTCCCAACATCGAACGGTTGAGAGTGCGTCAGGATACCCAGCTTTCCCTAGCCGGTGCTGACAGGACGCCCATCATGACCTACGATCCGAAAAGTCGAGGGGCAACCGACCTGATCGCTGTTGCCGAATGGGGGATCGATGAGCAGACAGAAGAGTAGCGCGGACCGCTTTCGCGCCGCGCGCGCGGTAGCGCAGGGAATGGCCGAACAGGACCGCGATGTTGCCAAACAGGCAGTCCTCGAACGGGATCAAAAAATAACCGTGCCTTTGGACCAAATCAAGGGTCGTCAAGAGGACACGCGGCAACTCAACGACGGGCACGTTGCCGCCCTGGCTGAATCGATCGGGGTCTTGGGACTGCTGGAACCCTTAGTGGTCGATCGTCGGAACCGGCTGCTGGCGGGGGGGCACCGGCTGGCGGCCATCAAGCGGCTGCGGGACACCAACACGGAGGCGTATCAGACTCAATTTCCCGACGAGCTGATTCCGGTGCGGGTTATGCCCTTCGATGCCGACAACGACCCGGAGCGGGCCTTGCGCTGCGAAATCGCCGAGAATGAGCACCGGCGGGATTACACTCCAGCCGAGGTGCGCGTCCTGGCCGATCGCTTGCTCCAGGCGGGCTACACTTATCAGAATCACCGGCCGCGCAAGGGAGAAAAGACGCTGGGGTCAGCCTTGGCGGTGGTCATTGGCAAACATCGCCGCACCGTCAGCCGCTATCTCAACGAATATCTGGGGGAAGAAGGCGACAGGCAAAAAATAACTATGACAGATGTCATAGTTATTAACGAGATTAAGGCATTACGAAAGCTCCAGAAAGAGATGCAAAAGTGGCAGGCGCTGCTGTCAGAGGAGGCCAGCACCCCCAAACGAGCCGAACTGGCCGCCAAGCTCCCGGAGATTCTCGCGCTGGTCGAGGGCGCGCTGGCCGAGGCGGAAGGGACAGAAGAGGGACCTCAAGCCTAGAAAAAGGGGCGTTGCCGAAAGAGCCGTGGATTGGCTCGGGGGCGGCGCTGGTACTCCGATGGGGGAAGCGATGTTAACGGCGCGTTAACATTCTCTCCGATTTGACCGTGCGGGACATCAAAAAACAGCCCTTCCCCCAACCAGAGAAAGAGCTGTCATCGCTTACGCCGCCATTGCCACCGCCTTCACCGGCAGGGGGTCCATCGGCACGGCACTGAAGAGCCTGAGTGACACGCTGTGGTTGAGAGCGTCGGTGACTGGGGGTTCAATCCGCAGCGCGCCCTCGACGAGGAGGTAGTTTTCAGCGCGGCGATCTCGAATGGTGTCGGCTGCCCGCCCATGAGCTTCATAGGGCAAGGTGATAGCTCCTGCAACTGCACCATTGGCATCAGTGCCAGTGAAGTATTGGATCGTCAGCAAGCCTGTGAGTAGTCCGTCCTGGCCTTCCTCAACGGTGCGAATGCGAGCTTTGAAATGTGCGTAATTCATGAATGCCTCCTGATTGTGCTTGCCTTGTGCGAACGCTAGTTCGGGAATGGCGAGGACGCGATAGCCCCCGCCTCTGTGGTACGTGCTAGAACGCAATCTCTTCCAGGCTGTCCAAGTCAGGTGAGTTCTGAGTTTGTGCCTGGGAAGCTTCCGTAGCAGTCCCCTTGCTGTTTCCCAACAGTTCGACGCGGATGGCGCGGATGACGGGCTTGATCCGTTCCTGTTCGGTGTTCTTGTCCGTCCAGCGGTCGAAGCGCAGTTCGCCGATAATGCCAACCTGGTCGCCTTTGGTGACGTAGTTAGCCAGAACCTCAGCCTGCTTTCCCCATGCTTCTACAGGGAACCAATCAGGCTCCTGGTTCTTGCCGGGTCGGCGTACCGCGAGATTGACCTTGGTAACGACGCTGCCTGACTCAAAGTAGCGGGTCTCAGGGTTTGTCCCCGCTCGCCCTACTAAGGTGACGGAGTTGATGATGTTGGCAGTGGTCTTGTTGTTCTGAGACATGAGAGTCCTCCAGTGATTTGCTCGGGAACTCTCGCGCTAGCGAGTTCTTGGGAGGCAGGGGGCAGATGGCAGGAGGGAAGCGGTCGTAGTTTGACAAAGGCAGAAGGAGACAGGAGAGGGAATTGGTTACACCTCCTGCCCGGGTGAACGAAATTTTGGGTGGGAAGATAAATAGTTGGGTTTTTGAGTAATGAGTAATGAGTAACGAGTAATGAGTTAAGAAAACGAGTGAACACGCTAACTACAATCTTATTCCTTTGTTTTATGGCATTTTAAAGACTAGCAATTTATGATGGCCACAATTATTTACATAAAGTTAAAAACTTATTACTTATTACTCATTACTCATTACTTATTACTTATTACTCATTACTCATTACTCATTACTTCAAACCAGATTTCATGATATTCACCAACCATTTTTTCGCTCACCCCTCCTGCCCTCTGACTTGAAAGTCCCACTTTCATGCTTGGCGGTGACCCCAAGTCATGAGGACTGCCTTCTACCGAGCAATGTCACTCCCGCCGAAGCAATCATGTCGATAACGCTCAACGAAGGCGAGCGCCAGGTTTCGATGACAGAACTGCCCTGCTTTCTCCCAACAGAGGAGTGTCATATCAACACGGGCGTCGAGACTGTCCAGCCAGACACGAATCTGGGGCAAGGAGCGGCGCATCTGTTCTCGATAGCGGTTGATGTAGCCTTCGGTGTCAATGCTCCCGTTCTTGTAGTCGGTCAGGATGCTCTGCTCCGGCACGAAGATAGCGAGTTTGCCGTCCACTGCTACGTTTCGCGGTTCGGAGCGAGAGATGGAGATGCGCGAACCATGAATATTCTGGGTCTCGAAGTAGCTTGCTGTGTAAATCACGATCCCTTCCTCTTATTGTCAGAGATACTGGCGCTAGCCTGGTCTATTGCCTGAAAGCAACCGTCTCCACGTTCATCAGTTCGCAGAGGGCATCGATCTCCTCATCCGAGAGAGGATCGAGGTGTTCGGAGAAGTGTGGATACGCATTTCGTTCGCCATCCTTCACGGTAGCCTGCCAGTGGCGCAGGGCGGCGAGGATAGTCGCAAGGTCGCGGTCAGTGAGTTGGTACATAGCGTGTCATCTGGTGAGTTGTACGAAGTGTTCGATAAGGCGGGAGTAGAAAACGAAGGCTGAATGGTAACAGCGTCGACCCAGTGGACGGAGCCAGCCATACAATATGTTGATACTTGTTAATAACTAGCAACATATTGTATGATAGAAGGATGAATTACGAAAAGCACATCATCTCAAAGGCAAAGAAACTCGGGGTTATTCGACCCCGCGATGTCAGTGCGCCGAGAAACGTGCTGGGTGAACTGGTCTAAAAGGGAATGCTTGAACGCACAGGTTGGGGACTGTATCAACTAGCATCACTCGAAGTTTCTGAGCATCATTCTCTTGTTGAGGTTTCTGTGAGCATCCCTCACGCTGTCGTGTCTCTGCTCTCAGCACTTCAGTTTCACGGGATTGGAACCCAGAGTCCACATCAAGTATGGATTACCCTCGACGTGAGAGCACGCAAACCCCGCCTAACCTATCCGCCCCTCCGCATCGTGCGAGCCTCTGGTACAGCACTGACCGCAGGGATTGAGTCCCATCAGATCGAGGGTCGCCAAGTTGCGATCTACTCAATCGAGAAGACCATTGCGGACTGCTTCAAGTACCGAAACAAGATCGGTCTCGATGTCGCACTTGAAGCACTCAAGGAGGCTTGGGTTGGTCGGCGCATGAATGTGGATGCCCTGTGGAGATACTCGGAGATCTGCCGGGTCACTAACGTGATTCGCCCGTATGTTGAGGCAATCCAAGTATGAGGGAAGCAAGGAACATAGCAGCATCAGTTCATGCCAGACTTCTGAATCTGGCTCGGGAGCGAGAGATCCAGTTCAACTTAATCCTTCCGCGCTATGGGGTCGAGCGACTTCTCTACCGGCTCTCACGTTCCGAACCCATATTCCGCATATTGCGATTTTAACATAATAGATTACGTATTTAAAACGCCGCTTTTTAAAGATAATCAAAGTAGTATTTTGGATTGCGCATGATTACCTATTTTAAGTTTAGTTGAGTCAAAATGGCTAGAATCTTTGATGGGTATACCTTTTGCGTAAAATATATTAAAAGTACAAAGAGAACCTGCGGAATGTGGGCCCGAACAGAGCACTCCCCTTGCAACAACCTCTACTACCGCCAGCCGACCTCAAGCTGACAGCACCTGTGCAACGACCTGCGCCAGTCCCGGCTCTTCTTGCAGCCGAGCTTGGATGTTCCGCCGCAGGGTGGCGACGGGCAGGTTCTTGCCGCTAACCTTCTGAGGCAAACCAACCGCCCGGCACACCTTCCGTGCGGGGCGCAGCGGCAGCAACTCCAGATCGATCCCCGCGAGGATGACCGGGCCCCGTTCCGTGCTGGCGGGCTTGCCGTCCTTTTTGGTCGCGCTCCTCACCGGTGTGCGGCGGGATGGTGCAGAAGAGCGGCGTGGATTATCGGGGGGTGTATCGATTGTCGGGGACTGGCTCTCACCAACGGGTGCCTCGTCCATGAGCGCGAACGCCTCCCGGAGCTGTTGCTCGATGGGCGCTGGCGCGCTGCGATCTGCGGGGCGGTGTTGGAGACAGCAGAGGAATGAGAAGACTGTACAGAAGAGAAATACTGACAAACCTATCTGCTCAAACATTTCAAACATATCAAAAAACCTCTTAATCTTTGTGACGTGAACGTGTGTGGCGTTACTGGTGAAGCGATCGCTGACCCCGAACGGGCGAATGGAGCGGACGCTCGAATTCTGGAACCTCAGCGGGCCAGCTTTTTGGCAACGGCAAGGAAGTGAGCCACCTCCTCTCCGGTGAGGGGAGGCTCAAGGGAACTCGCCCATACATTGAGGTTGACCGGCAGCGGCTTCCAGCGTGCCGCTTCGCGGATCCCTTCGGGATCGCCATCTAACTTGGCTCGCAGGCAAGCTGATGTCTCACCGATGCGGCGCAGGGTGAGGATTTGGTTGCTGGCGAACCAGATCTCGTGCTGGGCACCCTTGGCATAACTACCCTTGCGGGTAGCGAGGGCGTGGAGTGTGGGAGCGATGAGGGCGGTGCGGTCGAATTGAATGCGCTTGGCTGTTTCAAGAGCCTCACGCCTTTCGAGCGCGAGCTTGGTTAGCAAATTGGCTCGCTTGTGTGGCTCACAACTCGCTCGCTTTTCGACCCACGTCCACTCAATGTTGTGGTCAAGAGTGAGACACTCGAACCGCTCCCACAGGTCGGCGTTCCTTTTCCTTGTCCACTCGCCCGTGACGATCTTTCTCAAATATCCCGATTCAGTGAAGACGCGAATGGGAAGGTCGGTGCGGCAATCGAGAACGGATTTGACTCCTTCGATGACGGCGACCAATTCCAGGCGGTGGGTGGTGCTTCTCTCCTCCTCAGCAACGCCGAAGTACTCCAGGAGCGTCTGTTCTTGGCGTTGCAGGATAAAGCCCCACGCGCCAACGGACGGATTGCCACTACAGGCTCCGTTTACAAAGACTGATAAAAACATCCTTCTTCTACCCCTATGCGAATGTATTACTGGTTATGGGCGGTTTCTCGCCCTCTGTGGCAAGGCCGCCGCTAGGGGGCGAGATGCTTGGGGAAATCAGGAGCCTCTGGATCTCGCCAGCACGGCGAGTTTCAGCGGCAGACGCTCCCGCTCTAACCCGCGCTTGCACTGGTGCTGGAGGTCATGCAAGCTGACTAGAAACCCCGATAGGTACTCGAATTTCACTCCTGCGACTTCTTGGGTCAGGTAGTAGAGCTGGTTGGGATTAGCAATCCCAGCGTAAGTAGCGATCTCATCGCGGTCAGCTTTCCCCGCATCCAGTGCTGTTCTCACCTTGAGCCAGCGTTCAAACTGAGCAACAAGAGCGCCGAGGATTTCGAGGGGATGGATGCCGCGTTCTATAAGTCCTCGACAGATTTCAATCGTGCTGGCAGCATCGCCCGTTCGCAGTGAGTCCGCCATCTGGAATGCACTCTGGGCGAGGTTCGGTATCAGAACCTGGAGCGTTTCGAGGGTAATGGTAGGGGAATAGGTGGCGAGCAGTTCGAGTTCCTGCTGCATCCGCCCCAGATTGTTGCCGACAGCTTCAACGAGATAGTCGAGACAATCCGCTGTCAGAGTAAGCCCAAAGGAGCGAGAGCGGCGCAGTGCCTCGGCAGTGAGTGCCTTGCAGTCCCAGTTGGGAATTAGGTCGAATTGATAGCACTGCGCTTTAGCCTTAAGAGCCTTGGCTAGTTTCGTCCGCCCGTCGAGGGATTCTACTTCCAAGATGAGCGGATTGGGCAAGTCTGAACTGATTTGGTTCATCAGCTTCTCGGACTCTGGTTTCAGGGACTTGGCGGTATAGACGGAAGCGATCTTCCCAAAGAGGGCAGGTGTCATCGCCGTGGCAACTGCGTCACTCAGTTCACCCTCTCCGAAGGTTTGGCGTTGCGCCTGCTGTTGTTTGAGAATGGCGGCGGTGGCTTCCTGTACGCGGAAGCGATCCGAGCCTGTGATGAGGTAGAGCATGGTGGATTTCTGCCTCAAATCACAGCAGGGCGAGCAGTGTGGTCAGAAACCAGAGGCTGCTATTGTTCGAGGTAGCAATGCGCCGCTCCGCATCTTCGAGGTAGTGGAGGCTCTGCTTGAGGTACTCTAACTCAAAGTTTCCGGCAAGGCTTACGAGGTCTGTTCCTTGCAAGGAACTGTTTCCCTGATACTTGTCGCTCGAACATCCAAGTTTAAGTGCCATCAAGTCCCCCCAGAGAGCGAGGAGTGACTCGAAGCAGCGGTAGATTTCCATATTGCGTTCGCGAATCTTCTGAGCGTAGGCGACTACTTTGTAAGCATCCTTACCGGCGATCGCTTGGGCGATCAGGTGCAGTTGTTGTGGGGAGAGGTCGCCGAGTGCTTCGTACACCTGGGCGTTCCCGACAGGCTTGCCCTCGGCTTGGGTGGTTGATAGTTGGTAGAGGAGTTGGATGGCATCGCGCATCCCGCCCCTGCTGCTGGCGGCAATAGCGCGCAACACGCCATCTTCAAGAGAAATCCCCTCACGGTGGGCAATCTCAGCAAGGCTTGCCTCGATATCCCCCGTACTCATCGGTTTGAACCGCAGGTGCAGGCAGCGGCTGGTGATGGTATCCAGCAATCGGTGTTCCTCCGTCGTTGCCAGCACAAATAAGGTATTGGGGGCTGGTTCTTCTAAAGTCTTGAGAAAGGCATTTTGCGCCTGTGCGGTCAGCATATGAACTTCATCGAGGACGAAGGTGCGGAAGCTCCCTTGGATGGGGGAGAGCATCGAGCTGGCAATCAACTCTCGTATCTGATCGACTCCGTTATTGGATGCCGCATCAATCTCGATGACATCAAAGCTGTTGCCTAGTTCAATGGCTTTACAGGCTGGACACTCCCCGCAAGGGGACAGTGTCGGTCCGTCTTTGCAGTTGAGAGACTTAGCCACGATGCGGGCGGTGGATGTCTTCCCCGTGCCTCGCGGACCAGAGAAGAGTAAGGCGTGGGGCATCTTGCCCGAACTAATCAGGTTGGACAGGCTCTTCTGCACGATATCCTGCCCGTGGAGATCCTTGAGGACTTGGGGGCGGTATTTGAGGTGCCAGGGGATGAACTGGGTCATAGTTTGCTCCGGTATGCTAAGGCAAACCTGCGATGCGCTAGCATCCCTCAACGCTCATGAAGAAGGGAGATGGGTGGCTGAAAGGATTACTGTCTCTACTGGCAGGGGGAGAACCGCTCTTAATTGGACATAATTGGACATAATCGGCTCATTAATTGGACATGACAGTTTTTCCAGTTACCCCTCAGTCTCGACATCTTCTGTCCCCTCACCACTAACCGTAATGCTCTTTCCCTGTCGCTCCAGCACTTCAAGCACTTCCTCCTCATTCGCTGTCAGGCGTGCCTCAGTTGCGTAGAATTTGAGCAGGTGTACCACCAGAGCCTCATCGGAACGCTGCTCATGGAGCTTGGCAAGTCGCCCGACGAGTTGGCGAGTCTCATCTTCTACCTCCGGTTTCAGCCCTGCAGGTTCCAAGTGTTGGGGATGCACCAGCCGTTCGCCCAGGGATGTCTCCAGGATACAGCTAGACGACCTGACCTCTTTCACTACAGCAAGGTGGCCGCCCTGCCCTGCCAACCCCGGATTGTCCTTGACGCGAATGCGGACAACGTCATCCACTGTAAAGGGTATAGGAGTTACGCATTGACAAAAACGTCAAAATGTGCGTAGCCTCAACTTGATAAGTGCGATGCCAAAGGCATCCGCATCCGCGTTCGCGGTGCTCACTTGTTGTAATTTTCTTAAAAATTGGATTTTTAAGTTAAAATCAGGATAAAATGTGTGTATTCAAACCTTCGGAGGTCACTTATTAGAAAAATTACCAAACCCTCAACAGCTAAATGTGATTTAGATAAATATACATTGTTTCTTTTAGCAGAGCAAAAATATTCAGGTTGTAATCGGTTATCAGAAATATTAGGGGATGTATCTCATGATAGTATCAATAGATTTTTAGTAAGAGAAAACTATTCACCCTTCGATTTATTTGAGGAAGTAAAAGACCATATTAATTTAAGAGATGGTACTTTAAGTAATGATGATACAGTTATTGAAAAACCCTACAGTAATCCAGCTTTGTCAGAATTTATTGGTTATTATTGGTCAGGAAAAGAGCATCGTATAATCAAGGGGATTAATTTAATAAGCTTATATTATACAGATACAAATGGCACTTCTTTACCCATAAATTATCGGATTTACAATAAAAAAGATAATAAAACTAAAAACGATTATTTTAGAGAAATGGTTGACGAAGTAATGGAGTGGGGGCTAAAACCGAGTTATGTTACTGGTGATAGTTGGTATTCTTCTAAAGAGAATCTTAAGTTTTTAAGAAACAAAAAACTAAGTTTTTGTATGGGAATTGCTAAAAATAGACAAGTATCGGTTACACCAGGGAAATATATAAGTGTCAGTAATCTAATAATTCCTGATGATGGATTATTAGTCTATCTTAAAGAATTTGGTCAAGTAAAAGTATTTCGTAAAAAATTCAAAAACGAAACCGAGAGATACTATATTGTATTTGTGTCAAATTTAGAAGAGATAAAAGAACTAAATAGATTGGATTTCGTTGATTTACATTCAACACATTGGGGAATTGAATGTTATCACCGAGCCATTAAACAATTATGTGGAATTAAAAGATTTTTAGTAAGAACCTCCGAGGCTATATTAACACATTTTTTTTGTTCCATAAGAGCTTTTACAAAATTAGAATTAATGCGCACCGCACAAATTATTCAAACCTGGTATGAACCTCAAAGAAATTTATATACTCAGGTAGCTCGTGATTTTATTTTAGATAATCTCTACCCAACAATTAAATTTAAAACATCTTTTTAATATTTCAATTATTTATCAATTTATTTACTGCATAGTCTAGTTAAAAACTAAAAAATGGTTCTAAGCAATCCCTGTAGCAAATGCCAAAGGGCGATCTGAAGGCGCACCGCGTAGCGGATGTCTGCGACATCGCGAAATCTTGGCGCTTACTCACTCCCAAAGGCGGACTGCTAAGTGCCAAGATTTGGTAGCGATCGCCAATGCGTAAGTTCTCTAGATACACACTTTAGCATTTTTGTCAATGCGTAACTCCTAAAATTGACGAATTACAAAAAGCGATTGATAATCTTCGAGCTTCTTGGGCTGATCTTTATCCTCCACAACAACAATAAATTTTTCTCACTTTCTCGACTTTGTTCGCGATGTAAATTCGCGAACATTTTTCCTCTTTTGTCCCGCTTTAAGTTGATAGCCGTTTTTCTTATGTGTTTTTTGTCGCTCGCTGGAGAATATTTAATATAATATACATTTATATTTCATCTAGAGAAAAAAGATAGATAGCCCTAACGGCTATACCCATATTCCAGTTATTGATTTCTGATACAGGAGTAACATAAACTAAAATATTTTCTCTATTCTCAGGATTGAATAAAAAGGAAGAGTGAGTGTAATCAGTAATAATTACTTTTTGATTGGGGGAGATTGATTTTAAAGTTTCTCTTTTTTCATTAGAAGCTTTAGCTAAACCTGCCATAGCTACGCCTTGATAGAAGAGTACGGTTTTTTTGTTAAACCAAGACTTAATCATCTCCCCTAAACCTTCATATAAGGGGGGGGGTGTGGCAGATTTCTTGAAATCTTTGTCTGATATGCTTTCTAGCTCTTTAACTTCGTCTTTTTTTTCTGGTATTACATTGGAGGGGGTGGGGCATGGGATAGAACCGTTATGGGGTATAGGTTTTACTTGTCGTACGTTATGCTCTGCGAGTTGGGAGAGATTTTCTAATTTTGAGGGGTTTTTTTCGAGGATTTTCTCCTCTACATCTGTAGTAATTAAAGTGGCGAGAGGCGCTAATATAGTATTTTCTTCACACAGTATATTTTCTACTTCATAAGGTATAGACTCTTCTAAGGTAGTATCTAGTACTATTTCTATTTCACAAGGGATAGTTATTAGCTCATTTCTGTTGACGTGGCTATTTTCGTCTAACTCTAAGTCCTGACTACTAGTCTCCTTCGTTGTCTCTATTACTTCTACTACCTTTGCCTCTGTTGCCTTTGTATGCCAGAGGTCTCTATATTTGCTAAGTGTTTTATCACTTGGACGAGTGCCAAAAAGCTGTGAAATGGCATTTAAGAGCATCTCTTTTAGCTCTCCTATCTTTTCTGGCAACTTGCTAAATCGTTCTTTTAAATAGTTAATAGCCTTAACTATTCGCTCTCTAGATTCTGTAGCCCTATTTAAATTAACGGTGTTTTCTCTAGCCTCTTTTTTCATCTCGGCGAATGTCCCTACCCTGTTTGGCGGTGTGCCATAGGGGTAGTAGAATTTCTCGATACACCTTGCCCATTCAAGGGCGCGGCGTTCTATGTGGTGCTGGTGGCGGCAAAACTCGCGGTAACTTGGAAGCTCTTGGGCGGTTTCAGCGATGTAGTCGGCAAGTGCTTTACCTTCTAACCCTTCAAATACTCGCCCGTAGGTGCCGATGATCCGAAGTAAGTCATTGGTTTGATGAAAGTCTGTCCATCCTTCCTCAATTTGCTCTTTTAAGTCTCTTTTAAAGGCTTCGGCTTTAGTGCTGTCTCCTTTAATGTTACGGAAGGCTTTTGCTTGATAGGCGGCTTCAATTGCGGTTTCGATTAACTCGATATCTTGATTTTGAGCTGCTCGTTCTGCTTGGTTAAGAAAGGTTTTAATGTTATTGGAGTAGGGCTGATAGTCTTTATCCAACAGGTACGATCCAACCTGTAGGGGGAGGCGATGCGCTTTGTAAGGTGTCGGTTTCTCTTTGTTGTAGGGCTTTGCATTAGGAAAAATCTCTAAGGTGCCATCTTTGACGATAAAGCCTGCTCTGATGGCGTTAAGCTTCATCATCACAGAGAGCTTATGGGTAGGAACTGCTCTGGGTAAGGGGAAGTAAAGGTGCA
>Ga0114968_10002109_pt1 | contig 15347 bp, 11 predicted proteins | sample M_130807_EF_Meta_FD_87020 | JGI IMG/M metagenome (GOLD analysis project Ga0114968, IMG submission 87020) | Freshwater microbial communities from Lake Montjoie, Canada to study carbon cycling - M_130807_EF_MetaG | ecosystem: Environmental > Aquatic > Freshwater > Lake | place: Lake Montjoie...
CAGACCCGAAACTTGGGACCCGCACAGCGGTTCCCTACCAGCCCTGCGGCGTGCGCCATTCTGGATGGTAGGGATGCGCTGTGCGCGTCCCTGGAATCCTTCGTCCCAGCGGGGACTGCCGCCTCATTGCATCCTCCCTTTCAAAAGGCTTCGCCTCCATTTCTCCAGGGGCAAACCGGCTCTCGCGGAACCAGCGAAAAGCCGCGTTGATTGACGGATTGATTCGGACCCGTTTTCAATTGCTCATGGTATAAAGCCGGTACTCCAATACGTGCGTTGGCTGGCTTAAGAGGCTGGAGTGTTGCGAGGCTTCCGGAACGGGCTGAAGCCCGGATTGGCTGCCAGAACCCAGGGGAGCGCTCGCTCAAGCTTCCTCCTTCGCTCTACGAGCTTCGGAGGACAAGCTGGCTGACCCTGGACTTTATTACGGAAGGCCATGGGCCTTCAAGAGGATGGCAGTCTGTTATGCAAGCCTCAATCAAATATCCTTATGGCTGCGGGCGTGTGATGCTGAGGCGCATGAAGCGCCGGGGTGCTTCGTTCAAGCTCACGATGTCGCGTGCGTAAACCGTGTCGCTGACGATGTGAGCGACGGGGTTAACAATGGGCAGAGTGGTGATGCTCAGGATATTTTCAGTGACGAATCCCGGACCCGTGGCGGAGCCGCCTGGGGGGATCGTCATGACGGTGGTCCAAGGGCCTGCGGGGCTGTCTGCGGCCTGTACTTCGTAATTGACGTCGGTGGCGTAGGGGTTGCGTGAAAAGGCGATGCTGAGGTAAGGGATGTTGTCGTGGTTTTGCACGGTGACCGGCGGCTGCAGGCCCCGCTCGGCGGGGTTCATCCAGAGCGCGTACTTCATGATGTTGGGGATGCCATCATGCGCGGGACTGGCAGAGTCTGCGGCGTCTCCGGCATCGGCGGTGGCGCCGAAATGCTGCTGGCGCCAGACCTCGACGGCTGCGGGGGTGGTGAAAGTGGCGTCGCTGCCGAAGAAATTGTTGCCGTAAGGATCGGTCAGTTTGAGGCGGAAATGATAGGTGGTCTGCGGCAGGACAGAGGCGCTGGCGCTGATGCCTTGCGGTGAGTTACCGCCACCGCCGATGCCGATGATAATAAATCCACCCCCAATCCCGCCAAGGGGGAGGCCTAACGGTGTCGCAGTCAGGCCATAAGCAGTGGTTGTGCCGTAGTCGAACGCCACCGTGTAGCTGCCGCCATGCGTGGTGTAGCTGCCGCCGAGCGTGGCCGTGGTGGCGAGGATGTTGGTGGCGCTGCCGGTCACCACATCGGGAAGGGCAGGCGTGGTGAAGGTGACATCCGCGCCGGTGCCGGTGCCTTCGCTGTTGGTCGCTACGACGCGGAAGTGGTAGGTGGTGGAGGGAGTGAGGCCGGAGAGTTCTTTGGTGAAGTCGCCATACTGGTTGGTGCCCAGAGCGGTGCTGAACGTGAGTTGTGAGCCGTAAGCCCCAGTGGTGCCGTATTGAAACACGACGGTGGCGGGGGAACTGCCGGAATTGACATAGGCATACAGGGTGGCACCGTTGGCCGACTTGGACCGCACATTGACGGTTGCAATGGTCGGCGCGGTGGCTGGTGCAGCGGTGGTGAAGGTCATGTCCGCGCCGCTGAAGACATTGTTGTCCACATCGCGAACATTGAGGCGGTAGTGGTAGGTCGTGCTGGGAAGCAGTCCGGAAGCAAGGGCGGATACCGGCGTGCTGGTGGCGCTGCTGATGGTGGCGAAGTCGGGGGTGAAGACGGTGCCGTAGGCCGTGGTGGTGCCGAGTTCGAAAAAGGCGGTGAGAGTGCCGGTGGTGGTGGAGGCGCTGCCAGTCAGGACTGCGGTGAGATCGCCGACGCTGCTGGCGCTGCCGGTGACGGGGAGGGGCGGACCGCTGGAAGTGGTGAAAGTGCCATCGGTGCTGGTTGCGGTACCCTCGACGGAGGTCACGAGGCAGCGGTAATGGTACGTTGTGGCGGGCTGCAGGCCGGTGAAAAGTCCGGTCACGGTGTACGTGGAGTCCGCAGGCAGCGATGCGGGATCTGCAGCAACGGTGCTGCCGTAGGCCGTCGTCTGGCCGTATTCCCACTGCACATTGGCAAGAGTACTGCCTGCGCTCACATTGGCCGCCTGCACCTGGGCGGCGGTGGTGCGCACCTGAAAGGGGGTGACAGCGCCCACTGACGGTGGAGTGGCGGCCACGGTGGTGAAGCTGAAGTCTGCGCTCGTGGCTGTGCCCTGCGCATTCGTGGCCACCACACGCACGTGATAGACGGTGCCGGCAGCGAGCCCGGTGAGCGCACTCGCAACGTACTGCACAGAGCTTGCTGGCAGAGTGGAGTCATAGGTGACTGAACTGCCGTAAGCCGTGGTGGTGCCATATTCAAAGACGACCGTCGTGGTGGAACTGCCGGAGAAAACGGATGCACAATCCACCATGGCAGAGTGAGTCATGACATTGTAGGCACTCACCGCTCCTAATGAGGGAGGTGTGGCTGCGGCAGCGGTGGTGAAGGTGGCATCCGCCCCGTAAAAAATCTCGTTCGCGTTCCAACGATTCGCCGCCTTGATGCGGTAGTGATACGTGGTGCCCGGCAGGAGACCTACAAGCTGAACATTGAAGGGGGCCGCTGTAGTATTCTGTTGATATGCGGGAATGGACTGGCTCTGGCCGTAGCTGGTGGTCGTGCCGTAATCAAACGCCACTTCCAGCAATAGAGAGTTGGTGTTCACGGTGCCGTTGAGCATGGCCGCAAGATCCGTCACACTCGTCGCCGCTCCGGTGATCAGGGCGGGCCCGGCAGGCAGCGTGAAAGTGTCGTCGCTGGTGTAAACGGTGCCCTGGGCATTGGCTGCTTTGCAACGGAAGTGATACGTCGCCCCCGGTGTGAGACCGGTGAGCGGTACGAAAGCGGGATAGTTGTCTGAGTTTGTGTTGGTCGGGAAGACAGACGGATAAACCGCCTCCGAGCCGTAGCTGGTCGTGAGACCGTATTGAAAGGTGACCGTCGTGGGCGAGCTGCCTGAGCGCAGGGAGGTCAGCACCAGTGCTGCGTTGGTCGCCTGAGAGCTGGAGACCGAGGCGTACGCGCTTCCCAGCACGGGTGGAGTGGCTGCGGGGGCGGTGGTGAAAACCTGATCTGCGCCGAAGTAGGAGGCATTGAAAATGTCACGAGCCATCAGCCGGTAGTGATAGGTGGTGCCTGGCAGCAGGTCTGACGGATTCACACTGCAGGGCACCGCGCCGGGAACGATGCCAAAAATGACCGATCCATTGCGAAGCTTTCCGTAAGCGGTGGTGGTGCCATACTGCGCATAGACCGTGTAAGAGACTCCTTTGGGATCAATGGTGCCGTTCAACTCCGCCGCGAGATCGGTCACAGAGGTGGGTGCTCCGGTGGTGAGCACCGGTGCTTCCGCAGTGACGAATGTCTGGTCCGCGCTGTAGGTGGTGCCTTCATTGTTGACTGCCTTGCAGCGGTAATGATAGGTGGTGCTTGGCTGTAGCCCGGAGAGCTGGGCGTTGGAGGTCCAGTTTGAAGTGCTGGCCGGGACGGTGGAATTGGTCGGGACGCTGGCTCCGTAATCGGAGGTGAGGCCGTACTCGAAGGACACCGTCGCCTGCGAGCTGCCACTTGAAACGGTGGCTTGCAGAGACGCCGTCGTCGTCAAGATGGACGATGCCGAGACAAAAGGAACGCTGGGCGGAGTATTGGCCGTGCCCGTGGTGAAAGTCATGTCAGAGCCGTAGCGGTAGCCGATGCCCGACAGATCTGCCCTGACCCGATAATGGTAGGTCGTTGCTGGCAGCAGACCGTTCAGTGTGCCAGTCAGCGCTAGATCGCTGAAACCGCTGATTGAAAAGGGTGACATTTGCACAGCACTGCCATAACTGGTGGAGGTGCCGTACTCGACGTACACAAGGGCGCTCACGCCGGCGGGGTTCACCGTGCCTGCCACAGCGGCGGAGATGTCTCCCACACTGGTCGTGGCTCCGGTCACCACCAGCGGTGACTGGGCGAGGACATAGCTGCATGCAAAAAAAACCACCATTGAGAGGGTGGATGTGCGCAGGGATGTGGGGCGGAGGGTTGTCGCCATATAGATGGATTGCTTATTCTGCCAATAAGCGGCCAATTTTGGCAATCAAAATGATGCTGGAGCCGTGTTTTTAGATTTCACGAGCTGATGCCTGAAGTCTGCAGAGGTTTGGTGAAGAATAATTTACTGTGGCCGTGAGAGTCCCAGTCTGGAATCTGGCCGACCTTTTCGAAGCCATGGGACAGATAGAAGTGCGGCGCCTGGTATTCCATGGTATCGACATAGGCATGCTTGCAGCCGCGTGCGACGGCCAGACGTTCGGCTTCGGCGAGAAGGGCGGAGCCGATGCCTTGGGAGCGCCATGCGGGATGCACGGACAAGATGGAGATGCGCAGCCAGGAGAGCTGGGTTTCAGCGAAGACGCCACCTATCACGTTGTCATTGGCGTGGGTGAGGAGGATGAGGGGTTGGGAGGCGTGCTCAGGCTGTTGCAGCTGCTCCATGAAGGCGGGGTTCGCCGTCCAGTTATGCTCGCGGAGCCATTGGCGGACGAGATCGCAGCCGGGGGCTGAGGTGTCGGAGGCGCTGGTGAAGTGCCAGACGGCGTTTCGTGGGAGGGGATCACTATTCATGATGACTGGTTTGAATGACACTCAGCTAAGGGCAATGATCGTAAGTTTTGGAGCTGGCGGCGCGCTCTGAGCGGGGCGGGACTTGTTGCAGACGCTGCTGGTGAACGCAGCGTGCGGCGAAGGTTCTGGATTTGCTTCCCGGTCGCGTGATGCATGACCCAGGGTCGCCTCGCCGAGGCTCGGCTGACCCTGGGCTGAATCCGCAGCCCTTTCAGGGCTGGTGTGTGGTGGCGCGAAGTGACGAAAGAGAGGGTTATCTCCGCAAGAAAACGCCGACTTCCTGGCATCATGGAACCAACGAAGAGCTGTCTTAGCTGAGTGCGCTTCATGCTTGGCTGCGATAAGCCTGCAGCAGATCGGTGACGAGAATGCCGTCAATGCGCATGCCTTCGTAGCAGGCGTTGTCGATGCTCATGTGGGAGCAGTTGGCGTTGGAGATGACTGTTCCGGTGAGGTTCACGTCCTCCAGGTGTGCAGAGGATAGATTCACATCGACAAACCGGGCGGCTGAGAGATTCACATCGTGGAATTTGGCGGAGCTGAGCCGGGTGTTGATGAAATCGGAACCACTCAGGTCGGCGTTTTCGGTTTTGGATGGCATGGCAGTTCAGGAGTGTGAGTCGAGTTTTTTGGGGCCGGCGAGGAACCAGGCGTTGATGATTCTACCGTCAACGACTTCGTAGGTGGCAACGAGATCGATGGTGCCGGGGCCTTCGGGGAAGGTGCGGGTGACGCGTTCGTGGTCGATGACGAAGCGGTCCATGAGGACGCGGTTGAGGAGGTGGGCGTGGAGATTGGGTTCTTGAAAGCGGAGGGCGAAACGGGCACGGAGCTGGGAGTGGCCGGAGGCGAGGAGAGTGGCGGGGTGTTCGAATAATTGCGCGTCCTCGGCGTAAGTGGCGAGGAGGGCGCCGAGGTCGTGCGCGTTGTAGGCGTCGAGCTGTTGCTGAACCAAGGCCTCTGCGGTTGTGTCAGTGTTCATGGCGTCAACGGTCTTCTAGGGTTGCATCGCTATTACGAAGCCAGCGGTAGTCCATTTGCTTCGCGGTGGCGAGGGCGAGGGATTCGGAGTCGAGGCGGGAAACGAGATGGAGGGACATGTCGATGCCTGCGGAGATTCCGGCTGAGGTGATGAGGGTGTCTTGATCGATCCAGCGGACGTCTTTTTCGACGGTGACGTTGGGGAACATGGATTTCATTTCGTCGATGTCGGCCCAGTGGGTGGTGGCGCGCTTGTTGTCGAGGAGGCCGGCTTGAGCGAGGAGGAAGGAGCCGGTGCAGACGCTGGCGGTGATTCTGGCTTTGGCGGCGGTGGTGGCGATCCAGTGGATGACCTTTTCCTTTTTGAGTTCGGCTGAAACGATGCCGCCGGGGATGAGGAGGAGATCGATGGGCGGGTGATCGGTGAAGGAGAAGGTGGGAGTGATGATGAGGCCGCCGCGGGCGTGAATGGGGGCGGTGGTTTCGCTGACGGTGAAGACGTTGAAGGGCCGTGGGGATGCGGGTTCCAGGCGGGCTTTGACGCGGGTGGCGACGGAGAAGACCTCGAAGGGGCCGCCGAGGTCGAGGACTTCGATGTCGTCGAAGATGAAGATGCCGACGTTCATGGGAGGCTGGGGGCGGGGGAGTTTGCGGTGATTGGCAGCGGTTGATCAGAGGTTGGAGAGGAGGAAAGGGGTGCCGGGGTTTACTGAAAACTGCGAACTGAAAACTGAGAATTGAAAATTGGCCGGAGGCGGGGCGCGGAAGGGATGGGTGAGTGGGAAAGCGATGGAAGTGAGGAGAGAGGGGAACGGACGGTTTTGCGGCTCAGGGAGTTCTGGGCGTGCGTGATTGACGATTGATGAGCAATCGATTTTTGATTTTGGACTGCCAGGATGCCGTGGTCGAAGGGGTATTGAAGCGTGTCAGCCTGGGGTGCAATTGAGGAGTGTGATGAACCATTCGACGGTGGCGGAGAGGGTGTGGGCGCCGGATTCGTCGTGGAGTTCGACGGCGATGCTGACGATGGCGCGGCCTTTGGCGGCGAGATCGGCGCGGAGTTGGTCGAGCGCTTCGGGTGGGGTGGTGACGGTGGAGGTGATGGCGCCGTTGGCGGGTTTGCGGAACTTGGATTCGAGGCGGCGGACGACGGGGATGACCCCGGAGTCAGAGCCGAGGGAGCGCAGGAGGAATTCGCCGGTGGAGGCTTCTGCAAGTGCGAGCTGGGCGCTGGCGTGGACGGTGCCGAGGTGATTGAGGTATTGGGTGCCGGAGGGGAGGCGGAGGAGATGCGCGGGGTCCGTGGAGGATTCGAGTCCGAGGAAGCGGTTGAAGGGGAGCTCGGTGACGCTGTGCTTCATAAGGGTGGATTTGGAAAACGCGGAGAGGCCCGAAATGGAACCACGGAATACACAGAATACACGGAAAATGGATCTGATTTTTGGGGAGGGTATTCTCTGGGGGCGAGGGCGGGCGCTGAGGATTGCGGTGGCGCTGATCGACGGACAGGAGTGTCCATCGTACTTCCGGAGCTTTGGGTGCGATACGTAAATATACCATGAAGTGGTATATTTTTATGCTTTCGCACGAAGGAAGTGATGCCAGATTACGGCTAATCCGGCTTCAACGAGGACGAGAGCGGCGACGCGGCTGATGAATGGAAGTTCGGTGACGTTGTGCTTTGTCGTTCTATTTGGGCAAGGCTTGCAAGCGCTCCCAAGCGGCATCGACCCAGAAGAACTGGGAGTAGTAGAGCTTCGTGTAGTCGTAGTGGGCGATGACGCGCTCCACATCGGCGGCGCGTGATTTCAAGAGGGTGGGATCGGGGGCGAGGGTGACGACCCAGGCGGCGGCGGTGGGTTCGCGGACGAAGGCGGTCTCCTTGTTGCGGCGTGGCGCGACGGTGTTGAATTTTTTCAACTGTAGGTGGGCGAGATCCTGGGCCTCCAGTTCTGTTTGCTGCGGTTTCCAGTCGGCGTTCATGACGCGCCAGTTCATTTCGAAATGGCTGGTGTCGGCGTTGTTGAATTGCTCCGCCATGGGCAGGCTCTTGAAGGCGAGATCGGCGCTGGCTTGCAGGCCTTTGGCATAGGCGGCGCGGATGGTTTCGTCTTTTTCCATCTCCCACAGGGCGCGCACGGCACCGACGCAGGTGCAGGAGGTCCAGGTGTGGTACTTTGCGTACTCGAAGACCATGCCGTGTTCGCAGATTTCGAGGCGGGTGCGGTTCTCTTTGCCGCCGCGCTCTGCCAGGGCTTCGCGGTAGAGCTTGTCCCATTTGGGATCGTTGGTGATTTGATGGAGGGCTTTGCAGGTGAAGAGGAGTCGGGGGGAACTGTCGAAGCTGAAGCCGGCGAAGCCGCCGCGTTTGCCGAAGGGTTGTTCGGCTGGCATCTGCCACTTCATGGCGACGATGGTGTCTGCCGTTTCGACGAGGTGTTTGGCGATGCGCTGTTTTTCGTCTGCGGTGGCGAGGCCGGAAGCCCAGTAGCGCCAGAGACCGAGGAACCACGGGAGGGTCTGATCGTTTGAGCCCATGGGGTAATGGGATTTGCCGTCCGCACCGACACCGCGACCGACGAAGCCTTTCACGTCGCTGATCGAGTTCAGGAGGAGCAGGCCTTCCATGAGTTTGCGCGCTTTGGCGGCATCATCGGCGGACTGGGTGCGCTGCCAGCGGAGGAGGGCGGCGTCCATGTAGAGGCCGTTGAACATCGCGCCGTTTTCGATGGGAGCCCACCAGCCGAGGGCGTTGGGTTTGCCTGCGCGGAGTTCCTCCGCTGTGGGGAGGGAGACGGTGCCGTCGAGGTCGGCGAAGTCGATCAGGATGCCGAATTTGTCGATGAAGCGGCGCCAGATTTCAGTGTGGGCCTGGGCGGCGGCAGTGGAGAGATCGGCGGCGAGGGCGGGGCGCAGTGAGGATGCGGCGAGGGTGGAGATGATGAAGGCGCGGCGGTTCATTGGGAACATGGTGGATGGAGGATGCTGGGTGTTCAACCGGGCAATGCGTTGGGGGCAGTTTCTGGAATGGGAGCTTGGGAAAGCGTGGGAGGAGTACGGTGCGCCGTGGCGATTGGAGGAGCAAGGGACGATCGTCTTTGCCGCAGAGGGGCGGAGAGACAGAGGATGAAGTCGATGTGTGCTGCTGCTTTGTGATGCGTGCGGTAAGGGTGAGTTCCATGCGCTGGGCGGAAGTGAAGGTTTGTGCCACCGCTACGCGGTTCCACGGATTGGAAACGATAGTGAATGCGCGAACCGTGGGTTGGCACCCACGGCTACGGTTATGTCACCGCTCCGCGGTTCAGAACGGAGATGGAAGTTGCCATGCGCTCACGGACGGGCGGGCTGTCGCCACACCCATCCCACGACTGCGCATGCACCGCTAGATGTTGAGCTTCTCGATTCGGGAACTGCTCTATTATTTAAGCGGTTCCAGTTTCAGGTTGTCGATGAAAAAAGCGGTTTTGGTGGTGCCGAGGGCGCTGAAGAGGAGGTAGCCGGCGTTGGTCCAGGCGGGCTTGCACTTGAGGTCGGGGAAGGAGTGTTTGGTGCCGTCCTGACGGGTGATGTCGAGGGACCATTTGCCGGAGGCGGTGGTGGCGGTGAGGGAGACGTGGAACCATTCGCCGGCGGGGACGGCTACCAATTGGACTTTGCCGTCGGTGCTGGCGGAGAGCTGGCCTTTCTGCCAGCGGAGGTAAGGGCCGTTGCCGAAGTCGAGGTTTTTGCCGCGGATCTCGAAGAACCAATCGGCGCCGGGCTGTGCCATGACATCGAACTCGATGTGGAAGGTGCCGGTGTCCCAGGTGGTGGGGTAGATGTCGAGGATGGGATCGTAGCTGTGTTTGAGGTCGGGGGCGTCCTGGATTTTGAGAGCGCGCGTGGAGCAGGGGATAAAGAGGGAGTAGGTTTCTTCGGTGACGGCGATGGATTCGCCTTTGTTTTCGTGGGTGTATTTGGCACCGCGAATGCCGAGGGTGCCGAGGCCGGCGTGTTCGAAGTCTTGATTGATTTTGTATGCGGGGGCGGGCCAGGGTTTGGCGTCGGTGTCCCAGGTGGGGTAGTCGTGGCCTTGGGCGGCGAGGGCGCGCCATGCGGTGTCGGTTTTACGGACGCCGGCGAGGGTGAGGTCCCAGGGCTTGAAGCCGATTTTTGAGGCGGGGGAGTTGGGCTTGAGGCGGAAGTCTCGCTTGGCGATGTCTTCGAAGAGGGGATCGGCAAAGAGGCTGTCTTTGTCGCGGCCGAGCTTGCGCCATTCGTCCCAGGTGAATTTGGTTTTGGTGAGGGTGGCGGGGACTTTGCCGTCGGTGGGCCAGTAGAGGTTCTTGCGGAAGACGAGGCTGTCTTTGGGATCGCCGCGCTCGGGTTTGTCGAAGAACTTCCAGTTCCATTCGCCGCCATCGAGGAGTGGTGAAGCGGGGTCCCAGAGGACGATGTTGTTCATGTAGCGGAAGCGGAGGCGGGCTTCGTTGCGGGAGGCCTGGATTTGAGCGGTGTGACCGAAGGCGAAGATGTTGTTGCGGACGGTGTTGAAGTAGCCGTAGTGCTGATGGAATCCGGCGTTCCAGGTGTCGTGCACGAGGTTGTTTTCCATGAGGGTGTCGGCGCTGCCTTCGTCGTTGTAGAGGCCCCAGCCGCCGTAGCGGTGGCTGGCGACGTGGTGGACATGATTGCCACGGATGATGGTGCCGGGCGAGGTGCCGAGGCCGTAGTAGCCGCCCATGTCGCTGAGATAGGCCCAGCCGAGGTGGTGAATGTGATTGTTTTCCACAAGGGTTTCGCGGGAGGCGGTGTCGCCGTAGCCCCAGTTCCAGCCGGCGCTGATGCCGGTGTAGTAGAGATCGGCGATGTCGCACTGAGTGACGGCGCAGTGCTGGGTGTGGGTGAAGACGACGCCGCAGGCGCTGGGGTGGAGGCGACCGCCGTGGTGGATGATGGAGTCGTCGATGGTGATGTGATGATTCACACGCTCTTCGGCGGGGCGTGCGATTTCGCCGACGTAAACTCCGCCGCCGCCGAGATCGTGCAGGTGGCTGTGGGTGACGGTGGAATCAGAACAGCCGTTTTTGAACCAGATGGCGTGGAGGCCGGTGTGGGCGATCTCGCAGTTCGTGAAATGGATGGCGCTGGAGTCTTCGATTTCGATGCTGCCATCGCTAGTGGTGGCGGCCTGGCCATCGTGCAGGCCTTCGGCGGGGTAGAGGTGATTGCTGTATTGAAAGGTGATGCCTTCGAAGCGGACATCGTGCGCGCCTTTGATGGAAAGGAATTTATCGACGACGGGGGCGATGACTTCGGCCTTGGTCATGTCTTCGCCGGGGAGGGGCAAGTAGAGGACTTCGCCTTGGGCGCGATCGAGGAACCATTCGCCGGGGGCATCAAGGGCGGCGCGGAAGTTTTCGACCCACCAGCGCTGGTCGGGTTCGAACTCGACGAAGGGATAGCGGGAGCGGCCTTTGATGCGGAGGGCGAGGACTTCGTCGTTCATGTCCTTGATGCGACACTGGGCCACGGCCCAGGCGTGGGTGACGGTGAGGAGGACATTGTCGCGCTCCGACTGAGGGATGTTTTTGAGCACGGCGTACTGCTCCTGCGCGATGGAGAAGGCATGGAAGTTCATGTTCTCCTTGAGGTCTGGGAACACGCCTGCGCCGACGGCATCAGTGATGTGGTAGTAGCCTTTGTTGGGCGAGCGGGCGAGGGTGGCGCGGCGGCCATTGATCCAGAGCTGCTCGAACTTCCAGGCCTTGTCGGGAAGCGGGGCTTTCCACAGGCCACCGTCGGTTTTTTGCCAGCCAGTGATGGGTTTGCCGGCGGTGAAAGTGGCGTTGGTACCGGTAGCGGCCCAGGTGACTTGGGAGTCGTCTTTGCCGAGGGTGAGGGTTTCGGTGACCGGATAGACACCGGGAGCTACGGTGATGCGGACGGGCTTCGGAGCAGCGCGGGCGGCGTCACGTGCAGCCTGAGGCGTGGAGATCGGGCCGGTGGGGGACAGATGAATGTCTGCGGCCAACGATAGCGACGACGCCGAGAGCAGAAGAGCGAAGGTTTTGAACAACATGGAGAGAGACTGGTTGAGGCGGAGGTAGTCACACCTTCCATGGCCCAGCAGTCTCTTCCAGACAAGTCTTCGGCGGCTGATTACTGCAACATCTGACGCACGGTGGCGGCCACGGGATAGATCCAGACGATCTCATCGGGACTCAAGGTGACGGGCGGATAGAGAGGATTCAGACTGGAGAGAACGATGGAGTGACCATGATCTGCCGTGCTGTAAACACGGAAGAGGACGTCGCCGCCAAGGCTGTCACTGAGACGTGCGATGACGCGGTTGCCGGTGTGAGGCACGCTGTTGGGATAGAGCACGGCGAGTTCGCCATCGTTGTGCTGCGGCAGCATGGCATCGCCTGCGAGACGCATGGCGAAAGCATCGGGATCGCTCACGCTGAAAGCTAGGTGTTCGGTGGAAGAGAAAGCTGCCTGGGCAGGCACCGTGAGGTCGCGCGCTGAAGTGATGGTCAGTACAGGCAAGGCGGTGAGGCGAGGTGTGCCTGCCATAGGGGCAGAGGGAATCGCAAATGCCGGAGGGGTGCTGACGGGCTCGGCGATTGTGGGTGCGGGCGCTGGCATTGGCGCTGGGCTGGCAGCGACGGTGACTTCAGGGGCTGGCGCAGGCGCAGTGATGGGGGCCGATTTATTCTGAATCTCGGCTTCGAGTTTCTCGATCAGCTTGATGACAGGCAGGGAGGCATGGGCGCCATTTTCGATTTTGGTCACGTACTGGCGGGAAACACCGAGACGCTGGGCGAGTTTCGGACGAGTGACGCCCATTTTTTCGCGGAGGGCCGCGACACGGAGGGCGAAGGCGTTTTTTTCGCGCATAACGGGTTTCTCGACGGGTTTGGCAGGCACCGGTGTCTCATCCGGCTGCACCAGGCGGTCCAGGGCTTCGATGGCTGCAGGCGGTAGTCCGGCCAGTTCGGAGGATGGGATGTTGGTGTCTGGCTGGGGCATGTGCATGGCGAGCTGTTTGAGATTGGCGGCAGCTTCGAGTTTTTCGATCAATTGGAATACAGGTCTGGAAGGGGCCTGACGACCTTTCTCCATGACGGTGACATAGCTGCGACCCACGCCGAGCCAGTGGGCGAGCTCGGGCTTGGAGACACGCAGCTTTTGACGCAGCGACTGACAACGTGCCGGGAAGCCGACAAGTTTTTCCTCAGAGACGGGTGAGTGTGGCATAAAATAAGGAGGTGATACCGCAGGATATGGCGGCGGGTGTGAGTGACATGCACCGGGGGGGATTTGGCGCAGTTCTCTCCTATGCAATAACTGCGCCAAAAACGTGACTTGCATCTCATCCAAGGATAAAAGTATCAAACAGGGGCACATTGGGCCGTCGCTTTTTATGCGAAGTCTCTTTTTATGCAGCGGACCTCGCTTAAATGGGTGATGTCGTGCGAAAATGCTGGCTGAAAGCATGGATGCCTTAGCTGCACGGATAGGCAGGCAAAGAAGGCGATGGTGATTTTACTCGCCGTTCGAGCGCGTATCGGTAACAGTCCGCCGCCTTTTCATGTCTCAGGAATCCCAAGAACAGCAGCAACCTCCATTCGACGTTCCCAGTGCCGAGGAGATGGCCGCGTTGCTGCCGCAGTATGCCTTTGAAACTCTCGCGGCATTTGGTGGCATGGGGGCGGTGTACCGAGGGCGGCAGATGAGCCTGGACCGGCCCGTGGCGATCAAAATTTTGCCGCCGGAATTTGGCCAGCAGGAGGACTTTGCTGAACGATTCAAATCCGAGGCGCGTGCCATGGCGAAGCTCAACCACACGCACATCGTAGCGGTTTATGACTTTGGCATCACCAAGGAGGGGCACCTTTATCTGGTGATGGAATGGGTGGAGGGGCAGACGCTGCACACGCTCATTCAAAAAGGCAGCATTCCGGTGCGCAAGGCCGCCGGTCTGGCGATGCAGCTGTGTGATGCGCTGGCCTTCGCGCATCACAACAAAATCCTGCATCGCGACATCAAGCCGGGGAACATCATGATCAGCGAGGATGATCAGGTGAAGGTAGCGGACTTCGGTCTCGCACGACCGATCACGGGTGAAGCGGAGGAAAATCCGTTTGGCACGCCAGATTATGCGGCCCCGGAAATTCTCGGGAAGAGAGCGGTGGACCAGCGGGCGGACATTTTTGCCGCCGGTGTCGTGTTGTACGAAATGCTGACGGGGCGTGTGCCGCAGCAGCCGCGGCGTTCGGTGCGGGAGTTTGCGCCCCTGTCGCCGCAGTGGGATGACCTGATCGACAAGGCGACGCATCCTGATCCCGCGCAGCGCTTTCAAGATGTGAGCGAATTTCGTGCGCACATTGCCAAGCTGATCAACCAGGCGGCGCAGCCCGTGAACGTTGCGGCTGTGGTTGAGAGCGAGCCCAAGCGCAAGGCAGCAATCAACCCGCTGCATCTCATCTTAGCAGGAGCGGCTGTGGTGGTCATCGGCATGGTCCTCAGCATGAAGTTCAAAGGCGCACCTGCTCCAGAGGAACTCCCGAAGGCGGACACTGCCAGCTCTGGGCGCAGCGTGGAAGAGACTGAGAAACAGCCTGAGAAGAGGGTCAAAGAACCGGCCAGGAAGGTGGAGTCTGCTGTTGAACCGGAAATGCAACCGACGGAACCCGCGCCACCGGTCAAAAACATGATCGCCGTGGCACCCGTGCCCCCCCCGCCGATGCCTGCGGCCAAGCCAGCCCGCGTAGAGATGGTGCCGCCCGCGCCGGAGACTCCCATGGAGGCGATTCAGCGGCTCGAAGAACGTGATCCGGAACTGGCGAAGATGGTTGATGATTTCGGTGCGGAGTGGTCGTCCAATCCGGAGTTCGAGGTCGAGCCGGAACTGCAGGAACTGGCGGACAAATACATCCCGGCGCTGCAGCGTAGCCTGAGCGGTGTGGTGCTGCAGCAGCGTGATTTCGTGCTCAGCGAAATCTCCCACATTGCGAATCATGAGCCGCTGACGGAACCCGATCAGCTCTGGCCGGCGGCGCTCAAGACGCTGCGGAAAGCCTACGATGCCCAGCGCGAGGCGATTCAATCCCGGGCGGATATGGCGGCGCAGAAAATGCGTGCGGCGCAGTGCGAGCTGGTGTTGCAGAAAGCGCGTGAACGTGCCGCAGCAGGCAAGGCGGAGGCCGCAAAGCGTGCGGAGGCGGTGGCGGCGGAACTGGCGAAGCTGAAGACAGCCCCTTCCCTGAAGCTCTTGAAACAAAGTGTGGCAGCGAGGTAAGCATGAGCAACGCAGCGGACGCATTCGCAGAGCCGGTTCGTTGATTTGCCATTACTGGACCAACTGCTAAGATTTTTTCCTCGCAGCGGGATCGGTGGGCGGGTATCTCTGGGCTATGCCCGAAGAATCCACTTCCAATGAGCTGCCTTCGTTTGATGTCCCAAGCCTTGAGGACATGAACGCCTATCTGCCGCAGTTCCAGTTTGAAAAACTGGCGGCATGCGGCGGCATGGGGGCGGTGTACAAGGCCTACCAAGAGAGCCTGGACCGCAGGGTGGCGGTTAAGATTTTGCCGCCGGAGTTTGGGGCCGAAAAGGAATTCACCGACCGCTTCAAAGTGGAGGCGCGGGCGATGGCGAAGCTGAACCACACGAACATTGTGGGTGTGTATGACTTTGGCATCAC
>Ga0114968_10002111_pt1 | contig 15340 bp, 14 predicted proteins | sample M_130807_EF_Meta_FD_87020 | JGI IMG/M metagenome (GOLD analysis project Ga0114968, IMG submission 87020) | Freshwater microbial communities from Lake Montjoie, Canada to study carbon cycling - M_130807_EF_MetaG | ecosystem: Environmental > Aquatic > Freshwater > Lake | place: Lake Montjoie...
ATTGGTGCATTGTTCTTTTTGTTTTTTGGCCTTGTGATGCTCGCTTTATTTATTGTGATCTATAGCTGGGAAACTGATCGCATGATGGCCCTAGGTTTGCTGACTGGCGCCTTTTTATCCGTTGGTGCTATCTTGGCTTTACTAATTTTGCAATCCTTGCGAAACATGCCACGCTTATTTGAGGCATCTATTGCCGAGTTTGCTAAAGATCGAGAAGAGCTCAGGTGATGAGTCTCAATCTGCAAGCACTTGAGCAACGTCGCGCTGAATTAGAGCGCCAGGCTCAACGTGAACGCAAAGAGTTTGCCCATCACTTTGAGGCCTTGGAGAAACCTTTATCTTGGGCTGATAAGGGCGTAGACGCCTATCATTTTCTTAAGGGCAATCCGATTTTATGGACTAGTGCCTTTGCTGCCCTAGCGCATTACAAGCCTAAATTGGCTAGCAAAGTTCTCGCTGTAGGTTGGGGCGCTTTGAAGGTTGTGAAAAGCGCTAAAAAACTCATTTAGCAATTTGCTACTAGCCAATAGGACTAGCTGAGCAAAACGGATTTACTGGTAATGCCGTTTTCAGAAAGAAGCTTGTTGCCATTGAGTGCAGCAATCTCTAAAAGCGTAATAGCACCGCACACTTCAAATCCAGCGCTACGCACTAATTTGTCAGCTGCAATCAAAGTGCCCCCAGTGGCAAGTACATCATCTAGCAGCAATACTTTTGCATGCTTTGGTAGGCTCGATTGTTGAAGCTCCAAAGCATCTATGCCGTATTCCAATCCGTAGGATTCTCTATGGGTAACTAAGGGAAGCTTGTTAGGTTTTCGGGCCAAAACAAGCCCTTTATGGACATGATGGGCTAAGGCAGATCCAAAGATAAAGCCGCGCGATTCAATCCCTAAAATATGGGTGTAATCAAACCCCTGAGCCAAGCCCTCCAATTGCGTAATAGCCTCTTTAAAAGCCGCTGGATTGGCTAGTAAAGGGGAGATATCCCTAAAGAGAATTCCAGGTCTGGGAAAGTCGGGCACTCCGGGTAGATAATCTAATAAATTCATTATTGGCAGCGATGGAGTTGTGAGGCTATAGAGGTATGAGTAAAAACATTCTAATTATCACGGCATTGGAGTCTGAACTCAAGCGCGAGTCTTTGCCTGCTGGTATTGATATTGCCTATTCAGGGATTGGAAAGATTAATAGCGCCTTGACGAGTGTGAAAGCAATCGGGCAGTACTCACCAAACCAGATCATTAACTTTGGCACTGCAGGTAAAGTGAATGCAGATTTACATGGCTTACTCAGTATTGGTCGTGTGATACAGCGCGATATGAATACCGAGCCACTTGCTCCACGCGGAATCACACCTTTTTGTGAAAGGCCGAGTGAATATTTCTCGCATGGAGAATATCTTTGCGGATCAGGAGATAGTTTTGTGACTGCTCATGATTTATGGTTGCATGCCCAAGGGGTTGATGTTGTTGATATGGAGTTGTTTGCTATTGCAGCAGTCGCTAATGAACACAATATCCCATGGGCTTCCTACAAATACATAACAGATGATGCGAATGAACACGCTGGTAATGATTGGCATGAGAAAGTTAATCACGGCCAAGAATTATTTCTACTAGAATTAAAGCAATTACTCAGCTAGTACTCAAGAACCCACCGTGAACACTGCTAAACCTTGGCTTAAACAATACCCAGAAGGGGTGCCTCATGAGATTGGGCCTCTGCCATATCAATCTCTGCCGCAATTCTTTGAGGAATCTTTTGAGCGCTTTGGCAACAAGAAAGCCATTGAGTCTATGGGTAAGTTTTTCTCATACAGGGATTTAGATCGACTTTCAAAAGACTTTGCTTCATACCTGCAGACTTTGGGTTTAGAGAAAGGCGCACGTATAGCCTTGATGTATCCCAATGTTGTGGAATATGTTGTGGCCATGATTGGCACCTTGCGTGCTGGTTATGTCGTTGTCAACATTAACCCTTTGTATACAGCGCGAGAACTAGAAGAGCAAATTAAGGATAGTGGCGCTTCAGTCTTGGTGCTGATGGAAAATTTTGCCTCGACTTATGAGCAAGTACATTCAGCACCCTCTATTGAGCAGGTCATCGTTAGTAGCCCTGGTGAGTTGCTTGGATTGAAAGGACTGGTTATTAATTGGGTGGCCCGCAATATCAAGAAAATGATTCCTGAGTGGAGCTTTCCACATGTGCAATATAAGAGTGCTCTACAAATTGGTGCTAGGCATGTATTTCAGAAGCCGCAGATAGGCTTGGACGATATTGCATTCTTGCAATATACCGGTGGAACCACCGGCGTCTCAAAAGGGGCGATGCTATTACAGCGCAACATCCTTTCCAATCTGCTGCAAATTGAATCTTGGCTCAATCCTGGGCTGAAGCACCAGCAAAGTGATCAACTGGTATTTTTGTGTGCATTGCCTTTGACTCATATTTTTGCGCTGACTGCTTGTGCCTTCTTAGGTATTTCCAAGGGCGCACTCTTGCTGATGGTGGCAAACCCGAGAGATATCACTGGTTTTATCAAAATGTTGATGAAGCATCCCAACATCAACATCTTTCCCGGTGTAAATACTTTATTTCATGCCTTAATACATCGACCAGAATTCAAATTAGTGAAACTTCCTAAGTTATTGGTAACTATTGGCGGTGGCATGGCCGTCCATAAGAAGACTGCAGATCACTGGCAGGCTATTACTGGTGTTCCAATCGCGCAAGGCTATGGCCTTTCAGAAACATCCCCGGTTGTATGTGTAAACAGCCCGCTAGAGCAACATTTCACAGGTCATATTGGACCGCCTATACCGAGTACCGATGTGGTTATTTTGGATGATGATGGCGTTGAGTTGCCTCAGGGTACAGCGGGAGAGATTTGCATCAAAGGCCCACAAGTCATGGCGGGCTACTGGAATAAGCCAGAGGAAACGCGCAATTGTATGACCGCAGATGACTATTTCAAATCAGGGGATATTGGCCTGATTACGCCAGAAGGATTTGTGAAGATTGTCGATCGCAAGAAAGACATGATTGTGGTTGCAGGGTTTAAGGTATTCCCAAATGATGTCGAAGACGTATTGGTGCAAATGCCTGGCATCCTAGAGTGCGCCGTGATTGGTGAACCCAATCGAAAGCTTGGCGAAATCGTTAAAGCATTTGTAGTGAGATCAAATCACCACATTACTGAAGCAGACATACTGCAGTACTGCAAAGAGCATCTCACTAGTTATAAGCGTCCTAGAAAGGTCGTCTTGGTGGAAAGTCTTCCCAAATCGAATGTTGGCAAGATCTTACGCCGTGAGCTCAGGAATAGCTGAGCATCTAACTAAGTAAAGAATAAAAACACTCCCCAATTTTATTTGCTTGAAGGTGTTTTTCCCACCATTTTTGCGGCGCGCAAAAAGTCAAAGTCAACACCCTGGTCAGCCTGAGTAACAGTATCTAAAAAGAGTTTCTTGTAGCCACGCTCAGCTGTGGGTGAAACAATCGGATTTTCTTCTATCCGTTTTGCTAACTCTTCATCCGAAATAAGTAGGCTGATTTCTCGATTCTTGACGCTTAAACGAATGCGATCACCATTGCGCACTTGAGCCAAGGGTCCGCCGATAGCAGACTCAGGGGTTACATGCAGCACAATCGTTCCAAATGCTGTGCCGCTCATGCGACCATCAGAGATGCGCACAATATCCTTGACGCCAGCGCGTGCTAATTTCATGGGGATAGGGATATAGCCAGCCTCAGGCATACCGGGAGCGCCCTTAGGGCCGATATTCTTTAGCACCAAAATATCTTCAGCAGTGACGTCAAGGTCTGGGCTATCAATACGATTAGCCAAATCAGCAGCGTTTTCAAACACCACCGCACGTCCCTCATGCTCCATCAGTATTTCATTGGCAGCAGATTGCTTAATGATGGCTCCGCCGGGAGCGAGATTGCCATGTAAAACGGCAATACTGCCGCGGGGGTAAATAGGCTGGCTAAATGGGCGCACGACATCTTGTTTAAAACTGGGTGGTGCCGCATCAATTTCTTCGCCAAGTGTTCTTCCAGAAACAGTCATGGCATCAAGCTTTAAAAGTGGCTTGAGCTCACGCAGTAGGGTGGCCATGCCGCCGGCATCATGAAAGTTTTCCATGTAGTGATCGCCGGATGGTTTTAAGTCCACTAGAACAGGTGTTTCATCGCCCATTTTGTCTAGAGCATTGAGATCAATCTCGAGCCCCATGCGACCTGCAATCGCTGCCAAGTGAACAATGCCATTGGTTGAGCCGCCAATGGCTAGCAAGACACGCATTGCGTTCTCAAATGCATCGGCCGTCAAAATCTTGTCGATGGTGAGACCCTCTTTAGCCATCTTGACTGCGCAAGTGCCGGTTTCCTCTGCAACCCGGATGCGATCGGCTGTTACGGCAGGTGGGGTTGCGCCGCCTGGTACAGTCATACCTAAAGCTTCAGAGATACAGGCCATCGTGCTAGCCGTACCCATGACAGAACAGGTTCCTACGCTGGCAACCAGTTGGTCATTAACTTGATCTTTTTCAGCCTCGTCAATTTCTCCAGCACGAAACTTACCCCAGTAGCGACGACAGTCAGTGCACGCCCCGACACGTTCACTGCGATGGGATCCGGTTAGCATCGATCCGGTAATCAGTTGAATAGCTGGTAAACCAGCCGAGGCCGCGCCCATCATCTGTGCAGGCACGGTTTTGTCGCATCCACCAATCATGACTACTGCATCCATTGGCTGTGCGCGCAGCATCTCTTCAGTATCCATGGACATCAGATTGCGTAAGTACATGCTCGTTGGAGCAGCAAAACTCTCGTGAATAGAGATGGTTGGAAATTCCATTGGTAAACCACCTGCCAACATCACACCGCGCTTCACTGCCTCGAGCAACTGGGGCATATTGCCATGACAGGGGTTATAAGCACTACCAGTATTAATGATCCCAATGACAGGTCTATCTAGTGCGCTATTTGTGTAGCCTGCACCCTTAATAAAGGCTTTGCGCAAGAATAAAGAAAAGCCTTTATCTCCGTAGCTGGTTAAACCTTTACGTAAACCACTTTCTGCTGGGTCTTTTGGCTTGGTCATCGATGTCTCGCTTATATTTTTATATTCTTATCGGTAATTGTAGCTAGCTTGTAAGGCAATGGTTTATGGACCGCCACCCCAGCGATATTGCCAGGAAATGCCGTATAGGTCATAGCTATTATTTGTGCGCGAGTAGCCGCCGGTGCTGGCAGTTAGGCGGATCGAGTTATGTTTATTGATAGGGTAGGAGAAAGTGCTGCCATAACGCCAGTTTTCTTGTGAACCACTTACTGCAGTCCCATTGACATAGGATTGACCGCCAGTGTAATAGGTTGCGTCTACCGATATCCAGGCAGTATTGGCAAAGTAGTAAATCGCATGTGTTTGGGTTGAGTAAACGGGGTTTTGAGACAGGGTGTTATTACCCATGAAGCTATTATTATTCGTGTAGATCGTTGCCATTCCAGCCAACTCAAAACGCCATGGGCCAATTGCCTGTGATGCACCCACACCTGGTTGAATAAACCAACGATTTGCTCCCACATTAATCATTTGATCGTTGTTGTACTTCCCCCAAGGGATAGATGCGGCAAGGCTTGCACCAATGATCAAATCTTGTTGATAGTCTTTAAACTCTTCTAATGAAAGTGCTGGAGCGCCGTATAAGTTAACGGAAGCTTTGAGAACGGGATCGGACATGCCTTCAGAAGAGGCATTGATGGTTTGTCCGCCTACATTACCTGTTCCTGATAACTCCGCAAAAGGCAGCAATAGACTTAGGCGGCCTGATTGTCCTGCAACATCCAATACGTGAGTAAGACTAAGGGCCTCGGTAGTTAATTTATACGCCCCAGTTTTTGCTTGAGCGATGCCGCCCGTCACAAAATTTATGCCAATTGGGGCATTGGAATAGATGCGCGCTTCAATTTCTTGTGCATTGACTTGCTGTGTAAATATGACAAAAGCGCAGAGCCAAAAAAATCTCACGACAAGCAATTATTTTTTGGTGCCAAACAGAATTTCAAGGGTTTCTTTATCGCCCAATATGAGGGTAACGCCAGAATAAATGAGATAGGGCCAGATAATGAGCCAATAGACGATTGCCATCGCAAAAACGCGCAAAGGATCGGAGTCACCAAATGCTGCCATAGAGGTAATAAATTCTTTGTGATGAATGAGGCCACTGACCCCAGCTTCAAGATAGTTAAGGCCAATCACAACCGCGAGATAAAAAATGGATTCGTTGAATAGTGACTTAAGGATGCCATGTTCCATGTTTACTTTGATTGGATAAGCCGCTTGTGCAATCAACATAAATTTTGCTGATATTGCTGCTTTGATCATTGCAAAAGCGAAAAGTGAAAGCGGTATAGGCCTTTCATTAAGCTCGGTAGCTGCCCAGAAAGTAATTGCGCAGAACCATATGCCTAAGTAAATCGTCAATGCAAAGGCTTTTTTAGCCTCTTCAATCAATCCGTGTTTAAAGCTATGCTGCTTTGATGAAGGCGAGGTGTTTGCAGTCATTCGGTTCTTTGTCTAATTCTTGAATTGTATTTATTCGCTGCAGGCGTTGCATGCTTCAACGGGAGCAGGTTCATGTGTGTAGCGGGCAATAAAAGCGCGCTTGCCCTGCAGAGGTAATTCAAGCCATACAAAGTGGCCAGAGCCAGGAGCAACTTCGATTTGCTCACCCTTCATATTCCACATTTTTTGCAATACGATATCTTGATTACCCTGTGGCTCGATGATCTCTAGCTTATCGCCAACCGCAAAACGGTTTTTGACGTCAACCTTAATACGACCCGTTGTTGAATCGATATCTAAGGTTTCGCCAACATAGAGACTTCTGCCAGAAAGAGAGTGGCCTCTCATATAAAGTTGATACTCTTTGTCGTGGTGGCGCTCATAAAAACCATCTGTATAGCCACGATTAGCCAGACCTTCAAGATTGCCTAAGAGGGTAGTATCAAATGGCTTTCCTGCTACAGCATCATTAATTGCTGTGCGATATGACTGAACGGTACGCGACACATAGTATGGCGATTTAGTGCGCCCCTCAATTTTGAAGGAGTCAACACCCATCTTGGTGAGTCTTTCGATGTGCTCAACGGCCCGCAAATCTTTGGAGTTCATGATGTAAGTACCGTGCTCATCTTCTTCCATCGGCATTAAATCATCAGGCCTTCTGGCTTCTTGTAACAGAACAACATCACCACTGGCATTTTCTTGGCCAGGCTTGACTTTATAGTCCCAGCGACAGGCATTGGTACATGCGCCTTGATTAGAGTCTCTGTGTGACATGTAGCCAGAGAGCAGGCAGCGACCTGAGTAGGCGATACAAAGAGCGCCATGCACAAATACTTCTAATTCCATTTCTGGACAATCTTGACGAACCTCTTCAATTTCATCAAAAGAAAGTTCGCGCGAGAGAATAACGCGACTAATACCAACTGAGCGCCAAAATTTTGCTGAAGCACCATTCACTGTATTGGCTTGCACTGATAAATGAATTGGCATATCCGGCCATGCCTCGCGCGCCATCATGATCAAACCAGGGTCAGACATGATGAGTGCGTCTGGACCAAGCGCTACCACTGGATCCATGTCGCGAATATACGTACGTGTCTTGCCACCATGAGGTAATAAATTGGAGACTAGGTAAAACTTTTTACCGAGAGTATGGGCAGTATCAATACCTTCTTTGAGTACCTCAATCTTGCCAAAGTCATTATTGCGCACGCGCAAAGAGTATCTTGGTTGGCCTGCATAAATCGCATCGGCGCCAAAATCAAATGCAGTACGCAGCATATTAAGGCTGCCGGCGGGGGCTAAAAGCTCAGGAATCTTAGTCATGAGCCTATTTTAGTGCCTCGGAGTGCATTGCGCACTCTGCTGCAATTTGGGGTCCTGTGGCCCCAAAACCCCTATTTATCCAGAAAGCAGTCTATTCGTCCGCGATAGAGTTGCTCAGAACCCCAATGGATTCAATCTCGATTTCACAAATATCGCCAGGTTTCATAAAGACAGGTGGCGTTCTAGCGTAACCAACTCCAGCAGGAGTGCCGGTAATCACCAAATCGCCAGGCTCTAAGGTCATGCATTCCGAAATCAGCACAATGGTTTCTGCAACACCCCATAAAAAATCCTTAGTGTTCGCGTTTTGCATTACCTGACCATTCAAGCGAGACTGAATATTCAAGCCATGGCAACCTGGAGGGAGTTCATCAGGTGTTACTAACCAGGGCCCAAATGCACCAGTCTTGTCAAAATTCTTGCCAATGGTCCACTGAGTTGTTTTGCGTTGATAGTCCCGAATGCTGCCATCATTAAAAACGCTATAGCCGGCAACACAGTCCAGCGCATTGGCTAAGGTTGCATTACGAATCGGCTTGCCGACCACAAAAGCAAGTTCGGCCTCGTAATCGAGCTTGTCGGAAACCTTTGGACGAATAAGTGGGCTGTTGTGCGAGGTGAGTGAGCTTGGCCCACGCATAAAGAAGCTTGGATATTCAGGTCTTGCATTGCCGCCTTCTTTGGCGTGATCAGCATAGTTAAGACCCATGCAAATAATTTTTCCGGGCTTGTCAATGGGTGCATTAAAAGAAATGTCACGCAGTTTTTTAATCACAGCGTTTGGATTAGACAGCGTAGCTGCTGCTTTCGCGAGTAATTCAGGTGACTGAATCAGTGCGAGTAGATTGTTAGGAAGCGATGCATCAGTAGCGCATAAGTCAACAAATTCAGATGCATTATTGTTGCAGAGCACGCCAATGCCAGCTTGACCATTGCTATTGTTAAAGCTCATTAGTTTCATTTTGTCTCTCGCTAATTTTTAGTTATTTTATAAATCGCAATATTCGCAGTATATGGCAGCCTCAAAATGGGCATCGACAGGTATAGTAAAGCAGCTTGATAGCCCAGGGACCAGGGATCTTGCAGGGTCAATCAAAATGGCTCAGATCCATGCAAATAGTGTGATAATTTTCAAAATAATATGTGCGCCAACTGTGCACTAACTGATCATTAAGAAAGTATAAAAAATGGGGACAAAGAGTGATTCATTGAATGGCGGGCAGATTCTGGCCAATGCGCTAGTGAGGCAGGGGGTAGATCTGGCCTTTGGCGTGCCAGGCGAGAGTTTTTTGCCCTTGCTGAACGGTTTAGTTGATCATCCTGAGTGCCGTTTTATTACCTGCCGCCAAGAGGGCGGTGCTGCTTATATGGCAGAGGCTTATGCAAAATTGACTGGTAAGCCAGGAGTGGTCATGGTGACACGTGGACCGGGTGCCTCAAATGCCATGATTGGCCTGCATACAGCCTATCAAGACTCCACACCAATGGTGTTATTGGTTGGTCAAGTGGGTACCGATATGGTTGAGCGTGAAGCCTTTCAGGAAGTAGATTACCGACGGATGTTTTCTGAATGCGCCAAGTGGGTTGGTAGCATTGATCGAGTAGACCGTATTGATGAGTTTGTTTCTCATGCATTTCATGTTGCCCAGGCGGGCAGAAAAGGTCCGGTCGTTTTAGCGCTACCAGAAGATGTTCTCTACCTATACGGACAAGAGAAACCAGTTGCTCCCGCACATATTGTTCAGCCAGGATTGGATCGAGCAGAGTTCACGAGAGCGCTTGAAGTATTTTCCAAGGCTCGCAAGCCACTTGTGATTGCTGGTGGAGGAAATTGGAATCAACGCGCTTGTGACGACTTAAGAGCTTGGGCCAATCGTGAAGGTGTCCCAGTTGCAACTAGTTTTCGATCCCAAGATGTGATTGATAACCTTGATCCTTGTTTTGCCGGTGATTTGGGGATTGGCGCTAATCCTGCGTTGCTTAAGCGCGTGAAAGATGCAGATTGCCTATTGGTGATTGGTGAGCGTTTGGGAGAAATGACTACCGCTGGTTACAGTATTTTGTCATCACCACAAGCACACACAACATTAATTCATGTGCTGTCAGGGCCTGAAGAGTTGGGTCGTGTATACAGGCCTGAGTTTGCCTTGAACTGCAGTCCTGAAAACTTTTGCAGTTCATTAAATGAAATCAAGATGGATCAGCAGCATGATCGCCAAGCCATGGGTAAAGCGCATGCAGAATATTTAGCATTCTCAACTCCAGTAAATGTTCCTGGTGATATGCAGTTAGCACACATCATGAGTTCACTGCAGGATGTCATTCCACGTGACTCCATTGTGACTAATGGCGCCGGAAATTTTGCAACTTGGGTGCATCGCTTTTATCCTTACGGCCCATTTAAGACTCAGTTGGCGCCCGCTAATGGGTCGATGGGTTATGGCTTGCCAGCTGCGATTGCTGCCAAAATTGCTGATCCACAAAAGGTAGTGATTGCGGTTTGTGGTGATGGTGATTTCATGATGAACTGTCAGGAGCTAGCTACTGCAGCGCGCTATAAAGCATTCCCAATCATCCTCCTGGTAAACAATAGTATGTTGGGTACGATTCGGATGCACCAAGAGCGAGAGTTCAAGTCACGTGTGATTGCAACAGAACTGACCAATCCAGATTTTGTTAAGTTTGCCGATAGTTTTGGTATCCCTGGATATAGGGTGACCAAAACCGAAGAGTTTGCCTCGATATTTACGAAGGCATTAGAAAGTAAGCAAGGCGCATTAATAGAGTTGGAACTTGACCAAGAGGTGATTTCACCCAGCAAGTTGCTCTCCCAGCTCGGGAAATAAAAAAGAGGGGTAGTTCCCCTCTTTTAATGAACCCTATAGATTGGTTAAAAACTTAATCTACCTTAGCGCCAGAGTCTTTTACTACTTTGGTCCATTTAGCAATTTCATTTTTGATGAAGACTGAGAACTGCTCAGGCGTATTGCCAACAGGTTGGGCACCCATTGCTAAGTACTTTTCCTGCACGGAAGGGCTAGCAATAGCAGCCATCAGAGCCGCACTATCTTTATTCAGGATATCGGCAGGCATGTTTGCTGGCCCAACTACGCCAAACCAAGAGGTTGCTTCATATCCCGGCAAATTGGCTGCTTCAGCAATCGTTGGTAAATCTGGAAATGCAGGTGAGCGTTTAGCACTAGTCACTGCCAGTGCCTTGAGGCGACCCGCACGGATGTAGTTAATCGATGATGGAAGGTTATCAAACATGATGTCTACATTACCGGCCAAAAGGTCTGTTACGGCAGGTGGACTTCCTCTATAGGGTAAGTGCACCATATAGGTTTTGGTCATAGACTTAAACAACTCGCCTGCCATATGAATGGATGTGCCATTACCGCTTGAAGCCATATTTACTTTGCCTGGATTGGCTTTGGCATAAGCGATTAAATCTTTCACGCTATTAATTTTATTTTTAGCCGCAAATGCAGGGTTCAGTACTAAGACATTTGGCAGTTCTGCAACCAAAGTGATCGGCGTAAAGTCCTTAATAGGGTCAAATGGAAGCTTGCCGCCGCCTTGTGTATATAAGGGAAGATTAATGCCGTGGGTTCCAACAGAGGCCATTAGCCATGTGTAGCCATCTGGAGCAGACTTGGAAACAAGTTCAGCGCCAATATTGCCGCCAGCGCCTGGCTTGTTATCAATAATGACATTCCATTTTTGGGTAGTCAGTAATTCATTCTGCAAAGGGCGAGCAATGTTATCAGTTGCTCCACCTGCAGGAAAAGGTACGATGAATTTAATGGGCTTATTCGGATAATCTGATTGAGCAATTGCCATCTGTGCAGTGCCAGACAACACAGCTATTGCAATCAGACATACTCTGAATGCTCTTGAAGCAATAGATATAGACCCACTTTGGTACATTTTTGTCTCCAGTTAATTTAGATCATTCTTAAGATGATTTGTAATGCTTAGCTTGCTAGATAAGCTTCAAGCTTAGCCTATTCTTATCCAATAAATTTAAAACATATTCATGATTTAAGCATAACTGAGCAATGGGTGCAGACCCTTGGTTTTGGTCATCCGAGCAATAGGATGGGGGCGATGCGGTTTTTGCTGAGGAAAGTCATGGCGAGGGTAGTTTTTTTGCTGTTTCACTGGCTTAAAAAAGGATTCATAATGCGCAATAACTATAAAAAATGGAGATTTGCAGGATGAAGGCATTTTTACGGGTTGTGCTTGCTGGATTTGCTCTGGCAACTGTTTTATCGAGCTCTTTAGCAAAAGCGCAAGCTTGGCCACAGAAGCCAATTAAATTTATCGTACCTTTTTCTGCTGGCGGCGCCAATGACTTGATGGCTAGGGCTGCTGCTGAAGGCGCCTCAAAAGTATTGGGGCAGACTATTGTGGTTGAAAACAAACCCGGAGCGGGTGGAACTCTGGGAACGGTATTTGTCAGTAAAAGTGCGCCAGATGGATATACGTTTTTAATTAGTGCTGCCGGTGTTGTATCGAACAACATGATCAAAAAGACGACCAACTACAAGGACAGTGATTTGCTGCCAGTAGTCATGATTGGATTGGCGCCTTCGGTGATCGTCGTTTCTTCTGAATCTAATTATAAAAATTTACGTAATTTTGTGGATGCATCAAAAGAGGGGCAAGGACTTCATTTTGCTACTGCTGGTACTGGAAGCACTCCCCACTTTGTTGCTGAATTACTCAACACCCGTTACGGAGCTAAATTAATCCCAGTGCCTTATAAGAGCGGATCAGAGGGTGCTTCTGCTGTCATGGGTGGACAAGTGGCGGGCACTTCTGAAGCCAGTATTGTGGCTTTGCCTCACATTAAACCTGGTGGAAAATTTAGGCCACTAGCTACCACTTGGACCAAGCGCATTTCAGCATATCCAGAGCTATCTACTGCTGTAGAGCAGGGCTTCCCAGATTTGCAAATTGCCCATTGGGCTGGCATACATGCCCCTGTTGGGGTCTCGCCTGAAATCATGGATAAGTTAGCTGCAGCGGTGGATGTTGCCATGAAGTCTCCTCAGGTTGCTGATCGTTTAAAGAGCCAAGGCATTGAACCTGTAGGTGGTACTCGAGCATCATTTAATGAATTCGTTGATGCGGAACGTGCTCGTTTAGGTGCTATTGTGAAAGCTGCCAATATGAAAGATGACCAATGAAAATGGATCAAGAGCTTGGCTCTATCTTGCGTCAGAAAGTTGAAGCAAGAAAGGGGCTATTGGTTGCCGGAGCGGCTAATGCATTAGCCGCCAGAATCATTTATGAACTGAACTTTGAGGCTATTTACCTTAGTGGTGCTGGCTTAACTAATACCTATTACGGTATTCCTGATTTGGGCTTTGTAGGCTTGTCTGATTTAGTGGGGCATACCTCTGCAATGCGTGATGCCATGCCTTTACCAATTATTGTGGATGCTGATACTGGCTTTGGTAATGCCCTGAATGTGAGGCAGACGGTTCGACAGTTGGAGCGCGCTGGAGCAAATGCGATTCAAATTGAAGATCAAGTCATGCCAAAAAAATGCGGACATTTTGCAGATAAATCTGTAATCGATCCAATGGAAATGGTTTCTAAAATTCAGGCGGCAGTGGATTCACGAGATAGCAAAGATTTTCTGATTATTGCCAGAACCGATGCACGTGCGATTCATGGTCTAGATGATGCTCTTGAACGTGCGGCACTCTATGCGAAACATGGGGCTGATATTACTTTCGTTGAGGCGCCTGTTGATATTGGTGAGCTCAAGCGAATCGCTACAGAACTGCCATGCCCACAGATAGTCAATGTCGTCATTGGTGGAAAGACGCCATGTCTACCCCAACAGGATTTTGCTCAAATGGGCTTTGGCATTGTTTTATATGCTAATGCAGCCTTGCAGGGTGCAATGCGTGGCATGACCAATGCACTCTCGCATTTAAAGACTCATGGCGAGCTGCAGGAGGATCTCAATCTGGTTGCATCTTTTGAGGAGCGACAACGCTTTGTGCAAAAACCTTTTTTTGATGCTCTGTCAGAAAAGTACAAGAAATAATTAAAAAATCCTAAGGGTCAATATGAATTTCCGAGCCAGTCAATTTGTCAAAGTTATTTTCTGTGCAACTCTATCGTTTCTTTCAATCACGTCAGCTTATTCGCAGACGGCTCCTGAGCCAAAAGAGGGTGTGTGGAAGGCTAAAAATTTTCGCTTCCATACAGGTGAGGTAATGCCTGAGCTAAAAATTGGCTACATTACCATCGGCGATCCCTCTGGCATTCCAGTGTTGATATTGCATGGCACCGCCGGCAATGCTAAGAACATGCTTGCCAAAAATTTTGGTGGCGAATTATTTGGTCCAGGCCAAGTCTTGGATGCGAGTAAATATTTCATCATCATTCCTGATGCGATTGGTGTAGGCAATTCAACTAAGCCATCGGATGGCCTCAAGACAAAGTTTCCTCGCTATAACTATGAAGATATGGTGGATGCTCAATACAGACTAGTCTCTGAAGGCTTAGGTATCAAGCATCTGCGTTTAGTTTTGGGAAACTCCATGGGTGGCATGCAGACCTGGTTATGGGGGGTGAAGTATCCTGACTATATGGATTTAATGGTGCCTATGGCATCGTCACCGACGCAAATGTCAGGTCGAAACTGGATGATGCGTAGGATGATTATTGATTCCATCAGAAACGACCCAGAATGGCAGGGTGGTAATTACACCAAGCAACCAAAGAGCGTTCAATTTGCCACGGTGTATTTCAATATCGGATTTAGTGGTGGCAACCAAGGGCTCTATAGGTTGGCGCCAAATAGCGATGCAGCTGATCAATTACTGAATCAGCGATTAAGCGCTTCTTTTGTTGCTGATGCTAATGACAACCTATATCAGTGGGAGTCTTCGCGTGATTACAACCCAACACCTCACTTAGAGAAGATTAAAGCCAGGGTATTAGCGATTAACTCTGCCGATGATGAAAGAAATCCACCTGAACTGGGCTTCATGGAGAAAGAGTTGCCAAGAATTAAGAATGCAAAGTTGTATTTGATACCTGCTTCACCTGAGACTTCTGGACATAGCACCACAGGACAGGCCAAATGGTGGAAAAAAGAGTTGGCTGCTACTTTGGATGATATGAAGTAGGATCAAGAGCTAGCTCAGTAAGGTGCTGAGAAAAAAGCATTTATTCAATAAAGGATGGCTTGATGGATTGGGGATTAAGCGGCAAAACGGCTTTGGTAACTGGTGCAAGCCAAGGAATAGGAAGAACTACGGCCAAACTACTTGCTCTGGAAGGCGTCACCGTTGTTGGAGTTGCTCGTCGAAAAGATTTGCTTGAAGAATTAGCAGCAGAATTGCCTGCGAATTGCGCAGGAAAAATTATTCCTGTTACCGCAGATTTCTCTATCGATGGTGAGTCTGAA
>Ga0114968_10002112_pt1 | contig 15329 bp, 11 predicted proteins | sample M_130807_EF_Meta_FD_87020 | JGI IMG/M metagenome (GOLD analysis project Ga0114968, IMG submission 87020) | Freshwater microbial communities from Lake Montjoie, Canada to study carbon cycling - M_130807_EF_MetaG | ecosystem: Environmental > Aquatic > Freshwater > Lake | place: Lake Montjoie...
GTTGTAATGGATTCTTTGTTAATAAAGAGTATAAACTTACAAGAATACTTGATAAATTTAATGAGGATGCCCATTTTGGTCCAGAATAGGTGCCCAAAATAGACAAGCAAACTTTACCCTCTATGTAAAAATTTGGATGAAATCTTGTATAACCATCATTTGTCAAGTAAGTTACTCTTGGTGGGACAAATGGATAATCATTTGGAAATTCAAAAGAAAATTCTAAAGGTATATGTTCATAAGGAGTATCTTGAGGGCCAAATAGTAATGCTCTACCATTATGAATATTCGACTCATCTGGAAAGTAGAAGATCCCTAAATCTTTTAACTCATCTGTTTGTGCTTGACCAATCTCTTTTGGTAAGCGTTTGCTCATATCTGTATTTTTACATACCTCTTTATACCAACAAAAATTGATAAAATTGAATTAGATTTTTAGCAGTAAAGTTTAGATATAATGGCAACTGAAATATATGAGAAGCATCAATTGTCAAAGTTTATGAATGAACGAACAACTAACACAAAAGATGTAACATTTACTGGTATGTCTGGTGGAAAATGGCGTATTGAAGATAAAGATAGAAAACTATTTTATGACCTACTTCACGACTACTTATTTGTGAAGAATGGACGTGCTCTAAATATTGTAGAACAACCAAGATTAAATGAATCTAAACCATTAATGATTGATTTAGATTTTCAATACTCTTCTGAAAAAAATATGATGAGGACGTTTGAAGAGTCACATATCTTAAAATTCTGTAAGTTCATTGGTGATACAATTAAAATGTTCTTTGAGACATCCAATAATGAACTTCGGTTCTTTGTTACAATGCGCGAAGGCCCTTATAAAACCAATAAAGACTACCATAAAGATGGAATTCATATTTTATGCCCTGATATTGCTCTTGTAAATGAAAAACAAAAAGTTATTCGCAACTATATTCTTAAAAATAACTTTCTAAATAGTGCTTTTGAAGGTTCTGGATATAATAATCCTGATACAAAAGTATATGATGAAGCTATGACACGAAAACAAGGTTGGTTCCCTTATGGAGAATCAAAAGCAAATGTCGTTCCTTATCTATTAAACTATATATTTACATTTAACGTAGATGAAAATACATGGACAAGTAATAGTATTACTGATTACTCAAACCGCGATTTATTAGAACTACTAAGTATTAGTTATAAAATCGCCGAAGATACAAATATGATAAAAGAAGATTTACAAGAAGAGTTCAAAATACTATTAAATGAAAAAAATATTGTTAAAGAAACAGTTGTTCAAAAAGAGATAACAGAAGATAATACAATAACACAAGCAGATTTAAAAGAACTTATTATAAATACCCCTGAACAAGAAGAGAAGGATTTTATTCGTCTATTAGTTTTAGACTGCTTAAATAAGGAGAGAGCAGATTCTTATGAAGATTGGATGAGGCTTGGCTGGGCTCTACATAATATTGAAAATTCTGATGAAATGTTTAACTTATGGATGGAGTTTAGTAGATATTCTCCTAAATTTAAAGAGAATGATATAAGACAAGTTCATAGAAAATTTCAACGCATGCGAGATTTTGGAGATGGTCCTAGGCTTACTCAACGTAGTTTACAGAAGTGGGCAAAAGAAGATAATCCTGATAAGTATAAGAAGATTATTGATAGTTTTATCTTTGAATATATTCGTCAACATGTAGAAGGAACTCACTATCATATTGTAGAGTTGATGAAGAAACTCTATAAGAATAACTATGTTGCTTCAGTAAATAATAAGAATACCGAATGGTTCTGGTATGATGATACAAAAAATATGTGGAAACATCTAAATCAAGGAGTCCAACTAAAAAATATGATTAGCACAGAAGTTGCCTCATATATTATTAAAGTTCAAGAAAAGTATAGTAGAGAAGGCATACTTCTTCTTAAGAACGATGAGAAAGAAGCAATCGCAGCAAAGATTAAAAAGTTTCTAAAAATTCAGATGAACTTGTATACAAACGGTTTTGTAGAATCTACTATGAAAATGGCAGAATGTAAGTTCTGTGATGAAGATTTTGGTAATAAACTAAATACAAATGCTTATCTATTTGCATGTAATAACGGTGTCTTAGAACTTCGTGTTGTTAGTGAAACTGATCTTATACCAAAAGTTATCTTCCGTCCTGGAATCCCAGAAGATTATCTAAGTTTTCTCGCTGGCTATAATTTTAATGAAATGCCTGCTATTAACTATATACCTTATGATTCTACTAATCCTATCTATCTAGAAATTTACGATTTCTTTGATAAGATCTTTCCAGATAGAGCTCTACGTGATTATGTTTTACGAGTATTAGCAAGTTGTATTGAAGGAACAAATAGAGAACAGTGTTACTATACGTGGATTGGTGTAGGAAGTAACGGTAAATCAAAACTGGTAGAGTTTATGAGATATACCTTTGGAGACTATCAAACTTCATTACAAGCAACTGTTCTTACTCGTAAGAGACCAGAATCTGGTGCAGCGAATCCAGATATTATTGCAGTTAAAAATCGTCGGTTTATCTATCTTCAGGAACCAGATTATAGTGAACCGTTAAATACAAGTCGTATGAAACAGTTTAGTGGTGAAGATATGATTGAAGCACGTAGGCTATATGGAGATCAAGAGAAGTTTAAAGTTATGGGTAAACTCTTTATGATGTGTAATAAGTTACCCGCAGTAAAAACAATGGATCGAGGCACATGGAGACGTATTCGTGTAATACCATTTGTATCAAAATTTGTAGATTCTTTACATCCTGAATATATTGCTAAGAAACCGAATGTCTTTCTTATTGATCGTGAAATGGATGCAAAACTTCTTAAGTGGCGCGAATCATTCTTATCTCTACTCGTTCATATTTATGAAACTGAGTATCTTAAAAATGGTTTGGAGCCTATACCTGAAAGTGTTCTATCTGCAAGTAATAACTATAAAGAATCAAATGATACTTTTGCAAGATTTGCTGCTGATCGTATTCGAAAAGATATTAATGCAAAAGCAACATTCAAAGAGATTTATAGTGCATATAAGAATTGGAAAGATGTATCAGGTGGTTCGGCTGCAAGTATCTCATCTCAGGATTTAGAAAATCGCTTAAATGAGGAGTTTGGTGAACCGAGAAATAAGAAACACTATATGGGTATAGTAGTTCTTCTTAATGAAGACGCACAAGAAGAATGGGATGAAGGGACTAATTAAATTTAACCATATCTCTGAATAATAAACATTGTGCATGTATATAAAATTAGTGTTAATAATAAATATAGAACACCATATACAAATGCATTTTGTAGTGCGTTTTTATTCTCAGTATATTTAAATATATATATAAGTAGTAGTAGTGAGAATAATCCATATCCAGTGTATAGTATACTTACACTCCAATCTTGAAAAGATACACTTTTTTTTATACCATTTGTTGTAATATCTTGTTCACGTTCTAAAAATTCACGATTTTTGGTTTCAATAGCATCTTTAATATCTTGTAGAATCACACTATTTGTTTTAATAGAATCTGAATTTTGTGACATTTGTCTATTAAAAATACTATTATTTACTTGACCTAACTTAATTTGATTATTTAAATAAATAGCAGTATTTACTAATATTTTTGTTTGTTCTGCCATACTATCTAAACTATAAGACTATTTATTGGACACCAAAATCTCCTTCAGGCTTTCCTGGTGAAACATAATCGGGAGGAGCTATCAGACCATCACCAAAATTTAACATATGCCAATAACGTTTATTTCTAATACTATTTGATAAAACAAATCTATTTATTAAAATAAGTAAAACAATTAGTGTTAATGCAACAGATATTGGATAAACAATAAAAGAAGTTATAATTCCAATAGATTTTAAGTAGAAAAGAGCAATCACAATTAGTATAGTAATAAAAGTTAGTTGAAAAATAAATATTATATCAAGACGTTTATTATAATTATATTCTCCTATTTCATTCATACGATTATAAAAATTATGTTCTTCATTTGATTCACTCATCCTTAACTATTATTGATAAAATAAAGGAAAGTGCCTAATCCGATTAAGTTTACACACCATAGATACTGAATATATTTTGTAGCACTCTTATTTTTTTCTAACTTATAGTCAAAAATATCTTTCTGCTTTAAATCTTGATATCCTTCTTTGAACTTACTCTTAAATCCTTCTACCCCTTTTACATATCCGGAAATATCATTTAAATCCATTATTTTAGTATCAATCTCTTTTAATTTAAGTAGTGCTTCTTCGTCATTTATATAATCAATTGACTTATTATAAAATCGTTTCATATAATTTTTCTTCTGTTCAATATAAAAATTACTCTCATTTTGAATAGCATTTAGTAACGCTTGTTTTGAACCACCTGTTGTAACTAATCCAGATACTCTTGCGGCGTTTAAGATTGTTCTTAATGATTCTTTTGTTAAATGATTACTACTATCACGTTGTAAACCTAAAATAGGGATTACTGAATTGCCGGGATAAGATAAAGATATATCTGAATAATCAAATGTGTTTGATGGAGGTGTATTTACACTGGGTCCTACTGGGTTTGTAACAACTCCATCTGACGAATATGGATTAGAAGAGTAAGCACCAGCATTTAACTGAGCCTGTATAGCAGCAGCACTACTTGCAACATCAAACTGATAAGGATTTTGATCTATAATCTTATTTCTACTAGCATCATATGTTACACCATAAGGAATGCCATTTACATATTCGATACCTCGATTACTTGCTAAAGTTGTAACTTCACATGATCTTGGGTCTATGGCCTTTGATTCTCTTGGACATAAAGTATTAGCAGAAGAACTATTTACACACTTATTAGATGTTTTACACCATGAACAAGGGTCTTCACTCGCACATGTTTTACAGTTTGTATATGATGAACAGGTAATACAATCTTCAGCAGTATTTATCTCAGTATCATTCGGGCATGATGTGTTAAAACTTGGTTTATTCACACATTTTTTAGCAACTTTACAGTATGAACAACCGTAAGTATTTGCACAAGTTTTACAATCGGTTATTTGAGCACAGTTAGTAGCTTGAAAAGAATCAATAGTTTTAATCGATAGAAGTATAGTAAAAAGTAGTATTATTAAACCAAATAGTACTAATTTTTTAGATACCATTTATCTATTTTTTGACTACATTTAAAATTATTAGTATTACTATGATTCCAACTAGTATATAAACGAAATTTTCGCGTATTAATGGTGGTATAAGATTTACTAACATACTTATATTCGCTTCATTCTCCCATGGAGCTTTAATACTTAAATTAAAACCTAAGCCATTTATAATAATAAAAAAACTTAATACAAAAAAGAATATACCTATTGCTAAAAGAATAACAATTGTAACTTGTGCTAAAGGACGATTAATTGGTAACAAACTTTCATAGTAACTTTTTTTACTTTCTGGATTTCGTAAAGTCGCCACACGTTCTTCTGCTATTTTTAAATCTTCTTGTGCTTGTTTAATTTCTGCTTTTAATCTATTTAATTCAGCGCTAGATGTAGTAACACCTGTTGCTGGATTTGTTTTAGCACGCTCGGTTAAAGCACTAATAGCATCAGAAATTTCTCCAGTTTCAGCACCAGTATAAGATACCTTCTCTTTTAAATATTCAAATCTTTTTGATATTTTTTCAACTGTTTCTTCAGAATAGTTTATTATCGGTGTTGACATCTAATTAAGCAATACAAACTCTATACATAAGTTCAACACCGGAAGATGAGCTTGGTCGTGTAATTTTAATAATATCACCGGGAACTGCACCAAGTAATCTTACTTGTATATCTTGATGAAAACGAATAAATGGTAAGTTTGAAATACTCTGAATATTTAAATTCTTCTTTAAAGCTGATACATCTTCACTCGGAACAATTTCGTGTTTAGGCACAAGAATATGCTCTGATGGATTATTCACTAAACTATATGCTTGAAAGAATGATATACGCAACTTTTCTGACATATACTTATCTAAAGCAAAGTTATGAAATACGTCAACAGTATTAACTGGTTCTAGCAGGATAACAATTACTTCAGTATTTTCAAAATCTTTAATAAAATGTTCTGATGTTTCATCTACAAAAGTTTCATTATAGAAAGTAGGAAGACTCTGTTTTACACGTTTCAAACGATATATAACAATACAGTTTTTTACACTATTTGATTCTTTCTTCTGACTTAAATGCATATGTAGCGAGTTCTTAATATCCGATTGAATCATCGATTCAACCTCCCATGGACCAAACTTTTCATATGGTAACATCATATCCTTTCTTATCCAAAATAGATAAGAGTGTTTTACGACTTCTAAAAAGAATATCATAAACTTCGGTATTCATTTCACTAATAGTACTGTGTATAAGTAGTTTAAATCAATTTTTTCTAAATTCTACTGGTCTCTAGATTCTACTGTCCTTCTTTTACTATATTAATTTTACTACTACTTGATGAAGAGCTTGAACTATCATTAGAGCCTAACTTATTTATAGAGAATATTGTCGCTTTGCTTTTTGTTGATGACGATGATGGTGAAGTTTCTTTAGAATTTTTTAGTATAGAACGAATTGTTGGTAGCTCAGTATTACTATATCCTCCAGCTTCCATTGCTTCAGGACTTGTATCTACAACTAAAGTTGGTGGCGCATTTGGTATCTGTGCTTGAACCATTTGCATTGGTTGTATTGATGGTGTGATAGGCATTAATACGTATCCCCCTTGTTGTTGTAGAGGTGTTCCTTGTTGTTGTAGAAGTGTTTCTTGTTGTTTTAAAACCATCTCAACCGGTGGTTGAGCCACCATCATTGCTACAGGTGGTTGAGCAACCATTACAGATTGAGGAACTCTTGCTGATTCAAAATTAGTTAAATCATCTTTCTTCACACCTTGTTCTTCTTCTGGTAAAGGTTCATCAACCTCTTCATCTTCTTCATCTATCTTTCCTAACATCTCTTCTTCTTCAGGTGTTACTGTAACTTTCTCTTCTTCTTTTATCATTTCTGGTTCTGTTAAATCTTTCAATACTCTTTCAACTAACTCAGTGTTTAATAGTTCTTCAATCTCTTCTTCTTTTAATCCTTTAAACTTTGTTTTTCTTATATGTGTTATATCTTTTGTTGTTAAATATCGTAAATACATGTTCATATATGTGTTCATCTCCTTATTTAAAAGTTCAACAGTGAATGGTAGTTCTATTTTACTAAATGTTGTTATTGAACGCTTCATTGTAGGCAGTAGTTCTAAGTTATTTACTGTGTCTCCTACATACTGTAGAGGACCATCACACATTGAACATATCTGAAAATTATCTCGAATATTTGTAATAGGCACTGTTCCACACCCGTTACATATCACAAAAGAGTATCCATCTGCTCTTTTTGTATAAGTTTCTTTAATAAAATATGAGATACTGTGTGCTATCAAAGTATCACGTTCCATCTCACCAATACGTAAACCTCCTTGATTTCCTCTACCACCTGTAGGAAGACGAGTCTTCTGTTCTCTTCTCCCTTCTCCTCTGGCGTTCCACTTATCTTCAACCATATGCTTTAGTCGCATCGTATAGACGTTACCAATAAATATTGTAGTAGGTATCATTGAACCATTAGTTCCATCATACATCAACTCTTCACCATACTTATGTAAATTATACTGCTCTTCTAAAACTGAACCAATCTGAGATTCTATCCCTGCACCGTTCATAAAAGCAGTTCCATCTCCTATGTATCCGCCCATACACGCAGCCTTTCCTAACAATGATTCTAAAAGTTGGGCGATTGTCATACGTGAAGGGATCGCGTGAGGATTCATAATCATATCTGGCACAATACCTTCTGCAGTTCGTGGCATATCACACGCTCTTACTAACATGCCTGCGGTGCCTTTCTGACCGTGGCGATTACTATTACCTGTAAATACAATTTTACCATTTCTTCTTACTAAAAATATTTCATTTGGAACACTTATACAGTATACTTTACCTGTAAATTTCTCAATTATCTCTTTTTGACCATTTTGTTCTTTAGAATGCCCGTGATTAATTGTAGGTCTTAATCTTGATTTTCTTATACCAATTATCCATGCGTCAGCATTTGCCCTAAATTCTTTATTTTGTTTATTTAAAATAGGAGAAATCCATCCTTTTTCATAACGAATTACCGAATACGATGTCCAACCAGCATGTTGTATAAGTTGTTGTATATCATCTTTTAATTGTTTTGATGATGTATAATATTGTAAAGAAGTTTTTGTTTCATGACCATCTCCTAAACATAAACCATTCAATAATACTTTTGTTTGTTCAACTGATAAATTAAAGACCCATCTTGGTAAATATTTATTAATAGCACCAACACTTAACTTTTCTAAATATAGTGTGATTTCTTTTTCATTTACATAAAACTTACTACTTTTATCATTATAAGAATAATTCCACCCTAAAACTTCACAAGCTTCTTTTAATTTATTATATACTCTTGGTTTGTTAGCAGCGAATTCAACTCTACATAAATAATCTTTCTCTTTTATATAAGTCCATCCTTCTGCTATCCATATTCCAAAAAAATATAACCAAGCATTTGCTTCTTCTCCTTTATTAAATTTGTAATTATTAATAAATATATCATTTTCCAAATTATTAATTGGACCATCAGATTGATATCTAACACGCTTACCAATAATATTTTTTGCTTCAATTAAATTATATGTTTTATCATTTCTACCTTGAATCCACATTCTATGATTCATTGTTGTCTTTAAACTTAATCCTTGAGATTCAACTTCATATAATTCTTCATCATTACAGTCAAATATAAATTTTTCAATTGGCTTTACATATTCCATCGTAGTATTTTCTTTATTTAATTGAGCAACTTCATCATCTAATGTTATATCTTTTATTGATATCCACCCTCTATTTTTAGTAAGAACATCATGATCATCTGTTAAACAGAATTTATCCCCCAGTTCAGGCACACGATCTTGAATTATACGAATCTTTACAAGAGCTAATCCTTTATTACTTAGGGTAACAACAACATCTTCTACAACTCCAGAAGTCCATACTTGTGCTGCAACAGAATCATCTTCAAAGTTTGTCATCGCTGTTTGAATATATCTTCCTACTAAAACCGTTGTTTCATCAACACGTTCTCCTACTTTAATAATACCACGATCATCTAACTTCTTATAATCTAACCCTGGTTTCAAAGATAACCACGCTGGAACGTTCTCTGGATTTGCTATGCGTGTTTTTGAACCGGCTTTCTCATCATCTTCTTCAAACGCTTCATATGAACGGAAAGTCATATTACGAAACATCCCTCTTTGAAAAGAATCTGCGTTAAATACTATCCCATCTTCTTGATTATATCCTGTAAATGCACCAATTGCTAGAATAATATTATGACCATATCCGATTTTACCATCCGCTACGTAATCATAGTATAGTGTTCTAACCAGTGGTGCTTCTCCATAACATAAGACGTGTGTTTGATTATCAAAACGATTATTATAGTTTGTAGAATACATTGATACTCCTTGTTTTGACTGACTACAAGATAACTGATTTCTCGGTGATTGATTATGATTTGGAAATGGGATCATCGATGTTAAGAGACCAAACATAGTAGATGGATGGAGTTCAACGTGTGTTGTTTCTAGCTTGACTTGTTCTGGAAACATTGATATATAGGATTCATTTGATTCATATGGATCAACATACTCTATTACACCTATATACGGTAGTAATTCTTTAATATAATCTTCAAAACTCACCGATTCTCTTAACTCTAAAGGGTCGGTAAAAACAGAACTGGTAATATCGAATCCAATCGTTTTCTTATATGAACCTTTTACTAACTCATTCCAACTCTTCATAGATTTAATCTTCTCATAAGGATATATACCATCACTAATGTGTATTAAAGGTCTTACTGGTCTCCCTTCGTCAAAGTAGAAGAAGAGTTTTCTTTCACGAATATTAAATCCCATTGAAGAGTAACAGGGTAAGCATCCAGTATATTTCATTAACTTACATACTTTTATTAGTTCAAATGGTGAATTCATAATATATCCTATAATTCCAGAGTTTACATATACAGGCACACCAATTATCATCATTTTAGGAGTTAAATCATTAATAGGTATTAAGTTCATTTTATTAGTTAACCAATCAATAAAAGGTTTTGGTTCCATCGCAAGACTTATCGCAGTAAAATTAGATAAGTTCTTTGTAATACCAATTGATGAACCACCTGGTGTCTCAGAGGTGCAGAAGTATCCATACTGCGTTGTATGTAGACGACGAGGCCCCTGTAGTGCTAATCCAGTATCAAAATCTAAGTTTACACGTCTACAGTGCGATAAGAAATCTAAGTATGATAAACGAGAAAGAGGTTGTAGAACACCAGTTGCATCTTCAGGTCCTGTCGTCCACTTACCTTTGAATCCATTACTTATCTGCTCACTAATAAAGTTCAGTTCAAACAGTGTTGATAAGTTCCCTGGCAAAAATAAGTTCAAAAAATTTTCATTACTATAGTTTGCTTCATTATACTTATACTCTTTATCAAGAGATAACTTCATTTTTTTTACCCATAAACTGTAAGCATTTTGAAATAAGAGTTTTATTAAAAACCCACTTGTTAAGCATCTCTGATTTCTTATATCATCTTTATCTGTTTGCATATCAATATTTGCTTTTACACGTAGAATCTTACGCACACATTCTCCTAAAAAATAAACTTTATTACTTAATTTATTTTCACAGTGAATAAATACAGAATTATATAATATATCATAAACGTGCGCTTCTGAAAAACCTTTAGTTAGTAGTTTAATATACTGAATAGCGGAATACTGATCCATAAATGGATCTGCTTCTAAAAGTGTTTCGTGTAAGTATGGTTCTAATAGTTTGGTTTCAACTGAATTCTCATCTGGTAAGATAAATCTTAAGATATCGTTATCTGATTGAACACCTAACGCACGAAAAAGAACAAAAAGAGGAATCTCTTTACGAACCATAGGTATACTAACAAGAATCGTGCTAGTTCTACGATCTAAAGCAAATGCAATTCTTTTAGTCTGTCTTGTTACTGGATTTAAACACTGAATTGATGCGTATATTTCTGTATCCGGATTATTTTCTTGTTTAGTAATATAAAGTGTATTAAATGCTGCTTCTTGACGTGTTATAAGAACTTTTTCAGAACCATCTACAACAAAATAACCACCATAATCGTATATGCACTCACCTACTTCTTTTAAGAAAAGATTAGGTTTATTATGTAATAAACAGTATCTGCTGTGTAACATAAGTGGTATCTTAAATAGATTAACTTTTGATAAATATGAATACTTTTCTAAAGAAGGATCTAGAAGAACAACTGTTTTAGTAGGATTTCCTCCAGAAGGATTTAGTGTTGTAAAAGTTACACGAACAAATATATCAACTTCTATATTACACGCATAACTTAAGTTACGTAACCTCGCTTCATTTGGAAATAAGAGACGAACTTCTTCACTATTTTTTAACGATAGTGTAGGTGTTCCAATATAAAAACGATCTCCTTCAACTCCCCCAATAAAAATTTCAATCTGATATGCATAAATATCTTTCTTATTATGTGTGCCGATTGGTTTTTGTAAAATTAGTATAGGATTTTCCGATTTAATAATCGCAGGAATATCTTTAGAAATAAACTGGTCATAACTATTTATTTGATGATGTGTAAAAGGGTATGAAAATGTTTTAAAATACTTATCAAGAATGATATGCTCAATCTTCTCCATACTAATAAACCTATTAGTATTATAGGTTTGTTCTTATGTTACTTTTTACTAAACTCTTGAAGCTTGAAATTTTGTCTCTAATGGATCTGGTGAGGCGCCAAGCTTTACACCTCTAGCACTATCTACTAAGTCCTGTAAAGGTGTAGGAGGGACAGTTGAACCAACAAACTTTTGTGAGAGTAGTTCATTTAAGGAACCACCTGAGGTTACTTTATTAGAACCCATTTCTGATGATATAGTTGGTGTAATATCTTGTTTTCCACAGTCTGAATCCATCGCAATATTATTAATATTATTATAAAAACCAAAGCCAGAACTTATATATGGAAGAAAGTTACCATGAACACCATTTACACCGGGACCTACTGTGTAATCTAGGGGAGCTACACCGCCAGACTGTTTATTCTTATTCTTTCTTGTTTTTGATCTTTTTTTCTTCATACGTAAATAAGATTCTGCTGCTTTTGAATCGATTGATTTATGAAATACTGATTTCCATACTTCTTGAAATTCTCTAACAGAATTAATCTCATTTGATTTTTTTTCAATAGTTTCGAACGCTTTTCTGAGCTGAGGAATTGTCATAGCTTTAGTTTTTTTCTTACGAGTTACCATCTATATATTAGATACTTTATTTGGTTTTGATATCTTTGAATACGAATCTAATAGTGATTTTATATCAAAGTTAAATAGTTGTGATGCCGCAAAAAGTAAGCCAACTACTAAAATACTTATAAGTATAGGTGTGGCAAACGTTCTTAATTGATCTCTCCAACTAATTAACTTATACTCATTTGCAAACATACTATAGTGAGATTGAATCATTATAAATAAGAAAATTATGGAAATAATAAATATAATTATATGTGAAACTCGGGGTATAACAAAAAATATAAAGACTCCTGCTACTATAATTGTTACTAAACCTGGCAGAAATAGTTGCATCTAACTATATTAAATCTTTTCCATCAAATCAATCTGTGTCAAGAAGTGTTTTCTACAACAAGGACGACGTAACTTCAGTGTATCCATAATCTTCTTTTCTGGTGTTACAGGAATATCGTTTCCATCAAAGTAGTATCTTTCTGATTTCAAATCACCTTTTACACGTTTTAATTCCGATTGATAGTATCTCCACTTATCTGCAATCATATTTCCACAACTCATACAACGAATTGGAATAATCATTTCTATATAAGTATATTTTAACAAATTTAAACCAATTTTATCTATTTTTTGCGTTTTAAAAATTAAATTTCATTATAATTTTCCTATAGAAATGACATCTGTTCTGTTCCCCCCTGGCAGTCAGTATCAGAGTGGTAATCCTCTTGGTCGTGAAGTTCGCTTACTGAAGACTGAAGTAGAAAATCTTAAAAAAACGATTGCTGAACTAAAAGCAAATTCTGCTGCTCTTCTCTTAGGAGGATCATCTGGTCCTGGAACTCCGGGTGCCCCTGGCCCACAAGGCCCTCCTGGCCCTCAAGGACCCCAAGGACCCCAAGGACCTCAAGGTCTAAAAGGAGATAAAGGAGATGTTGGTCCTCCAGGTCCTTTAACATATATCGCAATGCCACAAACTCCTCCAACAACTCTTACTTCTTAAATAAACGCAAGCTCTGTTCTGATATTTTAATCCCTTCATTCTTCTCCAAATCGTATACTATACGTTTTGGTGAAACGCTTTTGAATTTAACTAAATAAGATTGAATAGTATCTTTTTGTTCATCAGACCATTTTGATATCTTTGGTTTCTTCACTTTTATAACCTCGCGTTCTAAACCGTTACTTGTCTGTTTTAACGCACCAATTTCTATTTCACCAGCGTGATGCTCATCGTGGCACTTTTGACATACAACTATCAAATTTCTAACGTGATCTTTATTCAAACCGTTTGGTAAAATAGCACCTATCGCATCTTTCTGAGGCGTAATATGATGAACTTCAAGAACAGATGATATTGAATTAGAACATATTTCACACTTATTTAATACACAATTCTTATTATAAGAAGATACTTTCACTTGTTCATCTAAGATTGTTTTACGAATTGTATGCGCTAGATCTAAAAATTCCGATGAAATATTCATCGCCTTGGCAACTTCTAAGCCATAGTAAGTATTCCCTGGCCCCTTTTCAAGTCTTCTATCGTATACTAACTTGTCATTTAGAGCATCATAGTGAACCTTCAAATGCCATATATTAAGATTATTAAGATTTTTAAGAATTTCTAAATCATTTAATCCGTGTAAGTGTGTAGCAAAAATGAAGGATGCTCTTATATTATGTAACCATACTATTCCTGAAGCAACTAGAGCAGTTGCTGAAACAGATTCTGTGCCCGAACAGAGTTCATCACCGAGAATTAAACTGAACTCATTTGATTTATTTAAAATCTCTCTTAGTTCTAACATTTCTACCGCAAATGATGATAGCCCTGCCCAGATATTATCTTGATTTAAAATTCTTGTAAAAATAGATTTGAAGGGTTTAATAATCATTAATGTAGAAGGAACGTAGCAACCAACTTGTGCTAAGAGAACCGAGATACCAACTGCTTTCATAAGCGATGATTTTCCTGAAGCGTTCATCCCATATAGCAACCATCCTTCAGAATTCAATGAAACATCATGTGTGGTATATTCTACTCTAGTATTCTGTGATTCAATTAGTGGATGTCTTAATCCTTTAATATCAAAGCCTGATGATTCTGTATTATCTTCAAAAATCGGTTTTACAAAACCTCGCTCTTTACACACGTTAGATAGTGTAAAGAGAATATCAATGCGAGAAACATACTGCTCAATTCTATTCCATAATCCTCTATACATATCAAATAGACTATTACATATAGGCATTAACTCTTCTTTTACAGCTTCTGCTAACTTTGTTTGGTAAACTAAACAAGTAGCGTAAATCGATTCAAGAACAGATGAGTGAATTGTAACAGAAGATTTTTTAACAGATAGTGAAATTTTTTTTACTTTATCAAAATGAGCGGCGACCTTCTTTGTTGTTTCAATTAAAAACTTATTAGATTCAAACTCTATAGAACCTGGTGGTAAACCCGCTTCTTTAGTAATAGTTAATAAAAATTCTTCCGCCTTTTTTAACTCTTTACTAATCTTCTCTTCTATTTCGTATGTTTTAGGCGCTACACTATTCTGTAAAAATGAGATATACTCGTTTGAAAGCAACGCTTTTTTAATATCAAAATTCTTATAGAAAAAATCCTTATATTCTATAAGTTCTTTTTCTAACAAACTATCTTCTAGAGTAGAAGCTTTTAGCAAGAGTAGTATATCGATTATACGATTATACGATTGATCTAAGTTAAGAATATCTTGGGCATTAATAGTATAAATAGTAAACTTATGATGAACTCTTGGTAAATCAGATATCTGTTTTAAACAGTGTTCCACTTCTTTCTTATTTTCAATTCTTAAAACCGTTTCTAACTCTTCAATTCTCTTATTTA
>Ga0114968_10002114_pt1 | contig 15323 bp, 14 predicted proteins | sample M_130807_EF_Meta_FD_87020 | JGI IMG/M metagenome (GOLD analysis project Ga0114968, IMG submission 87020) | Freshwater microbial communities from Lake Montjoie, Canada to study carbon cycling - M_130807_EF_MetaG | ecosystem: Environmental > Aquatic > Freshwater > Lake | place: Lake Montjoie...
CGCGGCGCGCGCCGTGCTCGCCCACCTGACCTTGGCCGAGATTCGCAACAACCCCGCCGTGCCGTATGAGCTCGACGAGCTGACGCGCATGTTCGAGCACGACCTGAGCGACGCCGCCTACCAAGCCGTGAAGCACCTTACGGTGGGACAGTTCCGCGAGTGGCTGCTCGAGGAGACGACGGACTGGGCGAAAATCCGGTCCATCTCGCCGGGCCTGACGCCCGAGATGGCGGCGGCGGTGTGCAAGCTCATGTCCAACATGGACCTGATGACCGTCGCGGCGAAGTGCCGGGTCGTCGTGCGCGCCAACAACACGCTCGGGCTCCCGGGGCGGCTGTCGTCGCGCGTGCAGCCCAACCACCCGACGGACGACGTGCACGCCATCCTGTACTCGATGCGCGAGGGGCTGTCCTATGGCTGCGGAGACGCTGTGATCGGCGTGAACCCCGCCACGGATACGGCCGAGTCGACGGCGGAGATCCTGACGGCCATCGACGCGGTGCTCAAGAAGAACCAGATCCCGACGCAGCACTGCGTGCTGTCGCACGTGACGGTCCAGATGCGCGCGCTCGAGCTCGGCTGCCCGATGGACCTGATGTTCCAGTCGCTCTCGGGCAGCGAGGGCGGCAACCGCGCGTTCGGCATCTCTGTCGCTTTGATGGACGAGGCCTACGACCAGATGAAGCGCATGGGCACCGCCGCGGGCCCGAACTTCATGTACTTCGAGACTGGGCAAGGCTCCGCGCTGTCGAGCGCCGCGCACCACGGGGCGGACCAGCTCACGCTCGAGGCCCGCTGCTACGGCTTCGCGCGGCGGTACGACCCGTTCTTGGTCAACACGGTCGTGGGCTTCATCGGGCCCGAGTACCTCGAGGACGGTCCCCAGATCACCCGCGCCGGCCTCGAGGACCACTTCATGGGCAAGCTGCTCGGCCTGCCCATGGGCTGCGACGCCTGCTTTACTTACCACGCGTCCATGAGCCAAGACGAGCTGGAGTGCCTGAAGGTGCTGCTCGGCGCCGCGGGGTGCAGCTACCTGATGTCGCTGCCCGTCGGCGACGACATCATGCTCAACTACCAGAGCACGTCGTACCACGACATCCCCTCGGTGCGCCGCCTGCTGGGCAAGCGCGCCACGCCGGAGTTCGACGCGTGGCTCGCGGAGCGCGGCATCCTGGACGGCGCCGTGCCCGGGCCGCGGTTCGGCGATCCCTCGGTCGTGGTGCCCGCGTGAGCCGCACTCGCCAGCTCGTCGACGCGCTGCGGGCGCAACTCGGCGCGCGCGCCCCGATGCCGCCGCCCGAGCCGCCGCCTCGGATCCCCGACCCGCCCGTGCGTGTGTTCCCGAAGCGCCATGAGGGCACGCCCTATGCCCGCGAGGCCGCGAAGCATACGACGGCGCTGCTGGGCATTGGCCACGTCGGCACGCGGTATGCCACCGAGGTCGTGCTCCAGTTTCAGGCCGAGCTCGCCGTCGCCCACGGAGCCGTCGCCGCTGAGCTGCCCGAGGGGTTCGCGCGCGACAACGGGCTGCTCTCGCTCAAGTCGCGCGTCACGCACCACCGTGAGTTCTTGCTGCGCCCCGACCTGGGCCGCCGGCTCGACACCGAGTCGCTCGAGCGCCTCAAGCACGAGGCCAAGCGGGGCGTGGATGTGCAGCCGATCCTCGCGGACGGCCTCTCCGCGACCGCCTGCATGCAGTCCGGCGTGGCCTTGCTCAACGCCTTCAAGGCCGCGTGCGAGCGCCGCGGCCTGACTGTGGGTACGCCCGTCTGCGCCCGCTATGCGCGAGTCTGGCTCGAGGACGAGATCGGCGAGGCGGTTCAGGCCAAGGTGAGCGCGATCCTGCTCGGCGAGCGCCCCGGGCTCGGCACCGGCGACGGCTTGTCGGCGTATTTGGTGTACGCCCCTTCGATCGGCAAGACAGACGGCGACCGCAACATGATGTCCAATATTCACGCCCGCGGGACGCCCCCCGAGGTCGCCGGTGACCGGCTCGCGGTGCTCGCGAAGGCGATGATCGACCAGCGCACGAGCGGCGTGAGCCTCAACCTCGCGCACCTGGTCGCCGAGCTGGGCGAGGCCGCCGCGCGCCACCATCGCGCCCCGCAAGCGCGCGTCCGACTCGTGGAGGTCGACCGGTGATCCTCGAGCCCCTGCCCCCACGCATCTTGGCGATTCGCCGCATCCCGAGCGCCGATCCGGCGCTGCTGGCGGCGTACGGCGCAGACCCCGCGCGCCACGCCTCGCTCGGCCTCGTCACCGTGGACCAAGACGACCCGACGTACGTCGCGCTCGACGAGGCGACCAAGCACGCGAACGTCGACGTCGTGTACGCGCGCTCGTTCTATGCCGGGGCGGCGCACGCCAGCGGGCCGCTCTCGGGCGAGATCCTCGGCGTGCTCGCCGCGGCCGACCCCGACGAGCTGGACGAGGGGCTCAAGGCCTTCGTCCGCTGCATCGAGCACGACGCCTGCTTCTACACGGCCGATTCAGCGAAAAAGACCGCGGTCTTTCCGCATGTCATCGCGTCGCTCGGCCACTACCTGAGCGCGCAGGCCGGCCTGCAGGTGGGCGACTCGATGGCGTACCTGGTGGCGCCTCCCATTGAGGCGGGCATTGCCATCGACGCTGCGCTCAAGGCGGCGGACGTTCGCGCCGCGAAGATCTTTCCGCCGCCGACAGAGACGAACTTCTCGGCGGCGTGGCTCACGGGCTCGCTCGACGCGTGCGAGGCCGCGGCCATGGCCTTCTGCGAGACCGTGGTGCGCGTCGCCGCGGACCCTTGGCCCGGGCGACGCTGACGCTCAGCGGTTGGGCTGCGGCGTGACGCGCAGGTAGGGCTTCAGGGCCTTCCAGCCCTTGGGGAACTTGCCCGCGGCGTCCGCGTCCGAGAGCGATGGGACGATGATGACGTCCTCGCCGTCCTTCCAGTTGACCGGCGTGGCGACGCTGTAGCCCGCCGTGAGCTGCAGCGAGTCGATCACGCGCAGGATCTCGCCGAAGTTCCGGCCGGTGCTCGCGGGGTACGTGATCGTGAGCTTGACCTTCTTGTCAGGCCCGATCACGAACACGCTCCGCACGGTGAACGTGTCGCTCGCGTTCGGGTGGATCATGCCGTAGAGGTTCGCGACGGTGCGGTCTGGGTCGGCGATCAGCGGGTAGTTGAGCGCGTGGCCCTGCGTCTCGGCGATGTCGCCGATCCACCGGTTGTGCGAGTCGAGCGAGTCGACGCTCAGGCCCGCGACCTTGACGTTGCGCTTATCGAACTCGGGCTTGAGGCGCGCGACCTCGCCGAGCTCCGTGGTGCACACCGGCGTGAAGTCCTTGGGGTGAGAGAAGAGGACACCCCAGCTGTCGCCCAGGTAGGCGTGCCAGGTGATCGGGCCCGAGGTGGTCTCGACGGTGAAGTCCGGGGCGATGTCGCCCAACTGGAGAGCCATGCTTTCGCTCCTGCGTGTGTGGGTGCGGTGAAGACACCGCAAGCCAACACGAGGTCGCGTCCGTGATCAAGCCAATTGCGTCTATTATTGCGAACATCGCGTCAGGGCGACGTCGGCGCGGGGTATGGGCGCGCCTGCTTGACCCAGAGCGCGGGCTCGCCGTCGGCGGCGCCTTCGTCGTCGAACTTGAACTCCACGTCGAGGCCGTACCAGCCGCTGCGCCCGGCAGCGGGCCCGTAAGCCGCGGAGAAGCGCCGCTGGATCGCGTCGAGCGCGACGCCGAGCGACCGGAGCTGCCGCGGCGTGAGCACGGTCTCCCCTGCGGCGACGAGGCTGGAGTGCGACAAGTAGACGGTCGGCTGGTTCGGCTGGTCGAAGTAGTACAGGAGCTGGTCGCTCGTGACCCCAGGCGGCGGGGCGACGACCTCGACGTCGCCGCCCTTCTGCACGTTCACGAAGAACGCCGGATCCTGCCCGGACGGGGCGAACGGGTTGTTCGTGACGGCGACGCCGTTCGCCTCTTCGTCGGGGAAGTTGGCGTGCACGAGGAGCGCCATGCCGACGCTCGTGTGCGCGACGCCATAGAACTGCCGCTCCTCGTAGGTGCGGAGCAGCCACGCGCTCGCCCACGTCTCGCGGACCGCGTCGAGCACGTCCGCCCAATTCGCGGGGTCGCCGGTGTGCGACTCGTAGCAGCCCGCGCACGGGAAGCCGTCGAGGTCTTCACTGTTGGTGCTGGTCCGAAACCGGGCCTTCTTGCCCACGAAGTCAGCGTCGAGCCGAGCGCGCAAGGCGGTCTGCAGGTCGTCGTCCACCGGTGCGAGCATCATGTCGTCGCGCAAGGCCTCGAGCGCGGCCTCGCGCACGGCGATGTCGGCGGCGAACGCGGGGTCCTGGGCCCACGCCTGTACCCGGGCCCAGAAGCCGTTCACTGTCATGAACTGGTCGTAGTAGAACATGGGGATGGTAAAGCCGGCCCGCACGGGCACGCCTTCGGTGCGCCGCAGGACGCTGTAGTGCGCCGCCTTGCCGCCGAACGCGCGGACGGCCTCCTTGATGGTGTCTCGCAGCGTCTCCCCCCCCTCGGGCTCGCGGGTCACGTCGTCCAGGTCGCGCAGGTCCGTCGGGCTCAGGTCGAGCGGCGGCAGCGTGACGGGCGGCTGGCGGTGGGCGTCCCAAAAGGCCTGCGCCTCGGCGTCGGTGACCTCGCGCACAGACCACGCGGACGCCCCGACGTCGAGCTGGACGAGGTGGCCCTCGAGGGCCCGCAGGTCCTCGCGCGTCATGGCGCCGCGGAGCCCCATGTTCGGCGTGCCTCGATTGCGCGACAGCACGTTCACGTGCGAGAGCGGCGTCTGAAAGGTCTCGCTCACCAAGCCGCGCACCAGGGCGATGTCGTTGGGCACCTCGTCGATGACGACTAGGTCGTCGTAGGTCAGGAAGGTCGACTCGAGCTCCGCCGCCCGCAGGAAGCGCAGTCGGCCCACCCCCACCCCCAGCGAGAGGGGCTGGTACTCGATGCCGTCGTAGAGCGTGTCGGTCGTGACGATCGGCACCTCGGCCGGCAGGCGCGCCGCCTCGACCGCGACGGCCTCGGACGTCGGGTGAAAAGCCAGGGCGTCCCCGAAGTAGGTGGCCGCCCGCACGGCGTCGTACAGCGCCTCGATGAGCTCGGCCGAGGCCGTGTCGTATGGCGAGAGCTCGAGCGCCCACCGGGCTGGGCCCTCGTACCAGGTCACCGCGCCGAGCACGAAGCGCCGGTCCGGGCTGAAGTACTCCGTGGCGTTGAAGTCCGGGAGGCTGCCGACGAGCGGTAGACCATTTCCGGAGAGGTGCGTCGAGGCATAGTCATAGTGGAGCGGAAAGCGCACGCTGTCCTGAAAGTACAGCGTGCCCCCGCCTTGCAGGTCCAAGATGACCTTGACCGAGCTGGCGCCAGGCAAGGTCGACGTGACGGGGAGTGAGGCGAGCGCGTCGAAGTCCGCGCGGCAGCCCAAGCGGTCGAGCGCGTCCGTCTCGGGGGCGTCGGCCGCCAGCGTGCAGCGCCACGCGGGCTGGCTTGGGGCGGCATCGCCCGGGGGGCGCACGTCGGCGTCGACGCTGAGCGCGTCTGCTCGAGGTGCACCGCGCCCGCGCGGAGCGGGCTCATCACACGCGACCAACGCGCCGAGGGCAAAGAGCAAGACGAACATTCGAGACAAGGCGACCTCCTCGCGGCGCGTTGTGCAAGACCGAGGCCGCCGGAGGCGCCCGCGAGCGCCTGCGCGGGGCACGCGCGCTCTGCCAAGCGACCGTTGCACGTCGGCGTCCCCTGTCAAGTCCGCTTGGCGGTCGAGGGCGACGTTGTGGGCTGGAACGCGTGGAACGCCCGTTGCACACTCGGCGGCCATGAATCACGGGTTGTTGTTCTCGCTGGCCGCGGCTGGCCTCGCCGCGTGCGGCGCGTCGTCGACGGACGCGCCGGAGCCTGTCGACGCGAGCCCTCAGGCGCCCGACGCCGCCGACGCTCAAGGCGCTGCCGACGCCCAAGACGCCGCTGTCTCTGCAGACGCCGCTGTCTCAGCAGACGCGGACGTCGACGTGGGCGACGCGCCGCTCGTGGGGGCCTTCCAAGTGCAGTTGCTGCCCGCGCTCGAAGGCAGCGCGACGGCGCCGGCGCGCGCCGCTCAGACCACGTTCTTCGGCCGTGTCCAAGACGCTCCGAGCCCCGAGCTCATCGTGTGGCGCGAGACCCGTGTCGAGGCGGGCTGCCGATTGCTCGAGCCTGTCGTGCCCTTCTGCTCGACGCCGTGCGGAGGCAGCGCCGCCTGCGTCGCCGACGAAGTCTGCGCGCCCTACCCGACCAAGCTCGACGCGGGCGAGCTCACAGTCGAGGGCCTGCGCACTCAGGCGGGCGAGACCCGATGGACGGCGCGCGCCGTGGCCGGCAACTACCAGCGCTCCGACCTGGCATATCCACCGTTCGAGGCCGGCGCCGCGGTTCGCCTGCGCGCGCCGGGCGCCGCGGGGCCCGGGTTCGAGCTGCGGGTCGAGGGCATCGCGCCGTTGGAGCTCACCAGCCCGCCCATCGCCCTAGAGCCCAACGCGCCCGCGACGCTAACGTGGACACCCGGCCCCGCCGGCTCGACGTCCGAGATCTCGGTGCGCCTCGATATCAGCCACCACGGCGGCACGCGGGGCAAGATCGAGTGCCGTGCGCCCGATACCGGCACGCTCCCGCTGCCGAGCGCCTTGACGGACGCGCTCGTCGCGCTCGGCACGGCGGGGTATCCGACGGTCATCGTCGCGCGAGAGGCGCGTGGCGCGGTCCGTGTCCCGGCGGGGCGCGTGGACCTGGTCCTGTCATCGACCATCGAGCAGAGCGTGCTCGTGCCGGGCGTTGTGTCGTGTGTCGACGACGCCGCCTGCGCGGCGCCTGAGCGCTGCGGCGATGATCTGCAATGTCACTGAGGGGGGAGAGATGAAGCCGAACAAAGCCGCGCTCGCGGTGCTCCTGACGACGCTCGCGGTCACCGCGTGCACCGCATCCACAAGCAGCGCGCCCGAGCCGGTGGTCGACGCCGCGCCGTCGAACGAAGCGGACGCCGCCTCGGACGCCGCGGGGGGTGGACTCGGCGGGGGCGGCGAGGCCGCACCGGGCGGTCAGCCTGCGCCCGGCGGGCAGGCACCCGCGGGCGGTGAAGCTTCGCCGGGCGGTCAGCCTGCGCCCGGCGGGCAGGCACCCGCGGGCGGTGAGGCTTCGCCCGGCGGTCAGCCTACGCCCGGCGGTCAGCCTGCGACCGGCGGCGAGCCCAGCCCGCCGCTCGAGAACTTCAGCTTCTTCGTCACGAGCCTGCGCGCGATGCAGACGCTCTCCGGCAACCCGCTGGGCTTCGGGGGCGACCTGCGCTTCGGCGAAGAAGGCCCGGGCGCGGGCCTGCGCGGCGCGGACAAGCTGTGCGCCGCGGTCGCGGAGCTCAGCATGCCTGGCGCGGGGCGCAAGCCGTGGCGCGCATTCCTGAGCGCCACCGATGATGGCGCAGGTCAGGTGGTCAACGCGATTGACCGCATCGGACAGGGCCCCTGGTACGACCGCTTAGGACGCCTGCTCGCCGCCGACCTCGACGACCTGCGGGCCGAGCGCCCAGTCGGCGCCGACCCCGCGATCGTCAACGACTTTCCGAACGAGGACGGCGTGCCGAACCACGCGCCTGACCCGACTCAGCCGCAGGTCGATAACCACGACACGCTGACGGGCACGAACGCGATGGGGCAGCTCTTCGACGCCCAGTCCACCTGCTTGGACTGGACAGCGAACGCGGGCGACAAGGCGCGTGAGGGGCAACCGCGCGTCGGCCACTCTTGGCCTCGCTTTGGCGGTCCAGGCGGCGGTGGTCGCCCGGGCGGCGGTCGCCCGGACCCCAGCGGCGGCGATGGTTCGCCGGCGAACTGGATGTCGTCGCTGCATGAATCGGGCTGCGCGCCGGGGGTGAACCTGGTCGAGATGGGCCCACCGATGGCCGACTCCACGACCGTAGGCTCGGGCGGCGGCTACGGCGGCATCTACTGCTTCTCGCTCGTGCCGTGACGCGGCGTGCGCATTACCACCGCTCGACCGCCCAGCGACGAGCGGCGGCGATGCGCGCGAGCCGCGGATCGGGGTGAACCGCGACCGGCACACCGACCGCCTCGAGCACGGGTAGGTCCGCGATGGAGTCGGTGTAGAACGTACAAGCGCTCAAGGGCACGCCAACGGCGTCTGCGTAGACGCGTGCGTGCGCGAGCTTGCCCTCGCCAAAGCACAGCGGCTCGATGGGCTCGCCGGAGAAGCGGCCGTCCTTGCCGACCACGAAGCGGTTGCAGAGCGCGGCGTCGAGGCCGAGGGCGTCAACGACCGGCTCCGATAGATAGTTCGACGACGTGGTGAGGAGAACGAGGCGGTGACCCAGCGCACGGTGGCGCTCGACCGCCGGCCGCGCGCCGGGTCGATAGAGCGCCGCGACCTCGCGCTCGTAGAAGGCCAGCGTCCGCGCGCGGATCTCTGCCTCCGGCGTGTCCCTGAGCGTCCCGATCGCGTCGCGGATGACACCCTCGATGCGGGCGTAGCCCAGGTGGTAACCCAGCAGCCACAGGCCGGCACGCGCGGCCTGAGTCGGCGTGATGTAGCCCTGCCGAAGCTCCGAGCGGACCCATAGACCGCCGCTGTTCTTCGAGAGCAGGGTCTTGTCCAGGTCGAAGAACGCGACGCCGGTCGGTGGGGACGCGCTCACCACCGGTGGTAGGCGGGGTGCCCCTCACCGACGGCCACGAAGGTGCCGCTGCACGTCGCCGTGACCTTGCCGGCGGCGGTGAGCGTCGCCTCGACCACCACGCGGTCCTCGGTCGCGGACACGACCCATGCGCGGAGCGTGACCGGTCCGTCCATGGGCGTCGGCCGCTTGAGCTTGACGTGAAAGTCCGCGGTGACCGTGCACGGTGGGGCGTCGGCGCCGCTCGCGCGCATCAGGTGCATCGCCGCCGCCCAGTTCGAGTGGCAGTCCAGCAGGGCGCCACAGATGCCTCCATTCAGCACGCCGGGGAACGCGTGGTGGTGCGCCGATGGCACGAAGGTGCACTCGAGAGCGTCGCGCGCGGGCGTCTCGAAGCTGCGCAGTCTGAGCCCCTGCGCGTTCGCCGGCCCGCACCCGAAGCAGATACTCTTCGCCGCGTAGGTCTCCTGAACGCTCTTGTCGCTTTCCATGTCGTTTCATGTGCCGCAGACGTGAGACACTGCGCAACCATGAGCGAGACCCAGAGCGTCGATCTTCGCGCCATCATCGAGTCGGCGCGCGTCATCGCCGTCCTCGGCGCCCACCCCGACCCCGCGCGCCCTGCGTTCTACGTCCCACAGGACCTCAAGGATGCGGGTGCACGCATTCTCCCCATCAACGCACAGCGCGTCGGCGAATCCCTCTGGGGTGAGCCGATCCGCGCGACGCTCGCGGAGCTCAGCGAAGCCGTCGACGTCGTCGACGTCTTCCGGCGCGCCGAACACCTTCACGGGCACCTCGACGACGTCCTCGCCATGCGTCCGCTGCCGCGCGTGGTCTGGCTGCAGGCGGGCATCGAGGACGAGGCGTTCGCGCAAGCGCTCAGGGCCGCCGGCGTCACGGTCGTTCAGAATCGCTGCATGTTGGCCGACCGGCGGCGCTTGGGCGTGGAGCGCATCGGATGACGCCTGCGCTTCGAGCCGAGCTGGCGTTTGCGGCCGCCGCGCTCGTCGCGTGCGGCGAGGCCCCGGGGGTCGCGCTCCGCATCACAGACGCGACGGTCACGGACGCATCGACGTCGGCGCCCGAGGACGCGGCGCCCGCCGATGGCTCAGTCGCGCAAGCCGCGGACGCGGCGACGCCGGGCGCTGACGCCGCGCCGGCACCTGCCGACGCTGCCCCCTCGGCGCTCGACGCGTTATCGTCGCCCACGGACGCCGCCCCTTCGCCCACAGACGCCGCCCCCTCGCCCGCGGACGCCTTGCCTGTCGCGCAAGACGCCGCCCCGCCTGTCGAAGACGCGTTCGTGCACACCGCGGCGGACGCGGCAGACGCTGCCCCGACGGTCACCGAGCGCCTTGCCGCGTGCGACAGCGACCCGCGCCTCGCCGGGCGCTTGGTCGCAGACGAGTCCGGCTGGGGGCATGTGCCCGAGGGCACAGAGGTCGCGTACGGCAACAACCCACCCGCGTCTGGACCCCACTACAACCAGTGGGTCCGCAGCGGTGTCTACGCCGAGGCCATCGAGCGCCGAAACTGGGTGCACAACCTCGAGCACGGCTGGCTGGTGCTGCTCCACCGCCCGGACGCGCCGCGCGCCCAGATCGACGCGCTCGCGGCCGCCTATGCGCAGGGGTTCGACGATGCGCAGTGCCCCAATGGCCCCGTCACTCGCGTGGTCGTGACCCCGGACCCGCTGCTGCCGACCCCCGTGGCAGCGGTCACCGCGTTTCGGGCGCTCCCCGCGGACTCCATCGACCGCGCGACGCTCGAGGCGATGTACGCGCACTGCCGCGAGGCCGCGCCTGAGCGCGCGGTCTGCGCCGACGGCCGCGTGCCCGTCGTGTCGAGCGCGCCGCCCTAAGCGACCTCGAAGCCCCCGACGACATCCCCGACGACGTTGCGCACATGCAGGTGTCCCCAAGGCTCGGGAGGCGAGAACGCGCCCGGCATCAGCGCGCTGAGGACATGCGCGATCGCCGCGGGCAGCGCTTCACCACACCCGCTGATGACCTTGATCGCGATGCCCACGCCGCGATTCGGCTCCGCGATGCAGAACACGCCCTGAGCGCCGATTTTGACCGCGAGGGGTCCCGCGAAGCCGCGCACCACATCCGCGTCGAGGCGATCCGTTCCACTGGTCAGGTCGGGGTGGGCGGCCATCGCGCGCCCGATGCGCCCGAGTGCGTCGAGCTCGGCGGTCATCGACTCCGCGAGCCTCGACCACGCGCGCGCCAGTCCTTCGAGCGGCATGTGCCACGTCGGCACACCGCAGCCGTCCACAGCAGCGATGCCCTGCGCTTCACACAGGGCCTCGATACCCGCGCGATTGCGCTGCTGAAGGGGATGCTCGAGCGGCCGGTACTCCAGCGACCACCCCTGAGCTCGACAGGCGCCCAGCATGAACGCGTGCTTGCCTGAGCAGTTGTTATGCACGGCAGAGACCTCGCCGCCCGCGCGGTAGAGGGCTTCGGCGGTCGGCGCGTGCACCGGCGGGTGCGCGCCGCAACGCAGGTCCGCCTGTGTCGATCCGAAGCGCCTCAGGAGGGCGTGCACGCGCTCGACGTGACGCGCCTCTCCGCTGTGAGACGCCGCGCCGAGCGCCAAATCTTCAGCGGTCAACCCCTCGGCCAGCGGACCCAGCGCCGCGAGCGCTTGGGCGAGTTGGAAGGGCTTCGAGGCGGAGCGCCACGTCGTCGTGACGCGCGACGCCTCTACCCCCGGCGCGTCGAAGGCGCGCGCGACGCGTCGGTCCTGGACCACGACCGCCACGAAGGGGTGCGCGGCCTCAACACCTGCACCGCGAGTCTGAAGCACCACGGGCATCGTCGCCTCGCGTCGGCTGCGTGTCCAAGGTCTCTAGGGTGCCGGAGGTCGGAATCGAACCGACACACCCTTCCGGGTACTCGATTTTGAGTCGAGCGCGTCTACCAGTTTCACCACTCCGGCTTGGGGCGCAACATAGAGGCACCCGCGAACGGAGTCAAGGTGACCGCGTGCGCGCTTCGGTGTATGGGGGTTCGCAGATGAGCGACGCGTCCCCTGCCCCGTTTTGGACTCGCGCGCGCGCGGCGGCGCTCATGGCGCCGCTTTATGACGCCGCGACACGCCACGCCGCAGACGACCCCGAGGTGCGCGCGCGCCTGAGTCGCCTCGAGCGCGTCCTCGGCGCCGGTGCGACAACGCTCGGCAGTGACAGCACGATTTGGCGCAAGGGACTCGACTCTCCTTGGCTGCGACGCGTCGCTGTTCGGCTGGTCGAAGCGTGCCTCGCCGAGCACGCTTCGCGCTCCGAGGTCGTCGAGACCTTTCAGCGGATCCGTCGAGCCCTGCGGGTCGAGCAGCACGCGCTCGCGTCAGCGCGCACGCCTGAGTCGCCCGAGGTCCTGATCGACGAGATGGCGGCGCCCATCGTCGACTGGTTGCGATGGGACGACGACGCGGAGCCAGGGCTCGCGTGGCGCTTACCGACGGATGGCGTGCCGCTGGACGCAGGCGCGCGCGTCGACCTGCCCTTGGGTCAGGCGCTCGCGCTCATGCGCGGCGGCGAGCTGCTTGCATCGCTCGAGGATTCGGTCATCGACGGTCGCCTAGCGCACCTGTGCCCGGCGGCCTGTGACGGCCCGGTCGCACGCGTCGACGCGCTCTTTGTTTCGCAGCGGCAGGGTGCGGTCGTGCGCTGGGGCTCCGAGAGCGACATCGAGCTCGGGCCCGACTTCGTGCTGCGGGTCTTCGGCCGCTACAGTGTCACGGTCACTTCCATCGGCGCGTTCGTGCAACGGTTCGCGCGCAACGGCTTGCCCGACCCGCAGGCCCTCGACCAGCGGATCGGGCGAGTCGTCGCGGGGCGGTTCGCCGAGGCTTTGCGCGCGGTGCACGCCGCCTCGCCGCTCTCGCCGTCGGACGCCGCGACGCGCCTGCCCTCCATGGCGGCACAGCTTCGGCCGTCCATCGAGCCACACCTTTCGGCCGCCGGGCTCAAGCTCGTTCGCTTTGACCTCGAGAACGTCACGCTGCCGGGTCTGGGCGTCCCCGCGATTCGGACATCGACGCCCGCGGGCCCTCGGCCAGGCGTCCCGTTGGCCGCGCAGGTGTCGTGTCACAAGTGTCTGAGCCCCGTGCCCGCGCACGCCAAGTTTTGCAGCACCTGCGGCGCGCGACAAACCCGCCCGTGTCCCCACTGCGGCGTCGAAACTGCGGCCCGGGCCAAGTTCTGCAGCGCGTGTGGTCGCAGCGTGCCACCGCCGGTGACTTGAAGCCGAGCGACGACTTGCGGCATCTTCCCGCGCCGCTCGAGCCCCTGCTCGGGCCGACGTTCGGCTAGGGCGCCCTCGCGGCGCGGAATGAGGTCGCCGTGAACCGCTGGGTCGAGAGAGAGATGTATGGCTGGGGGCGACACCCCCGCGTGCGGAGCCTCGTGGCGCGCCCTGAGCGGCGCGCCGAGGTCAAGGCCGCCCTCGACGACCGCGGCGGCGTGCCCATCTTGGCGCACGGCCTCGGTCGCAGCTACGGCGACGCCGCGCTCATCGCGAACGGGCGCATGGTGCTGACCCGACGCTTGGACCGCATGCTGAGCTTCGACCCGGCGACAGGCTGGCTCGAGGTCGAGGCGGGCGTCTCCCTCGAAGAGATCATCCGCACTTTTGTGCCGCGCGGCTTCTTTCCGCCGGTGGTACCCGGCACGCAGTTCGTGACGATCGGCGGCGCGCTCGGGTGTGACATTCACGGCAAGAACCACCACGTCGACGGCACGTTCGCCGACCATGTGCGCCGCGTCGAGCTGCTCACGGGCAGCGGCGAGGTCGTGGTGTGTGACGCCGAGCACGAGCCGGACCTGTTCTGGGCCACCGTCGGTGGCATGGGCATGACGGGTATCATCCTGTCACTGCAGCTCAAGCTCGTGCCGATCGACAATCCGTTCATCGAGATGGAGAGCGTCCGCGTCGAGAGCCTCGACCACTTCTTCGAGGTCAGCGCCGAGAGCGGCGACTTCACGCACACCGTGAGCTGGATTGACTGCGTGACGACGGGCGCGGCGATGGGGCGCGGGATCTTCATGCGCGGTCGCTACGCCCCCGCAGGCACACGTGGCAGCGTCTCGCTGCTGCAGCGCGTCGGCCAGCTCGCGCCCGGCCTGCTCGATTTTCGAGTCGATGGTCCGAACTGGCTCCTCAACGCCGCCAGCATCCGCGCCTTCAACGAGACATATTTTCGCAAGCAGGCCAAGGGCGTCACGCGGAGCACCGTCCATTACGAGCCCTTCTTCTTTCCGCTCGACAACGTACGCCAGTGGAATCGGCTCTACGGCGAGCGCGGGTTCTTGCAGTATCAGTTCGTCGTGCCGCCGGATCCTGAACACCGCGCGATTCGGCAGGTCCTCGCCGAGATCACCCGCAGCGGCCTCGGGTCGTTCTTGGCCGTGATCAAGGAGTTCGGCGAGCGCCGGCACCCCGGGCTGTCGTTCCCGGCGCCCGGCACCACGCTCGCCCTCGATTTTGGTCACGCCGGCACCCCGCTGCTCGACCTGCTCGACCGCCTCGACGCGATCGTCCTTGACGCAGGCGGTCGAGTCTACCTGGGCAAGGACGCCCGCCTGCCGCGGGAGACGTTCCGCAAGATGTACCCTGAGTGGGCGGCTTGGAAGGCCGTGCGGGACCACTGGGACCCGGACAACGTCTTTCAGTCGGCTCTGGGCCAGCGACTTGGGCTGACAGGAGGTGAGGCATGAGCGCGCTTGTCCTGGGGGCCACGTCGCGCGTCGCCCATGCCCTCGCCCACGCCCTCGCGGCGCGCGGTCACGATGTGTGCGTCGCGGCGCGTGACCTCGACGAGGCCGAACGCGTCGCGGCAGATGTACGCGTCCGCAGCGGCCGCGCGAGCGTCGCGCTGCGCTTCGACGCGACAGACTTCGACGCCCACGCCGCGTTCATCGACAGCGTCGAAGCGGCCGTCGGCGCCCTCGACACGGTCGTGCTCGCGTTCGGCGAGATGGGCGCGCAGGCGGACTCCGAGCGCAACGCCCAGGCAGCGCGGCAAGTCATCGACGTGAACTACACGGGCGCGGTCTCGGTCTGCGAGCGCGTGGCCGAGCGCCTGATCTCCCGCAAACGCGGCACGATCATCGGGGTGTCGTCCGTCGCTGGCGACCGGGGTCGCCAGAGCAACTACATCTACGGCAGCGCGAAGGGCGCGTTCACCCTGTATCTGCAGGGTCTGCGCAACCGCCTGTTCCCGCTCGGCGTGCACGTCCTCACGGTCAAGCTCGGCTTCGTGGACACGCGCATGACGTGGGGCATGAGCACGCGCATCCCGATCGCCGCCCCCGAGGCGGCGGCACAGGCCATTCTGAGCGCGGCGGCGGGGGGCGAAGACGTGCTCTACTACCCGCGTTTCTGGCGGGGCGTGATGACCCTCATCGGGGCCGTGCCGGAGCGGGTCTTCAAGCGCCTCAAGCTCTAAGCAGCGCTCAGCGGCGGCACTGGATGGCGTCAAACGCCGGGCCCGCGCGGTCCTTCAGGCGGGCGTCTAGGGACCGCGCGAGCGCTTGGTCCGCGAGGGCCCAGTCCCGACCGCCCCCCTTCGCGAGCTCCGGCAACGCCACAAACCGAAGGACGGTCCCGCCGGTCGCGGCGTCGATGGCCTGGAGCTCAAG
>Ga0114968_10002116_pt1 | contig 15316 bp, 17 predicted proteins | sample M_130807_EF_Meta_FD_87020 | JGI IMG/M metagenome (GOLD analysis project Ga0114968, IMG submission 87020) | Freshwater microbial communities from Lake Montjoie, Canada to study carbon cycling - M_130807_EF_MetaG | ecosystem: Environmental > Aquatic > Freshwater > Lake | place: Lake Montjoie...
GATTCCCTCAAAACCGCGCTGATCAGCGCGGTTTTTTTATGCTTATCCTCTACCGAGATACCCCACATCACATCCGCCGAAAGCTTTGCAGTTCCAAAGCCAGTCGCTCACACTCGCGTTGGAGTGCCGGGTCTGCGATGTAAAAGACCGCGAATTTTCCGGCCAGATTTCGGACATAAAACCGCGGTGCAATGAGCCATTCCAGACCTTTGACACGAATCAACTGGGTATAAGCCAATTGCTCAAAGGGCATGTGTTTGTCCCAGATCCAAGATTGGAAAAGTCCTTGTGAATCCATGCGCGTTCGACTTTTGCGCACTTGTAAGGCCGTCCAAACCAGCAAACCCCAGCCCAAAATAAACCAGCCTGCCGTGCGTGCACTTTCAAGTTGGGTCGAGTCGCCAAACTTATCTTGTTGCCACAAGATCACAAGCCAAGCACCCAATCCCAAAACCATCAGCCCCACCATGGCCTGAAAAGTGTGCGAAAACGCTGCGCCCTCCAGTGGAGAGGGCGTAGGTCCAAAGACAAACGGGGCGATGCTGATCGCTGGCCCGCTGGGCGTGGGCAGCGTCATTATTTCTTGAACAGGTCGTCGATTTTCTTCTGTTCATCAGCTGCATTTTCAGCGGCGGTGGGTTTGGACCCGTCTTGCTTGAGTTCGGCTTCGGGTACTTCTTGCTCTGAGGGCATTTCGATGACGACTTTGTCGAGATCGACCTTTTCTTCTTTGTCCAAGAAAATGGTCACGGTCTCTGGCACAAAGATCACGATCACCACCAAGATCAACTGCATGATTACCCAGGGAATGGCGCCCAAGTAAATGTCGTTGGATTTGATGGGCTTGGGGATACGGCCTTCCTTGAACAAGGTGTCGGCAATGCCTCGCAAGTAAAACAAAGCGAAACCGAAAGGGGGGTGCATGAAGCTCGTTTGCATGTTCACACACAGCAGCACGCCAAACCACACCATGTCGATGCCCATTTTTTCAGCCACGGGCCCCAGCATGGGCAAGATGATGAAAGCGATTTCAAAGAAGTCGAGGAAGAAGGCCAAGAAGAAGATGAAGATGTTCACCACAATCAAGAAGCCTACTTGACCGCCAGGCAAGCCGGAGAGCAAATGCTCAACCCACTTGGCACCGTCAACGCCTTGGAAGACCATGGAGAAAACGCGCGAACCGATCAGGATGAACACCACCATGGCTGTCAAGCGCATGGTGCTGTGCATGGCCTCCCAAATCAGGTCTTTGTCCAGTCGCTTGTGCAATGCAGCCAAAAACAGGGCGCCTACACAGCCCATGGCGCCGGCTTCTGTGGGGGTGGCAATGGCGGTGTTGATGCCAGGTAGCCCCCCCATGGAGCCGAGCACGGCGAAGATCAAAAATGCAGAAGGGATGATGCCGCGCAAGCACTTGCTCCACAGCGCCCATCCGTTCAAGGTGCGGGCTTCTTTGGGCACGCCGGGCACATGCTCAGGCTTGATCAGACTCAAGCCGAAGGTGTACAGGGCAAAGATGGCGACCTGCAGCATCGAGGGCCCCCAAGCGCCTTTGTACATGTCACCCACAGACCGACCGAGTTGGTCGGCCATCACCACCAAGACGAGTGACGGTGGCACCAATTGGGTGATGGTGCCGGACGCCGCCAGCACGCCGGTGGCGTAGCGCATGTTGTAGCCGTACCGGATCATCACGGGCAGCGAGATCAGAGCCATGGCAATCACTTGCCCGGCGACGGTGCCGGTGATGGCACCCAAGATGAAGCCTACGATGATGACCGAGTAGCCCAAGCCGCCTTTGACGGGGCCGAACAACTGGCCCATCGAGTCGAGCATGTCTTCTGCGAGGCCGCATTTTTCAAGAATAGCCCCCATGAAGGTGAAGAAGGGGATGGCCAGCAGCAAGTCGTTGCTGAGGATGCCAAAGACGTTCAATGGCAGGTTGGACATGAAGCTGGCAGGAAACCAGTCCATGCTGATGGCAAAAAATCCACACAGCAAACCTAAAAAAGAAAGCGAAAATGCAACGGGAAAACCAATCAACATCGTGAGCACCAGGCCCCCGAACATGATGGGTGCAAAATTTTCCATGACCATGGTGTGTTGTCTTTCTTTTTATTGCACGGGTTTTTCGTAGTGCGTGTCCATTTCGAACTTGCCTTGCAAGTAGGCCACGCGCTTGATGATTTCACTCAAACCTTGGAATGAAATCCATGAGAAGCCCAGCGGTAAGAGCATCATGGCTGGCCAGCGAATCAGACCCCCGGCATTGTTCGACATTTCACCTGACTGGTACATCTTGAGAAACAAGGGGAAACTCAGCCAAGTCAGGAGCAGCATGACGGGCATGAGAAACAGGATCAAGCCCATGAGATCGATATAGACAGGCAGCTTGCCATTCAATTTGCCATAAATGATGTCCACCCGCACATGCTCATTCAACTTGAGCACCAAGGGGGCTCCCAACATGACCGTGGTCGCAAACAAATACCATTGAATTTCCAGCCAGCCATTGGAACTGAGGTCCAAACCGTAACGAATAAAGGCATTGCCAGCCGAAATCATGGCGGCTGCCATGACGGCAAACGCCGCAATGCGGCCAAAGTACTCACTGATTTTGTCAATCCCGAAAGCGAATTGAAGTAATTTAGGCATGTTGTGCCTCCATGATGAATTCCAAAATCGAGTTCAAGCGAGGAAAAATGGGCAGAAGTTTTTCTGTCTCATGGGCTTGTGAGGCTTGTGTTGGAAGTTGAAATATTTTAATTGGCCGAAAGGCAATTCGATTCATAGTGTCTGATTTTGCATTTGAATTTAATTCAAACGGAGGCTGCAATCACCTGCTACCTAGGGTTTACCCTTGGTTATGTGATTGTTTGGTTTTGAAATGCCACCAAGGCAGGGTATTTTTGAGCGATTGCACATCGCCACTGGAAAGCGAAACTGTGTAGCCCATCAACTGACTCAATTGTTGCTGCCATGAGGGGTCTTGAAGAATGCCGCGCAAGGCTTGAACGGCCGAACTTTCCAAAGCGGACTGATGGCAGACCAGCCAATAGGCTTCTTGCATCAGGGGCAGAAAGTCAAGACCTTGGGCCTGTGCCGCCGAGGCAATGCCTAAGCCCACATCCGCTTGACCGGCGGCGATGCAGGCTGCAACAGCCGAATGCGAAGACTCCTCGTGTGAATAGCCGTGAAGGTCTGTGCCCACCAGCTTTTTCTCTTCAAGCCAGTTGTCCAATAGCAGTCGTGTACCGGTGCCTCGCGAGCGGTTGACCAGGCGAATTTCAGGGCGAAGTAGATCCATCCAACCTCTGATTCGAAAGGGATTGCCTGGCGCGATCATTAAGCCTTGCGACCGCAGTGCAAAGCCTATTAATTTGTGATTTCCAGTTTGCAGCAAAGGCTTATAGCTTCGAGCGATCAGCGTGTGAGGTTGCGGATTCAATGGCGCATGAAATCCTGCCACCGTACAACGTCCCTCGTTCAAAGCACGAATGGCATCCACGCTCCCGCAAAAGCGCAAATCCAGATGCAATGCGTGCGCTGCGGCATGCTCACGCAGCAGGACCAGGCCATCATCGTGGCTGGCATAAATGGGCAAGGCATGGCTGTGAGGGTCAAACGCGACTGAGAAGGTTTTTTCGAGTTCCGCTTGCAAGACACTGATTTGCGGTGCCAAGCGGGCTTGAGCTTGCCGTTCGGCCCACAACAGCTTGTGTGCAAACTCCGTTAGGCGAGCTGAATGGCCTTTTTCCCAGACAATAAGGGGTTGATCCATGGCTTGCTCCCAGCGCTTGAGTTCGCCCCAAACGTGCCGGTAGGACAAGCCCAAAGACTTTGCGGCTGCGCCGATGGAGCCAGCCTCACGCAGCGCATTCAGCAGGTCCATGAGTGGATTGCGCAACGGACTGAGCCTGTTGCGCGGCTCGGATTCGGCGTGGTGAGGGCGCCAGCTGTAGGCAAGGTCAATGTGTTGCACAAATGGAGTGTGCCTCAAATCGCGCGGGTACTTATGCACTTGATTTCATAGCGGACATCCCGCATTCAAGTTGATGCCATTGTCAGTTAGCATGAAACGCATCGACATGACTTCTTTTTCTGACAGCCTGCATACGGCGTTTTCCCTCATCCTGGCCTTCGACCCCGCGCTGTGGGCTATTGTTGTGCGATCACTCTCAGTCAGTGCCACCGCTTGTGCCTTTGCCTGTGCCTTGGGCTTTGTCCTGGGAGCGTTCTTGGGCGTCAGTCGGTTTCGCGGTAGCGGCGTTGTCATCGGCCTCTTGAATACCCTGCTGGCTCTGCCATCGGTGGTGGTCGGTTTGGTGGTGTATCTGTTGTTGTCACGCAGCGGGCCCTTGGGTTTTCTGGATTGGATGTTCAGTTTCAAAGCGATGGTTTTTGCGCAAACTGTGTTGGTGCTTCCCTTGGTGACCGCTTTGACTCGCCAAATTGTGCAAGACGTTGAAAACGCACATGGTGAACAATTGACATCCTTGGGTGCAGGGCCGTGCTTGCGTGCGACCCTCTTGGCATGGGACGAACGTTTGGCGTTGATCACGGTGGGCGTGACGGCTTTTGGCCGGGCCATTGCCGAAGTCGGAGCGGTGATGATTGTGGGCGGCAACATCGATGGATTCACCCGCGTCATGACCACCGCGATTGCGCTGGAAACCAGCAAAGGCGACTTGCCTTTGGCTTTGGGCTTGGGCTTGGTCTTGTTGGCAGTGGTGGGTTTGATCCACGCACTCACAGCCTCTATACGATGGGCCGCTTCTCGATGGAATGCTTCCGTTACCCAACCACTGACAGCGAGGCTACTGTGATGAAGGCCTGGGTTGATCTGCAACAGGTCTCGGTGCATTGGGGCGCTGTGCTCGCGCTCAACCAGGTCACTTTGACGCTGAAAGCGGGCGAGCGAGTGGCGCTCATAGGCGCCAATGGAAGCGGAAAAAGCACATTGCTGCGTGTTGTGCATGGCTTGATCGCACCGACACAAGGACAAGTAGGGCGTGTACCTTTACTTCGACAAGCCATGCTTTTTCAGCGCCCCCACTTACTGCGCATGAGTGCTTTGAACAACATGGCGCTTGGCTTATGGCTAGACCGCCAACAAAGTTTGACATGGACGCAAGCCCTGAAAGCAGCTTGGGTGGCCTTGGCTCGCGTTGGTCTGCAAGATGTGGCCGATCAGAATGGTCGCACCCTGTCGGGAGGTCAGTTACAACGTTTGGCTTTGGCCCGAGCTTGGGCTCGCAACCCTCAGTTGCTTGTGCTCGATGAACCTACCGCGAGTCTGGACCCGCATGCCAAAAGGGAAGTCGAAGCTTTAATCCAAATCTTTTCCCAGAACAAGCCTGATGTGAGTTTGCTTTTTGCAAGCCACAACCTGGGGCAAGTCAAGCGACTGGCCAGCCGTGTGCTGTATTTGGAGCAGGGCCGTGTGCTCGCCGACCTGCCCGTCGCCGATTTTTTTAATGCCGAGCGCTTGCAGGCCATCAGCCCTGAGGCGCAATTCTTTGTTCAAGGAGAAATGACATGACCGTCCTACGCGCTTTATTTTTCAGTGCGTGCTTTGCAACGACTCCGGGCATGTCGGTTGCGCAAACCATCACCATGTCATCCACCACTTCCACAGAACAGTCTGGACTGTTTGCGCACCTTTTGCCTGAGTTCAAAAAAGCCAGTGGCATTGACATCAAGGTGGTGGCCTTGGGGACCGGTCAGGCGCTGGACATGGCCCGACGGGGTGACGCCGATGTGGTGTTTGTGCACGATCAGGCTGCAGAGGAAAAGTTTGTCGCCGAAGGCTGGGGTCTTAAGCGTTTACCGGTGATGTACAACGACTTCGTGGTGATCGGCCCCAAAGCAGATCTGGCGGGCATCAAAGGCCGCGATATCGTTGCTGCCTTACAGAAAATTGCCAGCACTAACGCAGCATTTATTTCGCGCGGCGATAAAAGCGGCACCCACGCCGCAGAGTTGCGGTATTGGGCGACCGCCGGTTTGCCTGAAAAGAAAGGTCATGCCTACCGTGATTGCGGTTGTGGCATGGGGCCCGCGCTCAATATGGCCGCGTCCATGGGGGCTTACGTGCTGGCCGATCGCGGCACATGGCTGAACTTCAAAAACAGGGCCGACTTGGCAGTCTTGGTCGAAGGTGACAGTCGCCTGTTCAACCAGTATGGTGTCATGGTGGTCAATCCAGCCAAGCATCCCCGAGTGAAAATGGTTGATGCCCAGAGGTTTGTCGACTGGGTGATTTCCCCGGCTGGCCAGAACGCAGTGGCTGCATACAAAATTGGTGGCGAACAGTTGTTTTTCCCGAACGCACCCAAATAAGCCATCAGGAAGTGATCAATCCCGGAAGTTGTCAAAGCTGATCGGCAAGTCGGTGATGTCTTTGCGGAGCAAGGCCATCACGGCTTGCAGGTCATCCCGCTTCGCACCGGTCACACGGACGGACTCTCCTTGAATGGAGGACTGTACTTTGATTTTGCTGTCTTTGATGATGCGCTGAATCTTCTTGGCGTCCTCGGTGCTGATGCCGTTGCGCACCTTGATGACCTGTTTGACTTTGTCACCGCCTATTTTCTGCACGGGGCCCTTGTCAAGAAAGCGCACATCGACATTGCGCTTGGCCATTTTGCCGTGCAGCACGTCTTCGACTTGGGTGAGTTGAAAGTCGGCATCGCCAAACAAAGTGATCTCTTTGTCTTTGAGTTCGATGCCGGCGGAGGTGCCTTTGAAATCAAAGCGCGTGCCGATTTCTTTGGCGGTGGTGTCCACGGCGTTTTTCACTTCGACCAGATTCGGTTCGCAAACAGTATCAAAAGTAGGCATGGTGGTGAAATCCAGAGGTTGTCAATGCGACAATTCTCCCATGAACCTGGAGAAAAACGTCCCGCTGCAGCCCTACAACACCTTTGGCATTGCCGCCAAAGCCCTGGCGCTGGTACGGGTGCGGGACGAAGCCGATCTGCGCGCCGTGCTGGCCGACCCGCATCTGACCACCCTGCCCCGGCAAGTGCTGGGTGGCGGCAGCAACATCGTGCTCACGGGAGACGTTAAAGCGCTGGTGTTGAAAATCGAAGTGCCCGGCCTGCGCCTGGCCCACGAGACTGAAAAACACTGGGTCATCGAAGCCGGCGCTGGCGTCGACTGGCACGATCTGGTGGCCTGGAGTTTGGACCAAGGCTACCCGGGCTTGGAAAACTTGGCGCTGATTCCCGGCACCGTGGGCGCATCGCCAGTACAAAACATCGGCGCTTATGGCGTGGAGTTGCAAGACCGGTTTGATTCGCTTGATGCGATGGATTTGTTCACCGGCGAGGTGTTCAGCCTGAATGCGGCGCAATGCGGCTTCAGCTACCGCGACTCGGTGTTCAAACACGCCTCGGGCGGCCCCGATGATTTGGGGTTGGCCGGACGCGCCGTGATCATGCGGGTGCGCTTTGCCCTGCCCAAACGCTGGAAGCCCGAGCTGGGTTATGCCGACTTAGCCCGCAAGATGCAGGCGACGGGCATCCAAGCGCCGGATGCGCGGCAGATTTTTGACTGGGTTGTGGCGATTCGCCGCGCCAAATTGCCCGACCCTCAAGTCATCGGCAACGCGGGCAGCTTTTTCAAAAACCCCACTGTCAGCGCTGAGCAATGTGCCGACATCATTGCCCGCGAGCCCAAGGTGGTGCACTACCGCTTGGACGATGGACGCATCAAACTGGCCGCAGGTTGGTTGATCGATTCTTGCGGCTGGAAAGGCAAAACCGTGGGCCACGCCGGCGTCTATGAAAAGCAGGCGCTGGTGTTGGTCAATCGGGGTGGGCGCGAGAACCCTTGCACCGGTGGTGAAGTGATGACCTTGGCCAAGGCGATTCAGACCAGCGTGTACGAGCGCTTTGGGATTTTGCTGGAGCCGGAGCCGGTGGTGATTTAACGGTTTCGCAGTCAAAGGCGTATTCTTGGTTTTTTATTAAAAAATAAGTATTATTAAATTTAGAGGTGCTGGGTCAATCAATTAAATGCCAATCAGTGGTGATGTATCAGGAGGGGTGTATGGGCGTTGAAGATTTTTCCAAGTTCAAAAAGAACAGAAAAAAACGATCTCAACTTGCAAATAAAAAGTGGCGAGAAAGTCATTACGACCCCAAACTTTTCAGAAAAAAAACTGAAAATTTAAACGCAACCCCAAACCACCCATTCGCCCCCAAAATGATCAAGCTGTTTATTTATGCTTTGGTCGTGGTGATGGTTTTAATAGCCGCGTATGACCTCTTTAAAAATAAAGGCTTTTTTGATTGACCTGTCTCAGGCCGACTTCACGAATTCATAAAAAAACGGCCCGAAGGCCGTTTTTCATTGGGGCAGCAAAAGTCTCACTTTTTGCCGCTGCCCTCCAGCTTGTAAATGTGCGGACCTTCGCCGGTCGACAGCAATCCCGTATGGGCATAGATGCCCAGTTTGGCGCGGGTGTCCGTGATGTCCAGGTTGCGCATGGTCAACTGGCCGATGCGGTCGAGCGGGCTGAACGGCGCGTCTTCCACTTTTTCCATGGAGAGGCGCTCGGGCGCGTAGGTCAGGTTGGGGCTTTCGGTGTTCAGCAAGCTGTAATCGTTGCCACGGCGCAGTTCCAGCGTCACGGTGCCGGTGACGGCGCGGGCCACCCAGCGCTGGGCGGTTTCGCGCAGCATGATGCACTGCGGATCGAACCAGCGGCCTTGGTACAACAAGCGGCCCAGGCGCAGACCGTTCATGCGGTACTGCTCGATGGTGTCTTCGTTGTGGATACCGGTGACCAGGCGCTCATACGCGATGTGCAGCAGGGCCATGCCGGGGGCTTCGTAAATGCCGCGACTCTTGGCTTCGATGATGCGGTTCTCAATTTGGTCGCTCATGCCCAGGCCATGACGCCCGCCAATCTCGTTGGCTTTCAGAAACAGTGCCACCGGGTCGGTGTATTCCACGCCGTTCAGGGCCACGGGCATGCCTTCTTCAAAGCGCACGCTGACTTCTTCGGCTTTCACGTCGACTTCGGGCTTCCAGAACGCCACGCCCATGATGGGGTTGACGATCTTCATGCCGCTTTGCAGGCTTTCCAGGTCTTTGGCTTCGTGGGTCGCGCCCAGCATGTTGCTGTCGGTGGAGTAGGCCTTTTCGGCGCTCATCTTGTAGCCAAAGCCGTTGGCGGTCATGAAGGCGCTCATTTCGGCGCGGCCACCCAACTCGTCGATGAACAACTGGTCCAGCCAAGGCTTGTAGATCTTCAGGCTCGGGTTGGTGAGCAAACCGTAGCGGTAAAAACGCTCGATGTCGTTGCCCTTGAAGGTGGAGCCGTCCCCCCAGATGTTGACGTCGTCTTGCTTCATTGCGGCCACCAGCATGGTGCCGGTCACAGCGCGGCCCAGTGGGGTGGTGTTGAAGTAGGTGATCCCACCCGTGCTGATATGAAAAGCACCGCACTGGATGGCGGCAATGCCCTCGTGCGCCAACTGGGTGCGGCAGTCGACCAGCCGGGCTTTTTCTGCACCGTATTCCATCGCCTTGCGGGGAATTTCGTTGTAGTCGGCTTCGTCAGGCTGGCCCAGGTTGGCGGTGTAGGCATAGGGCAGGGCGCCCTTTTGTTTCATCCACAAGAGGGCGGCAGAGGTGTCCAGACCGCCCGAAAAGGCGATGCCGACTTTTTGCCCTTTGGGCAGGTGTTGCAGGATGGTGCTCATGGGGGTTCTGTGTTGTTCCGACGTGTTTTCGGCTCAACCGAAGTGGCAGATGTAGTGGTAGGGCTCGGTCACACGGATCTCGAACTTGGAGTTGCCCGGGATGCTGAATTTTTTGCCTGCTGAGGACTTGACCCAGTCGCTGCTGCCGTCGAGTTTGTATTCGCAAAAACCACCGACGCACTCCATGATTTCAGGCGCGCCGGTATTGAAGGTCAGGCTGGCGGGCAAGATCACGCCCACCGACAGCTTGGTGCCATCGGCCAGGGTCAGGTTGTGGCTGATGCATTTGCCGTCAAAGTACACGTTGGCTTGGGTGGTGACGGATACGCCGTCGATTTTTTCGGTGGTCATGGGTTTGTTTTCCTGACCGCATCAAATGCGGCTGTTGAGCGCCAAGATGGCGCAGGGATGGGAACAAACCTAGGATTTTAGGTTACTCCTGCGCACCCGAACCGGTGGCCGAAAGTTTCAATCCAAAATGACTGTCTTTAACGCCAGCGGCGGCCGTACCCACCCCGGAAACCCCAGCCAAGGTTGATGGAAGTAGAGAAAGGGTAGGGGTTGTAGTAATAAGGAGAGCCATAGACCACGGCGGGTTGGCTGTAAATCACTTGAGGCTGAGACATTCCCGGAGGCTGGCCCATGGATTGCGCGGCTTGTGCAACTGGCGCATTGGGCAGTCCGGCTGGCGTGATTTGCAATGCAATCGTTGGACCAGGGTCTTGCGGCAATTGCACGGTGTACTGCTTGCCGGCGTAGTCATAGACCACTTGGTAGCCGATCAAACGGTTTTCGTAGGCCGATTGCAAGGTGCAAGTGGTTTGATTGACTGTTTGCGCCGGGGCCTGTTTTTCGATGTTGTCACCCACGATAGCCCCACCGATCATGCCAGCCATGGTGGCCAAAGCCTGCCCTTGGCCGCCGCCCATTTGGCTGCCCAATGCGGCCCCAGCAATGGCGCCCACCATCGCCCCCGCCCCCGAATTGGGCGGCTGCACCGTGACCGGTGTATTGGCGCAGACTTGGCCCGGAACAGCGACTTGTTGGTACAGCGCGATACGAGAAGTCACTTGCCCGACCAGTTCGGGCCCGCTGGCGGTTGGCGCTGGCGCCTGCAATGGTGCAGCAGTTTCCGGGCCCGGCGCAGGTGATTGCGCTGAACTTTGAGCTGAACTGATAACGCTGAAAGCAATGCAAGCGAGGGTGACGCCAATTTTTTTCATTTCTGATCTCCGAACTGAAAACCGGTGAAGCTTGTATTTTAGAGACGTATCCCTGTATCGGGCTTGTTTTCAAGGTAAAGATTCTGTAACGGGTTCAAATCCGCTGCTCAGACCAGTTATCTGAATTGAAACTAACCGATACGGCTGGCAAAGTGCCATGCGTTGGCCATTCCACGACAGGGCGTTTGATCAGGCTGTGGTGAATCATCATCAAGGCTTTGGCGCTATCGGCATCTTTGACGGAGGCTTGAGTGCTTGTATCGAGCTTGCGCCATGTGGTGCCTTTGCGATTGATCAGATTTTCCCATCCGACAATGTGTATCCAATGGACCATTGATGCCTCTGAAACGCCTTCTTTTTTGAAGTCGTGAAATGCATAAGTAAGGCCATGTTCGGCCAGCCAATTACGGGCTTTCTTAACCGTATCGCAGTTGGAGATGCCATAAACTTGGATGCTCTGTTGGGTTGGGGTGGGTGTTTTCATGAGGGTCAATCATCCTTCAATTGCGGCTCGGCGACAATTGGGGCGTATGAATAATTTACAAGACTGGCTCGCTCATTGCGAGCAATTGCATCCATTGACGATTGACATGGGTTTAGACCGTGTACGCGAGGTCGCTCAGCGCATGGGCGTTCAATTTGAGTGTCCTGTCATCACGGTGGCAGGGACCAATGGCAAAGGCTCCACCTGCGCCATGCTAGAGGCCATTCTGTTCGAAGCGGGCTACCGAACAGGGGTCTACACATCCCCCCATTTGGTTGATTTTGAAGAGCGCTGCCGTATTCACGGGCAATCCGCTTCTGCCGATCAACTGGCGCTGGCTTTTGCCCAGGTCGAAGCGGCACGGGGCCAAGTGTCTTTGTCGTATTTCGAATTCAGCACACTGGCCATCATGCAGGTGTTAATGCAGTCCCGTCTCGATGTTGTGATTTTGGAGGTCGGTTTGGGGGGGCGACTGGATGCGGTCAACATCATCGATCCCGATTGCGCCATCATCACCAGCATCGACATTGACCACACCAGTTTGCTGGGAACGGACCGTGAGCGCATCGGCTTTGAGAAGGCCGGCATCATGCGCTCTGGCAAGCCCGTAGTGGTGAGTGACCCCGTGCCACCCGACAGCGTGATTGCCCATGCGACCACTTTGGGCGCTGAATTGTGGCGCTTTGGGCAAGACTTTAATTTTTCGGGTGACAAGCTTCAATGGGCATGGGCAGGGCGTGGTCGCCGTTTCAGTGGTTTGGCCTATCCTGCCTTGCGCGGGGCCAACCAATTGGTCAATGCATCTGGTGTCTTGGCTGCGCTGGAAGTCTTGCGGCCCCGCATTCCCGTGACGGCCCAAGCCGTGCGCAACGGCTTGGCCATGGTCGAATTGCCCGGACGGTTTCAGATCGTTCCGGGTGAGCCTGTGTTGGTACTGGATGTGGCGCACAACCCCCATTCCGTTGCTGCGCTGGCCGCCAATCTGGATGCCATGGGCTTTTATCCCACCACCCATGCAGTGTTTGGGGCCATGGCCGACAAGGATTTGCAGGCCATGCTGGCGCGAGTCGCTCCCGTAGTGGACCGTTGGTTTTTCACCGATTTACCGATTCCCAGAGCCGCCAGCGCGGAGCAACTTCAAGAACTATGGCTTGCGGGCAATCGCCGCACCGATGTGACTTGTTCGACCCACGCGAGCCCTGATGCCGCCTTGCAAGCGGCCATCGCGTCGGCCAACCCCGCTGATAGAATCGTGGTCTTCGGATCGTTTTACACGGTGGGCGGGGTTTTGAAGGTCGGGATTCCCCGTCTCCATGCCAAGCACCTGAGCACGTGAGTACCCGCTTCATGGCTTTTTTTAAATTCCGACTTCCAGGTCAAACCTCTCCAGCCTCTGAGGCTGTCAATGCCTTACCAGCTGAAAGCCTGGAGGTCTTGCGTAAGCGTGCCCGTCATCGCTTGATGGGTTCGGTGGTGTTGGTTTTGGTCGCGGTTATTGGATTTCCGCTGCTGTTTGATACGCAGCCCCGGCCTGTGTCCGTGGACACGCCGATTGTTATGCCTGAGCGTGCCTCAGCGCAGGCCAGCTCTGCCCTTGGTGCGGTGGCATCGGTTTCAGGTACTGTCAAATCCCCTTCTGCTGCGGTTGTGCCCTCGGGTCCTTTGCCTTCGGGGTCTGTGCTTGACGCCAATGAAGAAGTGGTGCCCTCTACAAATCGGCCTGCCGAAAAAAATCAAACCCCTGTTGGTTCGCCAACCGTGCAGCCTAATGCCGGGGGCTTTAAGGTGGATTATGGAAAAACAGGCGCTGCAGCACCTGCTGTGAATGAGTCTAAAACAGACACAGCTGGGCCTTCGAGTCCCTCTGACAAGGGCCGAGATGAAGCCGCCAAGGCACGCGCTTTGTTGGATGGCAAAGATATCAGCAAAAGCAGTGAGGATCGTTGGATCATTCAGGTTGGGGCCTTTACTGACCCTGTCAAAGTCCGGGAAACCCGTCAAAAACTGGAAGCTGCAGGACTCAAAACCTATACCCAAGTGATCGAAGCCAAGGACGGCAAGCGAACGCGTGTGCGGCTAGGACCATTTGCCAGTAAAGAAGAAGTTGACAAGGTCAACTCTAAGATTCAAAAGCTCCAATTGGAGACTTCGATTTTGAAGCTCTGATGCCATGGCCGATGTCACATCAATCGATTGGATTTTGCTGGTTGTTTTGCTTGCATCCTTGCTGATGGGGGCTTGGCGAGGCCTGGTCTACGAAGTCATGTCTGTGATCGGTTGGCTGGCTTCTTTTGTACTCGCACAATGGTTTGCCGCCGATGTCGCGCAGCAATTGCCTATGCAAAGTGCTGGTGAGTCATTACGGTATGCCGCAGGCTTTGTGATTGTTTTTGTGGCCAGTGTTTTTGCTGCAGGGTTGATTTCTGCAATGCTGCGCAAATTGATTTCTGTCATTGGCTTGCGGCCTGTTGACCGCGTGTTGGGCGCCGGCTTTGGTTTGTTTCGCGGTGTGATCTTGTTGCTTGCCTTGACGGTGGTTCTGCATCTGATGTCCATGACCCAGAGTGAATGGTGGCAAGAGTCCCAAGGTGGGCCTGTATTGACAGCGCTCTTGAAGGGGTTGAAACCCGTGTTGCCTGCTCATTTTGGGGCGTATTTGCCCGACTGATTTTCCTTTGACTGGATGAATGTATGTGTGGAATTGTGGGTGTCGTCAGTAGCGCGCCGGTCAATCAACTGGTCTATGACGCTTTGCTCTTGTTGCAGCATCGCGGTCAGGATGCTGCGGGCATTGTCACGCAACTGGAGCGCAAGTTTTACATGCATAAAGCCAAAGGCATGGTGCGTGATGTGTTTCGCACGCGCGATATGCGGGCCTTGCCAGGCAACTGTGGCCTGGGTCAAGTGCGTTACCCCACAGCGGGTAACGCTTTCAGTGACGAAGAAGCACAGCCTTTTTATGTGAACGCCCCATTTGGTTTGGTGCTGGTTCACAACGGCAACTTAACAAATGCCCATGCGTTGAAGGCGGAGTTGTTCTCGACCGACCACCGTCACATCAACACCGAAAGCGATTCCGAAGTCTTGCTCAACGTGCTGGCCCATGAATTAGAGAAAACCACCCGTGGTTTGCCACTTGCAGCTGTTGATGTGTTTTCAGCTGTTCAAGGCGTGCACCGCCGTGTGCGAGGCTCTTATGCTGTGATTGCCATGGTGGCCGGGCACGGGTTGCTGGCCTTTCGGGACCCCTTCGGCATTCGCCCCATGTGCATGGGCCAAAGCAAAGACGGCACGTGGATGTTGGCCAGCGAATCGGTGGCCTTGGAAGGTACTTCGCACCAGTATGTGCGAGACGTTCAGCCTGGCGAAGCGATCTACATCGACTTGAAGGGACAGTTGCATGCCCAGCAATGTGCCGCCGCCTCTCAATTGAGTCCATGCATTTTTGAGTTCGTGTATTTAGCCCGACCTGACTCGACGATGGACGGCATCTCGGTTTACCAAGCGCGATTGAATTTGGGTGAAACTTTAGCCAAGCGTGTCATCTCCACTGTGCCGCCGAACGAGATTGATGTCGTGATTCCGATCCCCGAGTCCAGCAGGCCCAGTGCCGCGCAACTGGCGCAGTTGCTGGGCTTGCCTTACCGCGAAGGCTTTGTCAAAAACCGTTACGTGGGCCGCACCTTTATCATGCCCGGCCAGTCGGTACGTAAAAAATCGGTGCGCCAAAAACTCAACGTGATCGCCAGCGAATTCAAAGGCCGCAACGTGCTGTTGGTGGACGACTCTATCGTGCGCGGCACCACCAGCCGCGAGATCGTGCAAATGGCGCGCGACGCCGGTGCGCGCAAAGTCTACATGGCCAGTGCCGCGCCACCGGTGCGCTTTCCCAA
>Ga0114968_10002118_pt1 | contig 15313 bp, 19 predicted proteins | sample M_130807_EF_Meta_FD_87020 | JGI IMG/M metagenome (GOLD analysis project Ga0114968, IMG submission 87020) | Freshwater microbial communities from Lake Montjoie, Canada to study carbon cycling - M_130807_EF_MetaG | ecosystem: Environmental > Aquatic > Freshwater > Lake | place: Lake Montjoie...
AAAATAAATATAAAAAATAAAATTATATTATAAAAATTTTATAATATAATTTTTTATTTGTTTATCTAAAACCACGGTTTAAGAACAAGTTCTTTATCAGAATTATTTGCCATAACTGGATGTGAAATAGGAACCACAAGTGTGCTCGCATCATATAAATATTTTATATATCCCTGTGCCTCACCATATACACTCTCAATACAATAATTTAAAACCATTTTATTTAACTCTTGTATTTGTGATGTTATATTGTTTTTTTTATTTGCGGCATATTGTAAAAAAATACTTCTCATTATAATTTTTAAAGAATCATAGTCTTGTGAACCTATTATATATTGATTATTTGATTTGGTATAAACTCCAACTCTGATACCGTTTTGTATTATTTGTATGTTTTCCTTAGAAAAAAAACAATTGGAAAGTTGGGTTTCGTTCCATAATCCCAAAGTTGGGTTTCTAAATGTAGTCGGTTGATTTGCTGGGATTTTATCATACATGTTAAATAAAACAGATGTATTAGGACTTTTTAAGTCAACTCTACCATTCGAATAATTCATTTATATTACTCAAATAGAAAAAATTATATATTTATTTTATATATATAATTATGGAAACCTTTCAAAAAACACTTATAATTGTCGCAGTATTAATATTAGTAATTAGTTTGATAGTTATCGGAATAACCATTTCAAACCAAAAGGTCGCATCATGGCCTCCTATTATTGGCGATTGTCCTGACTACTGGGTAGACATTTCAGGGAATGGAAACAGATGCGTAAATGTAAAAGATTTAGGAACTTGTAAATCATCCACAACTAAACATTTAAATATGGATTTTACAACATCGGAATTTACAGGGGCAAATGGTTTATGTGCTAAATATACATGGGCAAATAATTGCGGTGTAAGTTGGGATGGTATTACTTATGGTGTAAGTAATCCTTGTAATAAAACATAATAAATAGTATTTATTATAACAATTAATGAACGACAAAAATAAAACATTAATGAGATATATTTCTATGATGCCTGATGATATCAAGTATATCATAAAGGAATATTTGCGGATTCCTACAATTATCTTTATAACTAAAGATAATTATATATTTCACCATAAATATTTAAGACCGTATCTTATTAAAAATAGGTTTGAAGCATATGTTCGAAATGTAATAAAACAAGACCACGAGTTTGTGTTTAATCAGTTAATTAATGAGAATGTTGAAAAGTGGATACTATTTAAAAATTATATACATAAAAATATTATATATAAAAATTATGTATTTTTTTTAATTTTTTTTTGTATTGATTGTGATTCAATAAGGTGCTATAATACCCTAAATGATTTTTTAAAGAAAAATCAAATGTGTCAGAATAGACATAAAAAGAATATTCTTAAATGTATAAAATGAATTGTTTGAATTTAAATAAAATATTAAATAGGGAAGAAAACGTAAATCTAATCAAAGATTGTCTACAATTATTTTCGGAAAATACAAATAATCTTAGCGTAAAAAAAGGCATATATATTTATGGTAGTCCTGGTTCAGGAAAAACAGAGTTTATTACAAATATTTTAAAAGAAATGGATTATGATATAATTAAATATGACGCAGGCGATTTTCGTAATAAATCAATTATTGATACAATTTCTAAGCATAATATGTCTGATAAAAATATTATGAATTTATTCCACGGAAAGGTTAAAAAGATAGCAATAATAATGGATGAGATTGATGGAATGAATAACGGGGATAAAGGAGGAATAAATACGTTAATTAAATTAATTCGACCTAAAAAAACGAAAAAACAAAAATTGGAGGAAGTCACAATGAACCCAATCGTTTGTATTGGAAACTATCACATTGATAAAAAAATTAAAGAGTTAATGAAAGTATGCAACACCATAGAATTAAAAACACCCACCAATAATCAAATTACAATTTTAATTAATGAATTAATCCCAAACTTAGATAAAGACATACAGGTTCAATTAATGAATTTCGTTCAAGGAGATTTAAGAAAATTAATTAATATTTATAATATTTATAAAAACAACAACAACATATTAAACGCTAAAATTATGACGGATATTTTCCAAATAAAATCTTATAATGACGACACTAAACAAATTACCCAAAAATTATTAAATCAAAAATTCGGAATTAATGAACATATGGAAATAATGAATGAAACAGATAGAACTATTGTTGGACTATTATGGCACGAAAACATTATTGATGTTATCGGTAAAATGAAACCAAACGTTTCAATACCGTTTTATATTAAACAACTGGATAATATGTGTTTTGCCGATTATATTGACCGAATCACGTTTCAAAAACAAATATGGCAATTTAATGAGATGAGTTCACTAATTAAAACATTTAAAAATAATAATTTATACCATTCTTATTTTAAAAAAAAAGTTAAATATAACCCTGTAGAAGTGCGTTTTACAAAGGTTCTCACAAAATATTCGACTGAATATAATAATTCAATATTTATTCAAAATTTGTGTCAACAACTAGGAATGGATAAAAATGATATATTTTCATTTTTTCTTAATTTAAAAAATAAATATACAGATAATGAATTATTATTAATCTTTGAAAACTACGAAATTAATAAATTAGACATTAATCGTATTTATAGGTATCTTGATAAGTATACAAAAGAAACGGTTAATGATGAAAACGAACACAACGATGATGATAGTATAGAAACTTAAGATTTATGTATTCCACGTTTTTCATACCACTTATTTATTGTATTCGAAGATAGTTTACAATACTGATGGGATTCGTATTGTTCTGGCGAATCGTAAAATAACACCTCTTTATTTTTATTATTTTCAAAATTATTTATCGAAATTTTAAACAATAAGTCCTCATCTCTCGTTCCTACTCGTAAATTTTTATATTTAAGTCCAGTTACTGCGTTTCGAATTAAACTTTGATTATTTCCGGATGCGTAATATTCTAATAGGTATTTATGCTTTACTCCATTATCATCAACATACGTTTTTATAACCTTGTTATATCCATTATCTGGAGAATTAATTGAGATGGATTCTTGTTTATTGTCTATATCATTATAGTTAGTTGGGTGAAAACGGTCATCATCGTAAATCATTTTTTAAAGATAATATAAATAATTTATTATCTTTAAATTTATTTATTAAGTAATGCTTTTTTTTCCGCTATTTTATCTTTAATCAACTCAGAAATCTTGAATTCGAGATATTCAACTTTTTCTTTTAAAGTTTTATTTTCGGTTGTCAACTTTTCCAAGTAATTATTTTGATTTATCATTAATTGCATTAATTGTTTTTTGTGGTCTTCGGCAATCATCCGGTTCCTTTCAGCATGAAACACTTCTAATTGCTTCATTACATCGGGTTTATTTTCTAATTTACCAGGTGAATAGTTAACTAATAATTCATCTATATCTTCGGAATAAAACCTTTTTAATACAGGGTCTTTCATAAAATCATCAACTGTTTTTGTCGACAAATTTACGAATTTATTCTGTTCATTATGTTCCAATAGTTGTTTTTTATCTAATGTATTATGTTCGTGTGAAAATACAAGTATAGTTTTTAAAACATCTAACTGAACTAATGGAATAGTATAATTCTTTAAAAAATGTTGTTCTTCTCCAAATTTACTATTTTCATCATAACATGTAATGTCTAATAATTGTTTTTTAAATGCGAATGACGCCGCGGTTGAGTGCCATTTACCATAAGGTCCAAATTGATACATTTTATGAATATGTTTAAAATAAATATGTAATTCGCTGCTGCCGGCAATTAATATATCTGGATTTTGTTGTAAGGTAGTTACCGCATGCATGACTCGTTCTGGTGGATAGTAATCATCATCATCCATATAAATAATAATATCTCCTTTACAATTAAAATGTGCTATATTTCTTTTTTTACCTAATGACATTTTTTCCGAAAACTGTAAATATTTAACTAATGGTATGTGTTTAACAAGGTCTTCAATCTTATCGGTTCCATCATCAACAATAACCCATTCGATTCTATGTTTAGGGTATGTTTGATTTTTAACACACTGAATTATGTAAGGTATAAATGGTCGTCTATTAAAGGTTGGTGTACATATGCTTACAAACGGTAATAAGTGTTTTTGTTGTTTTGTCATTTATTATAATTACATATTTTATTTTTTAAATACTTATTTATTGTTTATATTTATGAATTAGGTAAAACCCTTGCGTTTTCAACACTGGTGGGTTCAAATTTAGAAGATGTTACAGGTTCTACTTGTGATTCAACAACAGGTTTTATTGGAGATTCAACAACAGGTTCTATTTGAGATTTAACCACAGGTTTTACTTGAGATTTAACATCAGTTTCTACTTGAGATTCAACCACAGGTTCTACTTGAGATTCAACAACGGGTTCTACTTGAGATTCAACAACGGGTTCTATTTGAGATTCAACCACAGGTTCTACTTGAGATTCAACAACGGGTTCTATTTGAGATTCAACCACAGGTTCTACTTGAGATTCAACAACGGGTTCTATTTTCTGGTTATTTTCTAAGTCGATGTTTGATATATTACGTGAAATAGGGACTAAATCAACATTTAAAAATTCCGAATTAGTTAAATCGGTTTCTTTTATATCAGGGTTTATATCAGGGTTTATCTCAGGGGTAACTGTCTCTTGAACTACTATATTATTTTTTTTTGATTTCTTTATTTTACTTGGGTTATTATTATTAAGTGTAGACACAGGACCACAACTTTTTTCAGCCATAACATAATCGGATAAATTGCCAAATTTAGATGGGTTTAATTCTGGACTATTAAATAATGGTATTTTAAGTATTTTAAAGTAGATTAACAAAACGATTATTAAAGATATAACTCCTCCATTAGTTCCGAAAATATTAAATGCTTTTGATATTACAATATACGCTATTATGTATGATATTAATGATTTTTTATAATAAAAAACGTCTGTTAAAGCATTAATATAATTGTAATCGGTTCCACCAATAACTCTCGTGGAAGTCATTGTTACTGTAGATAAAAAACAATATATTAAACTAACAAAAACCAACACCGGAAATATAACAGTTATAAACACAACTATAAAACATAACAAAATCATAACTATTATTATTGAAATAATCCCGTTTGAACTAAACAAAGATACCTGTTTAAAATAGTCGGTTTTGTTAACATCCTTACTCGAATTATTTGTGTTTATTCTAAATATCCAAAACATCTTTGTAAAAAACAGTATAATTAAATAACCCCAACTTATTAAATAAATAAATGTTAAATACAACAATGTAATAAAGGGCATTCCAAATATGATTAAAGACTCTGACACGGAAGTATTCAAAAAATTTAAATATACGTTTAAACTGTTGTAAATAAAACACAATAAATTTTCTAAAATAGTTATAAAATACATTATTATTGGTTTTACTTTTAGATTTGTAGACATCTTTTGTAAAGTATCTAATATAATGTTTTTGTTATTATTTTCGTATAAAAACTTTATTTTTTCGGATTGTTGCGTATCATTAATATTGGTAACATTAATATTAATTTCTTTAATATCTGGAATCATAAATGGTGTATTATTGTAAGGATTACACAACAAATCGGTTGGTAGTATATTTGATTGGGCAACTTTACAAGAATATAATATTGATGTTCCAATACATATAATAATCAATAATATAATAATTGAATATATAATTGAGAGTGTATATTTTAATATTTGTTTACCTGTATCATTTACAGATTGTGTGGTGTTTTCGTTTTTTTTAGTATCAATTATTGAAGTATCACTTGTAGACATATTATATTAAAATAATATAATAAATATTTTATTTATACATCGTATTCTTATATAGTTGGTCTAAACCCGAACAAGCAAAATATAATATTAAATTATTATATGTTACAACAAAAAATGAAGATGTCTATATTAAGCATTTTATTACTGGTTGGTATATTTAGTTGGATACATTATTTATTTAAAAATAATTACATTATCGAATGTTATGAAAATGCGTTGACTCCTGATAAAGGATATTTTACAACAACCCATACAGTTAATCTTCCATTAACTACTAATTTTAGTTGTTCCAATATGTGTATTAATGCGAGATGTTCTAAAACAAAAGAACAGTGTTTATCAGATATAGATTGTCCTGGATGTCAACCATATGCCGGTTTTAGTAAATCAACAACACACGATATTATTGGCGAGAATGATTCGGGAAAACTTACTGTTGGGGTTACTCCCACATATTCAACCTTAACAACAGATATTGGAACCAAATCTAAATTATACACAAACAGAGCACCTCAAGCAAACTTTGGAATTAATACTTGGAATAGTAGTTTTAATGAAGGAACCAAATTATTTAATAAAAGGTATAATTTAGACGATTTAAACACTAGGGTAAATTATCCCAAACGGTTTAATGTTACCGGAAATTTCTTGGATAACGGTCCTCTTGCGTCTAATTCAGATTTAAATTAGATTTATGTGGCGTACATTAAACCGGCATTTCCGGAAACAAACGTAACCACATTTATTCTTTCTTCCATAACAACTAAATTAAAATTGTAATCGTAAATTCTCCAGGTAGGTTTATTAATTCCAATTATATTTCCGGTTGTTGGGTCGCAAATAGTTAAGGTTTGTGCGTTTGGGTCAAGTGTTGGTAAAATAGTATTAAACTCGAATTCAATTAGATTAAATCGATTTGAATTTAATGCTCCACTTGGTTGTAATACCAATGGATTTGTATTTAAACAAAAATTGTAACAATAAATACCCGATGGAGCATTTCCATGAGTTCTTGTATATTTTTCTATGTAGTTGTATACACCAGAAGGTTGAAGATTTTCTCTATATTGTCCGTCTAACAGAATTCCTAAAGAAACAAGTATATTTTGTATATTTTGTATATTTAAATCTTGGGTAATCATTAAACCAGTTAAAAGACCGTCGGGATTTACACCAGGACCAATAGTGGATGGAGGGAAGTATGGATTTGTATATGTTCCATAGGTAGGTGCTGGAATTATATTGCTTGGAAGATAATTGTAAGGCCAATTTGTAAAATTAGTCCATTGGTTTCTTAAATTAGCGTCGCTTCTCTGAAAATAAAACATCCAATTTGAAATTAATCCGATTGAATCCAGTTGAACTTTATTTGGACCTGTAACATTATAAAAAACGGTTTCTCGAACCTGTTTAAATAAATATTTTTGTTCGTTCATCGCAAACAAACGGGATTCATCATTAGACAAAAAACAATAAGTGCAATTTAAATGGATATCTGTATTCCAAGATACTTTTGTGTTAACATATGAATTAAAAGTTAATTCTGTATCTGGTGGTGGTTGTAAAAAACGATAAAACTGCATATACCATAAATTGAAATTGGGTGCTAAATAAGGATACATATTGTCTGAATCCAATACATCACGAATTACAAACAATTGATTTATAGGACGCATCGTAATAGTTATCTGAAGTTCGTTATATTGTAACGCGACTAATGGAAACGCCATCTGGGTATTTAAATTAAACCAAGCATTTAATGGAATGTATAAGGTTTTACCACGTATGGATGGGTCGGAACCTACACCAGAAGTTGTGTAATAAGCGTTTGGGTAAGAGTTTACACGCGAATATGCGTTTCCCGGGTCGTTTAAATCACTACTATTTCCGATCATTTCATTAAATAAATCTTTTTTTCGACCGGTGAAATCTCGCAAAACAGATGCCAAAAGATACGTCCCTGAAAATTCCTGGAGCGTTTGATTTCCACATGTGATTGATATTTTTTCTATCATTTCGGCACCAAGATAGTCAATCCATTTAAATTCATAGGGAACCCATACCGAATTATAACTCTGGTCTATATTTTGTGGTGGAAATATGGGACTCCAAATATCAGGTAAATTAATTGATAAGTAACAATCCATTAATAAATCGGCATATCTTGGTATTTTAAATACAAATTGCGATGATTCATTTAATTGTAGTGTTTTAGAACCTTCAAAATCAACTCTAAATTTTTGCATACCAAAATTAGTATATTTTGAATATGAACATTTGAAAAAAGTTTTACTTGGATTTCCATTTAATATAATATTTTGCTGTCCCTCACTAACAAGATTTAATAATCCTCCGGGCATTTAATTTATATTATAGATATAATATTATTTAACTTTTTTTATTATTAAATAGTATTATAATAAATATGTCAACACAACAATTTAGTAATTTTAAAGAAAAATTATTAAATCTCAAGGAAAACACAATATCAGTATTTATCTTGTTTATTATAATTATTATAATTATTTTAGCTATATGTTATTATTTATATAAAAAAAGTCTATATTCTAGTGAATGTAAATTTATGACTAATATTTATGGAACCTTAAATAATAAAATTAAACCTATTGACGAAAAATATAAGACATTCAATAATAACCTATTGGATTATTATATCAAAACCGCATATAATTGTTGTAGTGGGGGTAACTATAAAAATGATTTTGTAAACACCTGTAATTTAATTAATGTATTAAAACAGGGATGTAGAGGTCTTGATTTTGAAATATATTCTATTGATGATAACCCAGTAGTTGCGACTTCAACCTCAAATAATTATTATGTAAAAGAAACGTATAATTATGTTAACTTTTCTGAGGTTATGAATATATTATCAAATTATGCGTTTTCGCAAAGCACCTCGCCAAATTATACAGACCCAATCATTATACATTTACGAATATTCAGTAATAATCAAAAAATGTTTAATAAATTCTCTAAAATATTTGAAACCTATAATAATTTATTACTTGGAAAAACATACAGTTATGAAAATCAAGGTAGAAATATAGGAAACGTCCCTATATTAGATTTAAAGGGTAAAATAGTTATTATTGTCGACAAGTCAAATACATCCTTTTTGGATAATAAGGCATTTTTAGAATATGTAAACATTACAAGTAACTCTATTTTTATGCGAGCGTTACATTATTATGACATAAAAAACACACCAGATATTACCGAATTACAAAATTATAATAAACAAAACATGACAATTGCTATGCCTGATATCGGTTCAAACCCACAAAACCCAAGCGGTATTGTTGTTAGAGAAACTGGGTGTCAACTCATTGCTATGAGATATCAATATATAGACCAATATATTGAAGAAAACACGGCATTTTTCAATGAAAACGGGTTTGGGTTCGTGTTAAAACCTGAAAGGTTAAGATTTATTCCGGTTATATTACCGGATCCAACCCCCCAAAAACCCGAATTGTCTTATGAAACCAGAACAATCTCTTCGAATTATTATAATTTTAATATTTAATAATTATATATTATGAAACCAAAAATGTGCGATAAAAACACGAGTTTTAGCGACTGTGAATTATTAATATTACGATTACAGATTGACGAGAGCGATAAAAAACAAAAACGCAAGGTTCGCAAAGAACATTCTGCCGAATTAAATGATATGATTTCAATTTTAGAGGATTATTTAAAAAGAAGAAAAAATGTTTGTTATGGAGGAATCGCGATAAATGCGTTATTACCAGATAATGCCAAAATTTATAATGAGGATGATATACCAGATTATGATTTTTTTTCTTCGGATGCTTTAAATGACGCAAAAGAATTAGTTGATATTTATATTAATAAAGGTTATAAAGATGTTGAAGCTAAAACAGGAAAACATCACGGAACATTTAAGGTGTATGTAAATTTCCAAGCAATGGCTGATATTACTCATGTTCCAAAGGGATTATTTAATGTTATTAAAAGAAAATCGGTTAATGTTGATGGAATATTATACACAGATGCGAACTTTTTACGTATGTCAATGTATGTTGAATTATCAAAACCAGCAGGAGATACAAGTCGATGGGAAAAGGTGTTTAAACGACTTAGACTTATAAATAAATATTATCCTATTCCAAATAATAATTGTAATAAAATTAACTTTCAGAGAAAAATGGAAGACTCAATTAAAGAAACTGAAATTTACGAAGTTGTAAAAAATACTTTAATTGATAATAATGTAGTATTTTTTGGAGGGTTTGCGATGGAACAATATGCTAAATATATGCCTAAAAACATAAATAAACAAGTTAATAAAATTGCGGACTTTGATGTTCTATCAATAGACCCGTTACAAACGGCAAATATTGTTAAAAAAGAATTAAACAGTAATGGAATAAATGGTGTAACCATTTCGAAAAAATCGGCTATAGGAGAAATTATACCTTTAAATTATGAGATAAAAGTAGGGGAAGACACAATCGCATTTATTTATAAACCTGCCGGATGTCACAGTTATAACGTTATAAAATTGAATTCTAAAGAAATAAAAATAGCAACAATTGACACAATGTTAAGTTTCTATTTAGCGTTTACATATGCGAATAAACCTTATTATGAAATTACACGTATATTATGTATGTCAAACTTTTTATTTGAGGTTCAAAAAGAAAACAGGTTAGAACAAAAGGGAGTATTAAAACGCTTTAGTATAGATTGTTACGGTGTCCAACCGACATTAGAAGACTTAATGCGCGAAAAAGCGGATAAATTTAATGAATTAAAGGATAAACAGGGAACAAGAGAATATGATGAGTGGTTTTTAAAGTATGACGGTAATGAAAAAACACGTAAATTTAAAGATAAGCAAAAAACAGAAGATACTTTAAAAACACCCATGAAATATGAGAAATACACAAAATCGAATCGTAATAAATATGACAAATATCACAAATATACAAAATCTAATCGTAATAAATATGACAAATATCATAAATATCGTAAATCTAAAACTCTAAAAAAGAAGGGTTTTTTTTGGTAAATTAAATTATATTCATTTTATATTAGAAATGAGTATAATTATAAAAAAATATTTACCTGGAATATCTTTCTCTATAATGTTAAATTTATATTCTCAACATATAACTAATAAAAAAATTAAAAAAATGAATGACAAATATGAGGCACAATTTAACAGTCGCAATCCATAATCTTAAATATTTTTTAAAATATTATTATAAATTTCAGTTCTATTGCTGTTTTTCCATTTATCAACAACCCAATTAACATATGAGTGGTTTGAAGTTGTTCCGTGGTAATTATAAATTATATCTTGATAGTCTCCTACAGTTAAATTAAATAATTCGGGTGTTTCGTCGATTATAAAAGAATAATAACTTTCTTCTCCGCATCCAAATCCTTTTGATGAAATTTCAATAACCTTGTTTATTAATATTGGCAAAACCTGTTTGCCTATTTCAATTTCAGTTGTAAAAAAACCTCCACAAACAATCCACTGATATTTACTATAAAAATGTTCTAAATTACTATACCAATCAGGTGTCCAATGATTTAGAACTTGAATTGTATATTTATCTTTAGGGTTATTACAAATATGTAATATTTTATCGTAAATGTCAATACTAAAATTATTAGTTGAGTTATTCATTACTTTATCCAAAAGATTGACATCAATCCAACCAAAATGAGTTGTATTGAATTTATTTTCTTCAATACAATCCAACATAAATTTAAATTTATTAGAAGTAACCACATTCGTGCGTTTGGTTGCGTGTGAATTTAAATCCTCAACCATATTCACGTTTGAAACGTATTTATAAAAAAATAATTCTTCAACTGTTGTAATTTTAACTTGAGTAATGTGTTCTAACTTAAAGAGTTTTCTTATTGTAAAAAAAACGTCGGCATATTCTTCTTCACAATAAATAATTAAGGGACAATCTATAATAATCGTTCTTAACGATTTTTTAAGGTAATAATTAATAAAAAACTCATTTTTATTACAATTAAAAATAGAAGTTACAAATGTAGTTTTATATGTATTTGACATCGTTATATAAATATTTAATAAATAAATTCGATTATTTTACCGTAAAATATACGGTTATTTTACTTAGAATGTAATATAATAAACTAAAAAGAATACTTGTAAATAAATACCCATTAATATTTAAGTTTCCGTCTTTTAAAAACAATATTGGTAAATATCGAAATAAATATGTTCTGAAAATAGGCAATTGAAACAAAAAATATAAAACTGCCAATAAAATAGGAATTTGAAGTTCGTTATACATTTCATCTAAAGTATCATTTGACTGTTTTGACACGATGGGTTGTGAAGTATCATAATTTGCGATGTAGTCTTGCTGATTTTTATTTTGTGGAATATAATTTGCTTGTATTTGTTCGTCTTGGGTAAACATCTCGGTATTTTGCGGTATATCTCTTGATGGGAGTTGTGTTGCTCCAGTAGATGTTGCTTGTTGTAGTCCGGTCATTAATTGATTAATGGTAGTTTGGTCTAAATTATCGGGTAGTTTATTTGATTCAGTTATGTTTAAATTAATATTATTTTTTTGTTGTCCGCCAACCCCACAAATTGGGTCAGTCGGTAAATCTAAAATATTTGTGGTGTCACTCATAAATATTATAAATATTGATAGAATTGTGTTATTTACGCAAAATCTATTATTTTTTTATCCTTAGAACATTTTGAAAGAATCGGTTCATATTTATAACACCTATTATCTGTTTTATATATCTTGTTTTGAATATCTTCAATATTTGCCGCGTAAAACACAATACAGTTTTTACCTTTACAAACACTTCTAAATAATGAAGCTAATCCTAAACCCAATATAATAGATAATATATATTTACCTGTTTGTGTATGTACATATTTCTCAAAATTTAGCATTATATAGTATTTATTATTATTTTATTTTTATGTATTGTCTTGTACGTATATTATGTTTGAATAGGTATCTGGTTTATTTTAGTTTCGTCACTAGGACACGTCACACCGACTTCCTTAAAAGCAAAACAATTTTCGGTTTTATCTCTAAATAATATTTTGTCTACAGTTTCAGGAGTTGGGTAAATGTAAATGGTTTTTAAATCAGGTCCGAGTATATAAATAAAAAATAGTCCTATAATTAAACTAAGCAAAAACACAGGTATTGATATATATTTTAACATTATATATTATATAATTATTAAAAATCAATATTTGTATGTTCGGATTCTCTAAGCATGTCAGTATCTAATTCGACGTCTCCGATAACACTTATAGGTGCTTCACTGAAACCCACCGTATTTTGCTCTACGAATGGTGTTGGTTTTATTTTTAAAGTCTTCACGCGTTTAACCTTCTCAGGTTTATTCTTCATTGTTTGGGTTAGTGATTGGGTTTTTATTTGGGATTTGGGTTTTTTTTCTTTAATTTCCTTTTGTTTAGGTTTTTGTAGTCCAGGTTTATATTTAAAACTAATAATTCTAGGATTTCCGTAGCATCTCTCAAATGTCTCGATTGAATGCGGCAGTTGAAATAACTGGTATGTTTTGTCGGTTTCATTAAATTCTAAAAAATTATATTTATATTTAAGATTCATTAAATTATCCAATTTGGGTTTTAGGGTGTGTTGATATAGTTCAACGGCATCAATTACAAATTGGGTGTTATTTGTGTTATTTGAAGTATTTATTAAACTTTTGATTTGTTCTATATCTACATTAACTTCAAACTCTAGTTTTAGAATTTCATTTTTTATGTTTTTATTATTTATAATAAAATCATACTGTTCTATATTGGTTTTTAATCTGTCGGTATACTCGGATATACTACTTTTAAAAATCTCGAAGTTCTTCAACGCTTTGTCCTTTAAAATATACCCAAACATAGCGTTATTCTTATCATAAATAATATCATTTTTTATATTTCGAATAAGTGTCTCGACTTCTTTTAAATCTTCTTGTAATGAATTACAATATCCAACATTAATATCTATTTTTAGGTCACACGGGGTTTGCTTATCTCCGCAAATAGCAATTAGATTTCTACCATCTACTTCTGGATTATAACTAGTATAAAAAAAGGTTCCTACTTGTCTTTCGCAATTAATACATTTGGGTTTAAATCCTGGTCCGGTTTCTTTTAAACCTTTTTTAATACTTTGTTTGTATGTATTTTTTAAATTGTAATACTTATCTAAAGCAACAATATATTCATCCGTATCTGTATCTGTCATTATCTATATTTTATATATATTTTAAATTATTTTTATGTACTAAATCAAATTCATTATCCCAATTAGGTAATCCAGTAATTAATTCTTGTTGTTCTTTTCTTTTAGCAGTTTGATAATTTTTTATTTTGGTTAATATATATTGTTGTTTTTCTATGTCTTTTTGGGCTTTTTGTTTTGGATTTAATTTACCTTTATATTTATAAATTAATAATGAACCTAAAATTACTAAAAACACACACAACAATAAAATATTAAACAAAATATTGTTGAAATTGTTTTTATAATGTCGACATTGTTTTAATGTTTGGTTCAAAAAGTATTTTACCCCAGGTTCTACTAAAGTTGGTTTAATGACTTCTTCAAATTCCATAATAAATAGTATTATTATACTAAATTAATTTATACATAATATCTATGAATAGTTATATAAATCTAATAACATTTATAATAATTACATTATTATACTTTTTTAAATTAAAACCGACACTAACATATGATATACTAAATGACTCCAATAAATTATTAAATTATACTAAAAGTAACTATACTTATTTAGGTGTATATTATTTATTTGTTTTATTGAGTCAAATTATTTTAAATTCAGCTCTTATTATTAATTCGTGTGGTGGTAGTATATCCAAAAATATTGGGGTTGCTAGTTTGCTTACAATTATACCATGGACTTTAATTTTTGGAATAATTATTATTGTTCTAATTATATTTCCAGGATTTAAATCTGCGTTTTCTGATGTAATCGGATATTTTTATGTTTCTAATTCTGCACATTCATTACTAAGTAATTTATTACTAATTGATGAAAAAGTATCAACTGATATAGATAAGGCAACCATAAATGATGCTAATACCCAACAAGCAATGAAACACGCCGCGAATGTTATTATAAAATTATGTGGAAATATGGGCATTTTAATAAATCAAATTGTTCCATCTAATTTTATAGATTATTGGAAATTACTTGATCCATTAATGAAACCAGAATATAAAAATAATGCTAATGAACAAATAAGAACGGATTTATTAAATATTGTTATTTCTAGAGACAATGTTGGAGAAGCCATGTAGTATGTATACACCGGAATTTTATTGATATCAATCGTTCAATATAATATTTCATCGAGAGGATGTGTTAGTGATACAGCAACCATGCAGAAAA
>Ga0114968_10002121_pt1 | contig 15305 bp, 13 predicted proteins | sample M_130807_EF_Meta_FD_87020 | JGI IMG/M metagenome (GOLD analysis project Ga0114968, IMG submission 87020) | Freshwater microbial communities from Lake Montjoie, Canada to study carbon cycling - M_130807_EF_MetaG | ecosystem: Environmental > Aquatic > Freshwater > Lake | place: Lake Montjoie...
GATACGGAACGCATGAGCGAGTGGTTCGATCTGCAACTGCTCGGCAAGCAGCCGGCCAAGGCCTTCACGCTGGATGTTTCGTCTCTGCCCAGCACACCGGTGCAGAAGGTGAAGAAGCCTTGAGTCAAAGTTTCGCATGCTGTTTATCATGAAGACTTTTCTCTGCCTCCTCCTGCTCACCAGCACCGTTTGGTCCGATGATTCGGCGACACTTGCCGCCCTGCTTGCCAAAGGCGGCGTCGTGACGATTCCGGCGGGAGATTATCATCTCGATGGCACCAAGCCACTGCCACTGGCCTCAAACATGACCGTGTTTGCCCACGGTGCCCGGTTCATTCTTCCTGAAGCACTGCCTGACAAGGCACGTGTGGTGCTGTTTGCAGGCGAAGACATCGCGCATTTCACGTGGCATGGCGGGGAGTTTGTCGGCCATGTGTTTGACCCTGCTCAGAAGGAAAATTTGTGGGAGCCAAACGCGAATACGAAGGGCATCGAGATCACCACGACAAAAGAAGGCGGCACGCATGACATCCTGTTTCGCGAGGTAAAATCCAACGGCATGGCCGGAGCCGTGATCGGGGTGCATGGACTGGTCGGAAAGACCGATGAGAGCGAGGTGAAGGCGCATGCCGAACGCGTGGCGGTGGAAAGCTGCACGCTGCTGCGCAGCGGCAAATTCATGTGGGACTACGGCCACCTGTGGCAGATCATGACCTTTCCGGAATCTTATGAGCCGTGGGAAGTCGAGCGGGCCAGGAAATATTTCCGCACCGATCTGATGCGTGAGGTGAAGTTCAGCGGAGATCTGGTGAAGTTCGACAATACGAACCGGCCGCTTGTCGTCAGCGAAACCGACGAACCCAAAGAGGCGCTCACCTTCATGGGCGCAAATTTGCCCAACAGCCTCGTTCGTGGTCTGCAGTACTTCGTCGTCGAATCCACCCCGGAATACATCAAGATCGCAGATCAACCGAAGGGTGCACCGATTCGTTTCGAAGGTGCTGGTAGCGGCAGTCTGGCCTTCAACCTCAGCGGCACCTATCTTGGCGCGTATGCCCCGACAGGCGGCGGGCCGGGAAAAGGCGCCTTTGACATCGTGGGTGCCAAGGATGTGCGCGTCACCGGCTGCCAGCTAAGCGCGATCGGCGACACGATGCACATTCAGCGCAGCCGAAACGTCATCTTCGCGAACAACCACATCCTCGGCAGCCGCATGGGAGCCTTCTTTCTGGCGGAGTACTGCCAGAATGCCACGATTACCGGCAATATCGTCGATGGCACCAATGGCTCTCGAGTGATCAGTGTGGAGAAGAGCTGCACGGATGTGACTATGACGGGCAACACCTTTCGCAACGGCGGGCGCGGTGCGTGGATCAATCAGCCGGTTAATTTCGTCATGACCGGCAATGTCTTCGTGAACAACACGACCAAAAACGAGCCCGACATGCGGCGCGGACGCATCTCCTACCGCACCGCAAAGCCCGGTGAGTTCCCGGAGCTCTACTTCACGATCTATGAGCCGACAGCGACCTACGGCCCCGTCATTGTGCGCGACAACATTTTCATCCTCGGTGACTCCGCCCCCTCTGAAGCCGTCACCTTCGCGCCCAACGGCCACCACCTACAGTTCTCCGGCAACACCTTCCAAAGCAAGGCTGCGACCATCGTCGTGGACCCAAGCTGCAAGAATGCATTGATCGAACACAACCAGGGAGCAACGACAGTGAGCAAGCCGGTGGACTTCAATCACGGACGACGGTGAATGCCGCATGGCCTGCAAAACTGCTCGAAAGATACGGATGGTCTGTGCTATAGACAGACCCCATGGCTCTCACCCGCATTTACCTGATCCGTCACGGTGCCACCATCCTGACTGCCGAAGACCGCTTTGCCGGCGCCACCAATGTGCCGCTGTCGGATGAAGGGCGCGCGCAGGCAGGACATCTGGCCCAGCGCTTGAAAGGACTGCCAGTGGCGGCGGTTTACGCATCACCGCTCGACCGCACGATGGAAACCGCACGCATTCTGGCTGCGCCCCATTCACTGGAGGTCCATCCACGTGACGGACTTCGCGAAATCTCGCATGGCCATTGGGAACAATTGACGCGTGCCGAGGTGGAGCAGCAGTTTCCCGCCGAAGCCTCTGCCTGGGATGAAGACCCATTCACCTTTGCACCCGATGGTGGCGAAAGCGGCCTCGCGGTGACCGCACGCGCCTTGCCTGCGTTAATGGACATTGTCAGGCATCACGAAGGTGAGTCGGTGATCGTTGTTTCGCACAAAGCGACAATCCGCCTGCTGCTCAGTTCCTTGCTCGGATTCGATCCGCGGCGCTATCGGGACAATTTGGATCAAAACCCGGCGGCCCTGAATGTCGTGGACTTCAAGGATCCGGTGCGTGCTCGTTTGATGCTGTTCAACGACACCTCGCATTACTCCGAGCACACGCTGATCAAGCCGGACACGCCGAAGGCCTGTCTGTCGAGCTGGTGGGCGAAATGAACCGCCGTGCTATTTCTTCGGAGCGGTGGCTTTGAATTTGGTCAGCAGTTCCTGTACTTTTTTGTGCAGTTCCAGTGCCTCGGGGCTTTTGCGCTCCATGCCTTGGAGCTTGGTGTTCAGCGTCTTGATTTCCGTGGCCAGCGCACGGCGCTCATCCGCGTCCTTGCTCGCCTGCGTAGGTGGTGGGGCGGCTTCCACATCGTCCCAGTCATCGGTACGGAAGACGGAGGCGGGCAGGTCGTCGCTGTTCACGAGATTCGCCCCTTCCGGATTCGCCGCCCAGGCATAACGCACTGCCACTGGCTGTTTCACTTCGGCACTGCTCGCCACCACGCAGTCCTTGCCGTCGATTTTCGCATCCGCCCAATGCCAGACACGATCTGCCCCGGCGATTTCGAATCGCTTCAGGGCGGTGCCATCACGTGATTTCAATCCTTTGCCGACATGATCAAAGGTCACGCGCACCGCTCCGTCTTTGACTTCACTCAATTTGAAAAGCGGACTGCTGTAAACCAGATCGCGCCCGTAGTCTTTTGCCAGCGCCCAGCGTGCGAGCCGGTAGCCCGGCGTCATTTTGTCCTTCGGATGAATGTCACTTACCTCACCCACATCATTAATGACGGCCATGCCGGTCTTGGGCGTACTTTCCAAGATATGACGCATGCGGTCCTGCAGCAGTGCCCAGGGATCCGGCGTACCGGGTGCGGTGGACGGCGCATGGAAGTTGGCCAGTTGCGCAAAGTAGAATGAGAAGTCATCACCCCAGCGTTTGCGCCAGTCGCGGATCATGAGTGGCAGTGTCTGGTCATACGGCACGGCTCCGGCCTTCGCGTTGCCTTCGCCCTGATACCAGATGGCCCCGCGCATGGTATAGCCTGCGAAAGGATGGATCATCGCATTAAATAGCACCCCCGGCTTGCCTTCAGTCTCCAGCGGCGGCTTGGGCTCGGCAGGCTTCTTGGGCAGCCGCTTGCGTTCCTCGGCGGACTTGCCTTTCGCCGCAGCCATCGTGGCCTTCCATTTTTCCAACTGTGTTTCATAGTTCGCCCTGGCTTTGACGGGATCATATGCGGCGGCTTCGACCATCAGCTTGTCCACCATCTCCTTCGTGCCCGGCAGGGTGTTCAGCGCTTCACGACTGGTAAACGTTTCCACCGGCTTGCCGCCCCAGCAGGTCTTAAGCACGCCAACAGGCACGCCGAGCTCCTGATGCAGTTTCAGTGCGAAGAAAAAGGCGACTGCTGAAAAACCCGGCACCGTTTCCGGCGTGCACAGCGACCACTCGCCCGCGATGTCAGTCTGCGGCTTCTCTGCGGTCACGAGGGGCGCATTGAACATTCGCATGCCAGGGTGGCTGGCCTTGGACATCAGCTCCGCGTAAGCAGGCGAACGGTTCATGGTGTAAAACATGTTCGATTGCCCCGAAGCCAGCCATACCTCGCCAACGAGCACATCCTTGATCGTTGCGCTGCCAGCACCCGTTTTAACCGTCAGTTCCGCGCCCTTCGCATCGGCTGCGCCCGTTGGGATTGCTGCATGCCAATGACCTTGGTCATCCGCCGTGGCAGATGCGGTCTTGCCTTTAAAACTCACCGTCACCTCGGATTTCGGTGTCGCTGTGCCCCAGATCGCCACCTCTCGCTCACGCTGCAGCACCATGTGATCACTGAAAAAGTGTGGCAGCGAGAGCTCGGCCAGCAGACTGGCGGGCAGGCCCAGGCAAAGGGCGACGGCAAAGAGGCGCGAAAGAGATTTCATGGTGGTTGGTCGGGGTGAGAACGATCTGAAAGACCCGGCCTATCGCGAAGATCGTTGCGAATTCGTGCGACATCCCGACAATTCCTCTCCCATGAACGACGACCTTCTGCGTGACACCGAACGCTTCCTCCATGAGCAGATTCCGCTCACGCAAGCCATGGGCGTGAAGCTGGAAAGCTACGACGGCGTACAGCTTGTGGTAACGGCGCCGCTGGAGCCAAATCACAATCATCTTGGCACCGCGTTTGGCGGCAGTCTCAGCGCCCTGACCACACTGACCGGCTACGCGATGCTCTGGCTGCAACTGGGCGACCGCAATGCGCACATCGTCATCCGCGAGAGCAACATCCGCTATAAACGCCCGGTGAGCGGCATGCTGCGCGCCGTGTGCACGAGACCGGATGAGGCGGCACTGACGGCATTCAACTCAGTGTTTCAAAGCACTGGCAAAGCGCACCTCAAACTCCAGGTTCAAGTCCTCCACGCAGAGCAAGTCTGCGTGTTGTTTGAGGGTGATTTCGTGGCGCTGCGATAGCAACGGCGGCAGACTGCTTTCGAAGCCCTCTCACTTGGCCTTCGCCGTGCCCATGTCAACGAGTTCGACTCGGCGATTCTTCGCACGGCCTTCCTCGGTGGCATTCGTTGCTACAGGAGAAGCAAAGGAGATTCCCACGGGGAACAGTCGCTCTTTGGAAATGCCTTTGTCCGCCAGACTCGCCACCACGGAATCAGCGCGTCGCTGTGACAGGCTGCGATTGTACTCGAAGCTGCCTTCCGTATCCGTGTGACCAACGACCAGCACGCGCAGGTCCGCCTTTTCCTGCAGCAGTTTGGCGATCTCCGCCAGCGTGGCTTCGGAGTCCGGGCGGATGGTGGCTTTGTCAGTGTCAAACTGGATGCCGTAAAGGGCCACCTTGCCGTTAAGGGTGATCTGGCTGGCCATTTCCGCCGCCTTCACCAGCACCATCTTCTGCTCCATCGGTTTCACCTCGCAGATATCCACACGCACAATGGTGCTCTTCTCAGGCACCTTCAGCGAGGCGGCGGTCCACGAGGCTTCAAACGACCACACTGAGCAGAACACATCCCCTTCAGGACGCGCGAGGCGAGTGGCGAGGTAGTGCGATTTCGTCTTGTCCGGACCCTGCATGGCCATGATCTGCGGATGATCCTGGTTCGTGTTCTCCGGCGTCATGCCATAGACTTCCATCGCCAGATTGTTGCCCTTGTTCTTCTCGATTTCCTCGCCCGAAGCACGGAAGAGAATCTCGAATCCTTTTTCTTTCAGTTCATTCTCATACTGGCGCACGCCTTCCAGCGTGCCAATGCCTGCAGGCAAATTGTAAAACAGCGTGGTCTTGCGCCCTTCGACCTCCACTTTTTTGAAGGGCTTCATCTTACCTTCGCCATAGTCAAAGACGATGCACTCCAGCGCCATCTTCAGCGCGTCGTAGTTCTTCTGTTCATACGATACCAGCGTGGAGCCTTCGTAGCGCTTGAGCAGCGGATGGTCTTTGCCGCCCTTCACATCCGCAGCAGATGAAACTCCCACGTACAAACCACAGACAAAAACGGCGATGATCAAAGCAGGCTTCAGTATGTTCATACACATCAAGATGAACTCGCCCTGCTGTCACGCAAGCAAACTCCTCGATTGCCCAGCCGAATGTTTGGACGCAAAGGCCTGACTCGAGACCGCAGCCGGAATGCGTTCCTGCCATCCAGACCTGCAAGAAGTCCTCCTTCGGTCCGTTCAAACGCTCCCATGATTCGCCAGACACTTCTCACTCTGATACTCGGCACGGCCTCGCTGGCTGTCGCCGCTGACCCACTCCCCGAAAGCGCCAAAGTCGGCTACTTCTATGCCGGCTGCCAGGCCTACACCTTCAAGTCGTTTGATTTGATGACGGCGCTCGAAAAAATCGCCGCCGCCGGTGGCAAGACGGTGGAGTTTTTCCCCGGCCACCTGCTTTCCAAAGCCGATCCGAAGTCCAAGTTCGATCACAACACCACGGCGGAGCAGCGTGCTCCGGTGAAGGCCAAGCTCAAGGAACTGGGCCTCACGCCTGTGGGTTACGGCGTGGTGCGCCTGCCGAACAACGAGGAGGAATGCCGCAAGATTTTCGACTTCTGCAAAGACATGGGAGTCGGACTGGTCGTCAGCGAACCTGCAGACGACGCCTTCGACCTCATCGAAAAACTGGTGAAGGAATACGACATCAAGATGGGGATCCACAACCACCCCAAGAAGCCGCTTGATCGCAGCTATCGCTACTGGGACCCCGAGTATGTGCTCAGCTTGGTGAAAGACCGCGATGCCCGCATGGGCTCCTGTGCTGACATCGGCCACTGGGTGCGTTCGGGCGTGAAGCCCACCGACGCCATCAAGATTCTCAAAGGCCGCATCTTTGACAGTCACGTCAAAGACCTCGACGCCTTCGGCGTGCGTGAAGCCAAGGACATGGTCTGGGGCACCGGCCAGTCTGACATCCCTGCCGTGCTGAACCTCTATGCCGAGCAGGGCTTCATGGGTCCGCTGGATGTCGAATGGGAAAAAGACTGGGAGACCAGCCTACCTGACGTGACCAAGTGCCTGGAGTTCGTGAAGAACTTCAAGCCGACAACGACGAAGTAACCGTCATTTTTTACTTCATTTCGCAGCGGCGCAGGATCATGCATCCTGCGCCGCTTTGTTTTATCGAATTGACCCACGCAATGCCAGTCAGCATCATCCCACATGCAAAGCAGCACCCTCCTCATCTCACTTTTTCTCTTCTGCCTTGGCGCAACCCTCACCCATGCCGATCAGTTCGTACTGTTTGATGTGACCTTCACTTTCACTCAGGAAGACGCTTTGAATTCGAAGCCCAATCAGTCGCACTATTATGTCAAAGGTGACATGCTAAATGCTGCCCGCCCCAAGGACTGGACAGCCCCCGTGGACTACCGCAATGGCACCGTGCATGTGCGCCTTGAAGTTCTCGAAAAGCCTGCCGGTGACCAGCCCACGACATGGAGCGTCTGCTACATTCCCTACAAGGGCCAAAACCACGGCTACGGCTGCATCGGCACCGGCGTTTATAAGACCACCGGCGTGCATGAGAAGGACCTCGACATGACCACCTTCTGGCAAAACAACGACATCCTCTGGGACCAGGGCATCAAGGAGATGCACCTCGTCATCAAAGACGATCACAACCTCCACGCTCACAAGCGCCCTGATCCCGAAAAGTTCTTTCCCACCAAAGTTCGCATGACGCTCGTCCAGGTCTCGAAGGGGGCGAAGTATGATCCTTCAAAAGTGCCAGGGCTGACGTCCGTGAAACCAAACTGACCCGGTGCTATGCCACGCCCGAGCGACGCTGCATTTGCCGTGATTTGCGCCAGAGCAATACCAGTGGCAGGAACCAGAAAATATTGAGCAGTACCGCGTATTTCATCGCCTGGCAGGTGAACTGGAAAAACACACTCTGCTTCATCACCGCCCTGGCGGCGGCATCATTCACATGCCGCGCCACGGCCACGTCACCCAGTGCATAATGATGCGCGGCAACCAGGGCGCCCTGCACTGCCTCCCAGCCCACGGCACAGCCGCCGTAGGCGTTCCAGCCAAGGGCGCAGCCACCAATGGCCCATACGCCGACTCCAAGGCCACCCCAGCACGCCACGCCTGTCGCCAGTCCGCCCAATGAGACCAGTCCCAGTGAACAGGCCCCAAAACTGATTGGCGCAATGGTGCAGGCACCAAAAGCCCCGATCACACCGATGGCAAAGTCCCCCACCGCGAACCAGGCCTTCACAGGACGGATAGGCTCACCGCGTTTCCGGCCCAATCGCATGTGCACAAAGGGCAGCCCCAGCAGCGTCAACTTGCTGCGATACTCGAGTTCTGGCACGCCCCATTTTCCAATGGACAGGCTTGGCGCTTCTTTGACCGCTGCTTCCTGAGAAGCCACTCTCCGGCTCTGCCGCAGAGCCCATGCCAAACCACCTGCACATAACAACAGACATCCAGCAATCATGCCCGTCAGCAGTGTGACATATGCTGCTGTATGGTGCAGAGCCAGCCATTGGCCGTTGTATATAAGGGCCACCGTGAATGCGCAGAAAAACAGGATACCCCCCAGTTGAACCAAGAATAACTTCTTGATCATCCGCTGCTCTTCCACGGACCTAGCGCTGTCCATGCTCACCTTGTAGCCGATGCCAGCGGCCACAAAAGCAAGCAGCGGGCTCAACACTCCGTTCATCAAAAAGACAAGGAAGGTCTTGCCGCCCGCACCACCCTTGACCAGCGTCACCCCGACCGTGGCGGCGGAGGCAGACGTGGTGGCCAGCGGCAGCGCCGCGAGCACGCCACAGGTGAAGGCTGCAGTGGGCATGGTCTGGCGCAGAGTGTTTCCCAGCCTGCGCTCCACGTGCTCCGCCAGCATCGCACGGCCACGCGCCAGCCGCTGCTTCACCGCGTCTTCGGACAGTCCCAGAGACTCCGCCACCGCGCCCACAGATTCCTGCTGGCGATAGTACAGCACCATGGGTTCTCGATAATTCGAAGGCAGGGTCTGCAGCGCGCTCCAAAGCATCGCCGTTTCCTGTTCATTGATCGCGCACTCGTCGGGCGAAAGTTCGTCTGATGCTGGATGCATCACCTCATCCAGCTCAGCCGCCATTGCTGTGGGTGTGCGCTGCTGCCGACGCAGGAAATTATGGATCACATGCCGCGCGATGCCGCAGAGCCAGCCGCGCAGATTCCCCTTCTCGCGCAGATTGCGCAGCTGCTGCCAGGCGGTGATGAAGGTTTCCTGCGCCAGGTCTTCGCTCACATGCACATTCCCGCAGGCGCTGTAGGCCAGCCCGCAGACGAGCGATTGGTGCCGTTCCACGATACGGCCAAAAGCCTGTGTGTCGCCCAGCAGGCTGAGTTCCACGAGTTGAGTGTCGTCTGTCGTTCCAGGGATGAGTGTTGCAGTATTCATGTCATCCTCTAGTGGTCGCCGCAGCATGCGCGGTGACAAAAAATAGGCACTTTTTCGCCAAGGCGTCAAATCACAGGCTGACCATGCAGCCAGTCGATGCGTCGCTGGAGCCTCGATTGACGCTCCTCGTTTGGAATCGGGTAGAGGATCGGATACCAAGCGGTCATCACCGCCGCGCGGCCGATAAGGCTTTGCTGCAAGGCGCTGGCGTCAATGCTCCCACCTGCCTCGCCATACGCATCACAGATCGCCTGCACAGTGGCGTGGTCTTGTTCCAGAATCTGCGCATTCCAGATGATGGAGGCCACGTCCCATTCGATGGGCCCCGCAAAGGTGTCTTCCCAATCGGTCCAAAGCAGCCCGCGCGTGGTATTCATGAGATTGCCCATGTGGGCATCGCCATGCAGTGCCTGATGCGGGTAGCGGCTGAGTACCTCGATGGAGCGCGTGAGGTGATCCCTCAGAATTTGCTGCGTGGCCGCAGGAAACAGTTCACGATCCTGCAAAATCGCGAGGCTTTCAGTGAGGATCGCCAGCTTGGGCAATGGCTCCGCAAAGTGGCGCATGATGTCGTGGCATTGGCGCAGCGTTCGGCCGATCACGCGGGGATCAGGCTCGACATCCACGCGAGTGACGAACTGCCAAAAATTCATCGGATAGCCCAGATGCTTGTGCGGTCCCGGCGGGAGATCAGGGTGCAGCGGGATCACCGGTGCACCGTTCTCCGTCAGATGCTTGGAGATCGCGTTCTCCCGCGCAAACCACTCCGTGCCCTGCCGTGGCCCGTCCACATCCTGCACCACGCGTGCCACCAGCGTTTCCGTGAGGCGCAGCACCAGCGTGCTGCCATTTTGCAGGATGTCGCAGCGATCCGGGGTGATGCCATGGGCGATGGCTGTTTCCTTGGCGGCGCGAATGGGAAGATCGGTGTCAGTCATGAATGATTAAAGCGCTAAGACTCAGCCCACCCACTCGCACGATTTCACACACGCGCCTGAGAGCGTCGCAGCCCAGCGCACGCGCCAACCGGCAATCTCCGTGGCATACTCTCGCGCTTCGTCGTCGTGATAAGCCGGCTGCGGCTGAAGGGCGAGTGATTGGTCGATGATCACCCGCACGTCATCCGGCACACCGCTATCACAGTCCCAGCGCACGGGCAGCCGCTGCGGCGCTTCATCCGCGAAGCCGCTGCGCGCTTCGGGCAGCGAATCGGCAAAGCGGACGTAGGGCTTGATGTCGAGAATGGGCGTGCCATCCACGAGATCGACGCCGGAGACAAACAGGCGCGGCGCGGCATCACCTTCGATTTCCACGCGATCCAGCTTCACCACGCTGAGCGTCAGCCGGTTCGGCCGAAAGGGCGAGCGTGTGGCAAACACCCCACGCCGTTCATTGCCCCCGAGCCGGGGCGGGCGCACCGTGAGCGAGGTCGGCTCTTCGGTGACCAGATGAAACTGCGTGATGAGCCACAGGTGGCTGAACTGCTCAATGCCACGCACCGCCTCCATGCGCCGATACGCCGGCTCAAACTCGACCACACCCCATGCGCTGGGCACCAGCCCTGACTGCCGTGGCACACCGAACTTGTCGGTGTAGCACGTGCGCAGTGTGGCGATGACGTTCAGTGAAATCATGCTGCGAAGTGAGCGCGCGCGCATCCGTCCGCATCCCTTTTCTTCATCTCTTGCTGAATCCGGTGGCAGCCGCATCTTCCGCACCCATGCCCCCTGCCCGCCTGCTGCTCTCCCTTCTGCTCCTCTCCTGCTCACTCCATGCCGAACGCATGAGCTGGCTGGAGAACGACCGGGTGAAACTCGGCGTGGATCTAGAGCACGGCGGTGCCATCACCTTTCTGGCGAGCGTGAAGGACGGAGCCAATGTGATCAACAACTTCGACCTGGGGCGGCAGGTGCAGCTGTCGTTTTACTCCGGTCCGGTGCCGTTTGAAGCGAACGGGCAGAAGCCTGCGGAGCACTGGCGGCACATCGGCTGGAATCCCATCCAAACGGGCGATGATTTCAAAAACGCCAGCCGCATTCTGGCGCACGAGAACGACGGCAAACAGATCCACCTCACCTGCGTACCTCTACAATGGCCCCTCAACAATGTGCCGGGAGAATGCACCTTCGACTCGTGGCTGGAACTGGACGGCTCTGTGGTGAAGGCGCGAGCGCGGCTCACGAACCAACGCAGCGACACCACGCAGTATCCCGCACGTTTGCAGGAGCTTCCCGCCGTCTATGCCAATGCAGCGTTTCATCGGGTGGTCAGCTATGTGAATGAAAAGCCCTTCACTCAGGATGCGCTGTCCGCCGCACCCGCACCCCAGGGCAAGCACCCCTGGTCATTCTGGGTCGGCACCGAAGGCTGGGCGGCGCTGCTGGATGAGCAGGACTATGGTCTCGGCCTCATCACTCCGGGCCGCGTGCATTTCACCGGCGGCTTTGCCGGCAAGCCCGGCCCCAATGATACGAATGGCAACAGCACCGGCTACCTTGCCGGACAGGGCCTGGAGATTCTCGATCACAACATCGTCTATGAATTCCGCTACGATTTGGTGCTGGGCAGCATTGCGGATATCCGCGCACGTGCGGCCACGTATCAACCGAAGGGACCACCGATGTGGAGTTTTGCACAAGATCGTCAGGGCTGGCACTACCAAAACACACGCGACACCGGCTGGCCGGTGAAAGACAAGCTGCACCTGCTTCTGGAGCAGGACGATCCGCAGCTCATCAGCCCGCTGGCTTTCTGGCAGGCGGCTGATGCACCCTATCTCATCATCGAGGCTGCTTTTCACACACAGCAAAAACAGGGCACCGTGATGTGGCAGCCGCATGGGCAACAGGGCTTTTCGTCCGAGAACATCGCCACCTTTCCCCTCATCGCCGATGGTGAGTTTCACCGCCATGTCATCCCTCTATCCTCCATCGCCGCCTATCACGGCGGCATGCTGCGCCTGCGCATTGATCCCGTGGGCAGTGCCGAGACCGGGGCGTGGATGAAAGTGCGCAGTGTGCGGCTTGCGGCCACGCCGGAGTGACGGCATCAAGCCGCAGTTCCCGCCTCACGCCACGATCCGCCACGTCAGCTCCATGTCCATCCCCACCGGCAGCGGCGTCACCTGGCCATCAGATGTCTCCAGCACCGCCATCTGCTGCGCCCCCTTCTCCATCTGGAACCGCTGCTCCGATACCGGAAACCCATAAAACCCCGGCCCATTGAGACACAGAAAACGCTCAAACAAGCCCTGCCCCGCTGCCGTGCCGAGATCCACGCCCGCCTGCTCAAAGGCCATCGCATAGAGCTGCGGCGCACAGCCGCCGGTGAAGCAACCCGCCGCGCAGCCACAGGCTGTCGCCTTCTTCGTATGCGGCGCACTGTCCGTGCCGGCAAAGAACTTCGTCTGCCCCGTCGTCGTCACCTGCTCACGCAATGCCGCACGGTCATCCTGAAACTTCACAATCGGCAGGCAGTACAGGTGATACTTCAGCCCCTGAATCAGATGCCCCAGCGTGTACAGCAGATGCTGCGGCGTGATCGTCGCGCCCACATGCTCCGGTGCCCGCGCCACAAACTCCGCCGATGTGCGCGTGGTGATGTGCTCGCACACAATCCGCAGCTTGGGATGCGCCGCGATCAGTCGCGGCATCCGCTCCGTGTAAAACCGCGTCTCCGCATTCTGCTGCGCATCGATGTAGTCCGGCCCGCTCAGCCCATGCTGCTCGCCATGAATGCACAGCACCATGCCATGCTCCTCCATCGCCCGCAGCACCTCGCCACCGATCAAGTCATCCATCGGCATCCCATGCTCCGCATTCGTCGTCCCATGCGGCGGGTAATACTTGCAGGCCCGCAGCAGTCCCGACGCCGCCCCCTCCGCGATCATCGTCGCCGTCGTCTGCCGTGTCAGGTACAGCGGCACAATCAGTTGCTCAAACCCGTCCGCCCCTACAGCCCGCAGTTCCGCCGAGTAGCTCTCAATCGACCAGCAATCTCTCTGCACCGCCCCCGAAATCCGCGAAACCGGCGGCTGCGTATTCGGCATCGCCAGCGCCCCCGCACAGCCCATGTCCAGATGTGCCTGGACATACGAGGCCATCGCGGGGCCTTGGCGGAAGTGCGTGTGAAGATCAAACCACTTGGGAAGCGTGAGGGTCATGGCAGTTCGTTAGCGTGATGTGGCCTTGGATCAATACCAAGGTGATGAAAGCGTCAGCTCATGAAAGTTGCCTTGTTGCTGCGCAACAAGAGCCCCCCTTTTCCACAGGAACAGGGCAACTTTGCTCTGCCACATTCGCCTCGCTGCCAATTGCAAGATCAGTCACCCCCAACTCACTCAAAGCTCTTCCCGATCTCGGCATGCGCCGCCGCCACCGTCGCCTCACGCTCTCTGACCTCGGCATACCGCACCGTAAAACTCCCCGGCTCCTCCGAGCCCACAAGCAAATGCCGCGCCTCCCCCACCAGCGCATCCGCCCGCTCCTTCGTGATCGGCGGCTTTTCCTCCATCGCCTCATCCATCATCACCACCAGCTGAGAAAGCTTCCTCAGCCACGCAAAGCGCTCGCTCTCCATGAGCAGTTGCAGAAATTGCATCGGCGACTCGATGACATTCCCTTCCTTCTCATACGCAGCACGTTCAGCATTCAAGAGCAGCTTGTGCAGGCTCAGAAGTTGGTTGCGTAGGGCAGGAAGAGGATGGTCGTTCATAGATGTTCCATTAATGCAAGTTCTCTACCTCATCCAGCGCGGGCGCATCACGGGACACCGGAAGGAGAGAATACCTTCCACTCCCGGTGCCTGTAGTCGTAGATCAAGGAGGGAGTATCTGGGCTGGGAGCATCTTTGATCTCCGCATGTACCTGACCAGGATGGTCCATGGCAAAGGGCTGGCCGACATAAGGGGTCAGTATCCATTGCTGGCCGTGGAGGCGCAGCGTGGCCGGGGAAATCTTTGCAGGGTCAACCAGCTTACTGGCATAGACCTGGCGATAATGGGGATTCGTAGCCAGAAAATCCGACAACAGCCGCGTCGCTCTGGCCTCCGCTCGCCACAAACCGACATGCAGCCAGCACGCGAGCATTAGCGCCGTTACCAGCAAGGTCATGGCGGCCCTTCTCAGCCAATGCCGCGAAAGCAAACTGACTCCCCGGCACCAGGACAACGCGACAATCCCCCCGCCACCGAGCAGAAACAGAAACAACGGATACCGCTTCCGTGAATCCAGCGAATACCCTCCGGCAGGGACATAGATCAAACTGGCCAGCAAGAACAAGATCAACAGGATCGCAACCACCCTTGAGGCATGCACCTTGCCGACTTCCCTGAGCCCATGCGGAGCCGCAGGAGCCACCCACAGGGCAGCAGCTCCTCCCAGCAGGCAAAGGCACAAACCGCCCCATCCCATGGGCCATTCACTGGCGGCAATCTGCCATAGCTCATGGCTGGAGAAAGGTGCCCAAACATCCAGCCATTGCCAGAGATTGGCCAGCGGACTCAGCACGGACGGCCAATGGAAATGAGGCTCCATGTACAGGAGGTGGTCCTGCGGTTTCCACAGGACGTAAGCAGCGAGATACAGGCATGCCATCATCGGCGGAACCCAGCGAACGGACGGTTTCAACCAGTCTCTCCAGGGGGTGGGTTGTGGAGTCAGCAGCCACGCCGCGCCTGACACAAATGACAGGGCAAAGAGCAGATGATCATGAACCAGCAGCGACGCTGCAAAAATCAGCCCCCAGGCCAGCCATGCCCAGTTTGGAGTGGCACTGGTTCGCAGAAACATCCAGATGGACACCCAGAGCATCAGTGAACTCAAAACGTAGGGCAGGGCGGACGTCCAGGTAATGGCCTGGAAGCCGAAAGGCGCACAAGCCGCGATGAGTGCCAACAGCAGGGCATCTCCCTGACTCCCGCATAGGCGGCGGAGAACCAGGTAGAAAAACTGGCACGTCAAAACATGCAGACCGATGGCGAGAAGCCCCGGCAGCCACGGTCCACAATTCAGAATCCATCCGACTAGGCCATGCTGCAATAGCCGCCAGACGCCTCTTTCTTGGAAGGCA
>Ga0114968_10002126_pt1 | contig 15289 bp, 13 predicted proteins | sample M_130807_EF_Meta_FD_87020 | JGI IMG/M metagenome (GOLD analysis project Ga0114968, IMG submission 87020) | Freshwater microbial communities from Lake Montjoie, Canada to study carbon cycling - M_130807_EF_MetaG | ecosystem: Environmental > Aquatic > Freshwater > Lake | place: Lake Montjoie...
GGCTCTGGCTTGCTCACGGCGGGCGGCGATCCGACCTCTGCCGGCGTGCCACCCGAATTTGTCGCCCATACCATCGTGTTGGATTACAACGATATCGCTGGCGTCAAAGCCGCCTTTGCAACGCATGGCAAAGAGATTGCCTGCATCATCGTTGAGCCGATGGCCGGTAACATGAATTTGATTAAGCCGATTGCAGGCTTTCTTGAAACTCTGCGCAGCGAATGCACCGCACATGGCGCATTACTGATTTTTGATGAAGTGATGACGGGCTTTCGCGTAGGACCACAAGGCGTGCAAGGTTTAACGGGTATCAAACCCGACATCACCACCTTGGCCAAGGTGATTGGCGGCGGCATGCCCATTGGCGCGTTCGGTGCCAGCGCTGCGATCATGAAAAACATTGCACCTTTGGGTGGCGTCTATCAAGCCGGCACCTTATCGGGCAACCCGGTTGCCGTTGCAGCGGGTATCACCACGCTTAAATTGCTCAGCAAACCTGGCTTCTATGAAGACCTTGCAGCCCGCACGCGAAAACTGACTGAGGGTTTGACCGCCGCCGCACGCAAGCATGGCATTGCCTTTTGCGCCGATTCAGAGGGCGGTATGTTTGGCATGTACTTTTCAAACACCGTCCCGACGACCTTGGCTGAAGTTTCAGCCAGCAACATCGAAATGTTCAAAGTCTTTTTTCATGCCATGCTCGACGAAGGTGTGTATTTTGCACCGTCGGCATATGAGGCGGGCTTTGTCTCAGCCACCCACACCGATGACGTCATCGCCGCCACCGTGGCTGCCGCTGATCGAGTGTTTGCGAAACTCGCGAAGGCGACTTAAACGCCGAGATATCGCGCCCATAGGGCGCGATCTGCGTTTAACGCGGCTGAAGTGCCTTGCCACACGACACGCCCGCGCTCAAGGATCACGTGGCGATCGGCGAGTTTAATCAAGCGCTCAACATATTTGTCGATCACCAAGATCGTTTGCCCCTCTTGCCGCAAACGCGCCAGGCACTGCCAGATCTCTTCGCGCACCAAGGGCGCTAAGCCCTCAGTGGCCTCATCGAGCACCAGCAAACGCGGGTTGGTCACCAGCGCGCGGCCAATCGCCAGCATTTGCTGCTCGCCGCCCGATAGTTGATTACCCATGTTGCCTGCACGCTCACGCAAGCGCGGAAACATCGCGAACACCCGCTCGGCATCCCACTGTTGCACTGAAGCCGCATTGCGTTGCGAGGCAAAGGCCGTTAAGTGCTCGCGCACCGTCAGGTTAGGAAAACACTGTCGCCCCTCGGGGACAATCGCCAAGCCTAAGCGCGCGATCCGATCAGTGGGCCAACCGGCAATGTCTTGCCCATCGACTTGCAATGAACCCGCTTGCAACGCGAGTTGGCCAAAGAGGGTACGCACAAGCGTCGATTTACCCATACCATTGCGACCCAATAAGGCCACCACTTCGCCCGCAGCGATCTCAAGCGAAACATCAAATAGCACCTGGCTTAAACCATAGCCGCTTTGAATCTTTTTAATACTTAACATCCTAAGGCCTCCTGTGCATCGTGAACCTCGCAGCCCTTCTGCAGGTCGTGCACTACGCAACCCTCTTGGGAACAGGCCGTTAAACAGCCCCCAGCGCAACCATCTAGCCGCGCGCTCATTGCGCGCCCTCGTCACCGAGGTAAGCTTGTCGTACCGCATCATTCGCACGAATTTCGTCGGGCGTACCGGTCGCGATGACACGGCCATACACCAACACCGAAATGCGATCGGCCAGGCGAAATACAGCCTGCATATCGTGCTCGACCAACAGCATGGCCGCACGGCCACGCAACGAGTCAATCAATTCGGTCAGTCGCAAGGTTTCATCAGGCCCCATGCCTGCCATGGGCTCATCTAAAAGCAATACCGAAGGGCGTGCTGCCCAAGCCAACGCAAACTCAAGCTTGCGTTGCTCACCATGCGGCAACGTGCCTGCAGGCAAATCCCACAAAGATATGTCAATTGAACACTCGTGTGCTAAATCCTGTGCGGCTTGGCGCAAAGCCGTGTCACGTACGCGTGAGCGCAAAAAACTAAACTGAGTACCCTGCTGCGCTTGCACAGCCAACAGTAAATTTTCGAACACCGAGCTTGTTTGAAAGATATTTGTAATTTGATACGAGCGCGACAAACCAGCGACTACGCGTTGCTGCATCGATCCCCGCGTCACGTCGCGCCCATTGATCAACAGGCTGCCACTGTCGGCCGCAACCGCGCCAGACAGAACATTGATCAAGGTCGATTTGCCGGCACCGTTCGGCCCAATCAAGGCGTGAATCTCGCCAGCCAGCACGGTCAATGAAACTTGATCGCAGGCCTGCAATGCACCGTAGCGCTTCGAGATTTCATTTGCCACCAGCACTGGCGCACTCTGAGCCGTCGTGTTCATGCCGTACGCCTGACAAACATACCAGCTAAGCCGCGCGGGGCGAACAACACAATGACCAAGAGCAAAACGCCAAGCGGCAAATGCCAGTAATCGGTATAAAGTCGTAAAAATTCTTCAAGCAATAGCATCACTGCTGCTCCTACGACCCCACCAAAGCGCAAACCAATCCCCCCCACAATCACCATGATGATCAGGTTCGCTGAAGCCGTCCAATGCATCAAACTGGGCGACACAAACAAATTGTGATTCGCTAACAACGCGCCTGCCAAACCCGCTAGCGCACCCGCAAACACAAAGGCCACCAACTTAATCCGCAGCACCGGATAACCGAGCGCCTGCATCCGCGTTTCGTTCTCGCGGATACCTTGCAACGCCCGACCAAACCGTGCATTGGCCATGCAATGCATGAGCCACAGGCAGGCGGCCACGACCGCTAGCACCAGATAATAAAACTGGGTGTCATTGGTCAAATTCAAAAAGGGTAAGGTGGACGGGGTCGAGAGGTTAATGCCATCTTCGCCGCCGTACTGACGCAAGGAAATAAAGAGATAAAAGACCATCTGCGCAAAAGCCAGTGTGATCATGATGAAATACACACCGCGCGTACGCAGCGAAATCGCACCAATCAGCAAGGCCAAGGCCCCCGCCACGCACATCGCTATGGGCCACACCACGAGCGCCTGACTATGGCCCTGCGCAGACAATATCGCCACAACATAAGCCCCTGCACCAAAAAAAGCTGCATGACCCAACGCCACCATGCCGCCATAGCCCAAAATAAAATTCAAACTACTCGCGGCCAAGGCGTAGATCAATACGCGCCGCACAAACGAGACGTAAAAACCAAGATCAAACAAAGGTGCAATCAACGGAAACAGTACCAGCAAGAGCAAGCACCCGAGAGGCAACCAAGAGAGGTTTAAGCGCGTAGTCATCAGCCACGCGCCGGAAACAAACCAGCCGGTCTAAACACCAGGACCACTGCCATCAAGATATAAATCGAAATCGCTGCGAGCGTCGGGCCCACACTTGAGGCGACCGCGGGAGAAAAAAACAGCTTAAGCAAGGTGGGCAAAAAAGCCCGGCCTGCGGTGTCAACAAAGCCTACTAGCAAAGCACCCACAAACGCGCCACGCATCGAGCCGATTCCACCAATCACGATACACACCAAGACCAAGATCAGAATTTGCTCGCCCATGCCCGCCTGGATGGCCGTGATCGGCCCGAGCAAGGCGCCCGCCAACGCGGCCAGCACCGCCCCCAGCACAAACACGCCCATAAATAGCAAAGGCACGCGCACGCCCATCAAAGTCGCCATCTGTCGATTCGAGGCGCCAGCACGCACCAACACACCAGCGCGTGTTCGAGTCACAAACAGATACAACCCAAGCGCCACCGCCAAACCAACGGCAATAATAAGCAAGCGATAAGCGGGGTAAAGAAAATCAGGCGTGAGTCGTACCGGCCCTGACAGCCCAGAGGGCATATTCATCATGATGGGCGCGGGGCCCCAGATCATTTTGACGACGTCATTTGCGATCAAAATCACCGCGAAAGTACCAAGCACTTGCGCCAGATGATCGCGCACCACCAACTTGCGGACCAGCACCAGTTCAAGCACCAAACCGACTAAGCCGGTGACCACGGCGGCCACCACCACAGCGGCCACAAACGAGCCCGTCACTTGCATGGTTTGTGCGGCGACGTAGGCACCCGCCATGTACAGCGAGCCATGCGCCACGTTCAAGATATCTAAAATCCCAAACACCAAGGTCAGGCCTGCCGCAATCAAAAACAGCATCAAGCCAAACTGCAAGCCATTGAGCAATTGCTCGGCAATCAGTGTGCCGCTCATCGAGGTACCTTTTGCCGAGCCAAGAGACTTACTTCTTGCATTCGCCCACGTAAACGTCTTGGTACGAATCAAACACTTTACCGACTAACTTATTGGTGATGCGGCCATCAGCACCCTTCTCGACCACACGTACATAAAGGGGCTGGATTGGAAAGTTATTGACACCATATTTAAACGGACCGCGTACCGATGAAAAATCCGCTTTTTTCAAGGCAGCAATCACGGCTTCACGATCAGCAACTTTGCCACCCGTGGCCTTAACGGCAGCGTCGATCGCCATGATGGTGTCGTAGGCTTGAGCCGCATACACAGCGGGGTAGCGATTGTTATATTCTTTACGAAACGCTTCGACAAATTTTTTGTTTTGCGCGTTATCTAAATCGTGCGCCCACTGAGCGGTGTTAAACATCCCGATCAAGGGCTCACCGACCGCCTGAATCACGTCCTCATCCGCTGAAAAACCAGGGCCAACAAGCTTCACGCTTTGATTCAAGCCTGCCGAGACAAACTGCTTCACAAAATTGATGCCCATGCCACCTGGCAAGAAGATGTAGATCGCGTCTGGCTTAACGTCGCGAATCTGCGCGAGCTCAGCGGCATAATCAATCTGCCCCAGCTTGGTGTACACCTCTTGGTTTGGCGCAAGTTTGTAGCCGCGCTTAAATCCATTTAACGCATCTTTGCCCGCCGGATAATCAGGCGCCAAGATGACCATTTTTTTGAAACCACGGTCGGCTGCGACCTTACCTGCGGCCTCGTGAAAGGCGTCGTTTTGGTACGACACGCCAAACCAGTAATCATTACACTGCGCGCCGGCAAACTGGCTCGGGCCGGGATTATTTGAAAGGTAAGGGACCTTGGCCGCGAATAACGCTGGGCCAACCGCTAACGCCACGTTTGAACCAATCGGGCCTGTGAAGAAATCGATTTTGTCGCGCTGGATATAACGGGTGACCAGCTGGCGCGCCTGGTCTGGGTTACCACCCATATCCGTCTGAATAAACTCAGCGGGCTGCCCGCCTAACTTGTTGCCAAGCTGCTTGATCGCAAGATTAAAGCCATCACGCGCTTCGGCACCCAGTGCGGCAAACGGACCTGATAAATCGTTCGCAATACCGACCTTAATCGGGGTTTGTGCAAGTGCAATAGCGGGCAAGAGTAAAGCCGCTGCAACGAGGTTTTTAAACAGACGCATGAGAGGCCTCCGGGGCGCGATAATTATTAGCGTCAAATAGTAGCAGGTGAGAATTATTTTGCCACGACAAACTTTTACGTCCAAAATACTGTTTCGATCAGGGAAAACAACACATGAAACACCGAAATCTGCTCATCCGACTACTCCACCTGGCCGGTTTGCTCGCCGTCTGCGTCCAAATCCCGCTGTCTCAAGCGCAAGACCGCGCGATACGCCTCATTGTGCCCTTTCCACCCGGCGGATCCACCGACATCACTGCACGCCTGCTCGCTGAGCCCATGACTCGACTACTGGGTCAGACCGTGATCGTTGAAAATCGTGGCGGTGCTGGGGGCTCAATTGGCATGATGGAGGTGGCCAAAGCGGCTCCGGACGGCTCAATCTTTGGGGTCGCAACGGTCTCGACCCATGGGGTGAATCCAGCCGTTTATAAAAGCCTTCCGTATGACCCAATCAAAAACTTTGCCCCCGTGACCGAATTGGTACAGGCGCCAGGCGTTTTGGTCGTGCACCCCAGCCTACCCGTCAATAATTTTGCCGAGTTTTTAGCCTACTTGAAGGCAAATCCCGACAAATTAAGCTATGCCTCAACCGGCAATGGCACGATCAGTCAGATGTGGGCCGAGCTCTTTAAAACCACCACCGGTACTGCCATGGTCCACATACCCTACAAAGGTGCGGGCCCTGCACTGACCGGTATCCTGGGCGGGCAAGTCATGGTCTACTTCGATCAGGTCGCCTCGGCGATGCCGCACATTCACGCAGGTAAGTTGCGCGCGCTCGCCGTGTCATGGCCAACGCGCCTTGAGCCACTGCCCAACGTACCCACTTACGCCGAGGTTGGCTTCGCCTCAAACAATGACCCTTCGTGGTTTGGTCTGGTCGCACCGGCAGGCACCCCAGAGGCTACGATTACGCGCATGCGCGACGCGGCCGCCAAAGCAGTCAATGAACCCGCTGTGCGTGCGCGGCTTGCCGACTTAGGCTTATTTCCGGCCGCTACCACCCCGGCTCAGTTTGGTGAAACCATTCGAAAAGAAATCGAAAAAATGCAGGGTTTGGCTAAGCAAACCGGCATTTCGATTGATTGAGTCAAGATGAGTTATTTGCCGATGGATCGCGCCGCTCTTGACTTGCAATACAACGCACGCGCGACCGTACCGGATATCTCGCCGATGTTGCATGACTATGCGTCAATCAGCGCGCAAGCCAGAGACACTCTGCCCTGCACGCTGAATCTTGCCTATGGACCGCATCCCGACGAGACGCTCGATATTTTTCCCGCACAGGGTGTAAGCCCTGGCCCCGTGCTCATCTATCTACACGGGGGCTACTGGCGGCTCCTCTCAAAAGACGACTCAAGTTTTATGGCGCCCGCCTTAACTCGGGCCGGCATCACCGTCGTCGCTGTCAACTACTCACTCGCCCCCGCCGTCACACTCGACCGCATCGTGGATCAAACCCGTCGCGCAGTGGCTTGGGTGCAGCGTCACATCGCGCAATATCAAGGCGATGGTCAGCGCCTGATCGTTGCCGGCAGCTCGGCAGGCGGGCATCTGGCAGGCATGGTGCTGGCAAGCGGGTGGCAAGAAAACTATGGGATGGATGCGACGGCGATCGCGGGTGCAGTCTTGCTCAGCGGCCTATACGACCTCACACCGCTGGTAGATACCCACATTAATGACTGGATGCACCTCAGCCTCGAGGATGCGCGCCGCAATAGCCCGCTCTTTGCGTTACCCAAACACGGGCCGCCAATCTTGGTCAGCTATGGTTCAAATGAAACTGCCGAATTCAAGCGTCAATCGCAAGATTACCTAAGCGCTTGGCACGCCAAGGGTTTTAAGGGTGAGTACATCAACATGCCAGACACCAATCACTTTGATTTGGTCCTGCATTTGAACCGCCTCGAGAGCCCGCTCGTTCAAAAGTTACTTAAGCTGCTGGATATACCCAGCTGAAGTTTCTCGCTCGGGCGGTCTAGCTTCAAAAAAAAGCGATAATCACGCATCTTTCACCTTTTTAACTGCGAACCACTATGGCCGTTAATCTGCATATTCCGTCTGACGACGCTGTTTACCCTGTTGCCGGTGTTGAAATCGGCGTCACCGAAGCCGGTATCCGTAAAGCCGATCGCCGCGACCTGACCGTATTTCGCTTAAGCGAAGGCACCAGTGTCGGTGGCGTGTTCACCCGCAATCGGTTCTGTGCTGCGCCAGTGCTGGTGTGTCAAGCGCATCTGACTGGCACACACGCCATTCGTGCGTTGGTGATCAACACGGGTAACGCCAATGCGGGCACCGGCGAACCAGGCCTTAAAGCCGCCAATGAAACCTGCGATGCACTCGCCAGCTTGTTGGGCCTCACCAGCGCTCAAATCTTGCCCTTTTCAACTGGGGTCATTCTTGAGCCCCTGCCGGTTGATCGGATCAAAGCAGGCCTACCCGCCGCGATTAAAAACTTAACAGCAAGCAATTGGGTTTCAGCCGCGCACGGCATCATGACGACCGATACCTTGCCAAAAATTCATTCGCAACGCGTCAAGCTCGGCGACAAAACCATCACAATCACAGGTATCAGTAAAGGCGCGGGCATGATCCGGCCCAACATGGCCACCATGTTGAGCTACCTAGCCACCGACGCCGGTATTGCACAGCCGCTCATGACTCAACTGGCGCGCGAACTGGCCGATGTCTCGTTTAACCGTATCACGGTAGATGGCGACACCTCAACCAATGATTCATTCATTGTCATGGCCACCGGTAAAAGCGGCCTGCTCGTTGACAGCGTGACGCATCCGCAATATGCCGCGCTGAAGGCTGCCTTATCTGTTGCAGCAATTGATTTGGCGCAAAAAATCGTACGCGATGCTGAAGGCGCCACCAAGTTCATGACGATTCAAGTCGAACAAGCCAAAACTGTTGATGAGGCGTTGCTGGTGGCCTACGCCGTGGCGCACTCACCTTTAGTCAAGACCGCTTTCTTCGCGAGCGATCCAAACTTGGGGCGTATTTTGGCTGCGATTGGCTACGCTGGTATCCTTGATTTGGATGTGCGTGGCGTCAAGTTATGGCTGGGCGATGTCTTGGTCGCCGACAAAGGCGAACGCAATCCTGACTACCAAGAAGCAGACGGCCAGCGCGTGATGAAAGAACCAGAAATTTTAGTGCGCATCGCACTAGGCCGTGGCACCGTCGCACAAACCGTTTATACCTGCGACTTTTCGCACGAGTATGTCAGCATCAACGCAGATTACAGATCCTAATGAGCAACACTCACTTACCAAACGGGCCCGAGTCGGTCGAATTCATGGCGCGCGCCTTGCGCGTGTTAGCCCAAATTGAAGCTTGGTTACCACCCACGCCTCCGCCCACCGACTGGAAGGCACTTGCCTTTCGCTGGCGCAAGCGTGGCGCCTCGCATGGCTGGCTTGATGCGATCACTCACGTGTCACTCATCAATACCAGCGATCTTCAGCACATCGAAAGACAACGCGACATCATCGATCGCAATACCCGTCACTTTATTGAGGGCAAACCAGCCAACAACGTACTCATGACGGGTGCGCGCGGCACCGGCAAAAGCTCGCTGGTCAAAGCCATGTTAGCCAGCTACGGCGCAAAGGGCTTACGACTCATCGAAGTCGACAAAAGCGATTTGGCCGATTTGGCCGACATCGTCGACCTGGTGGCTGAGCGCCCCGAAAAATTCATTGTCTTTTGCGATGACTTATCCTTTGAAGAGGGCGAGTCAGGCTATAAAGCATTGAAATCGGTGCTCGATGGCTCGGCCGCGTCAGCCGGTAACAATGTGCTGATCTACGCCACCTCAAACCGCCGTCACCTGATGCCCGAATACATGAGCGAGAATTTACAGGCTCGGCACCAAGCCGACGGCGAAGTACATCCAGGCGAAACCGTTGAAGAAAAGATTTCGCTGTCTGAACGCTTTGGCCTCTGGCTGTCGTTCTATCCTTTCAAGCAAGATGACTATCTGGATATCGTGTCGCACTGGTTACGCACGTTAGGCTGCTCAGAAGCCACCATCGCCGAGGCCCGTACCGAAGCCTTGCAGTGGGCGCTTGAACGCGGCTCACGCTCGGGTCGCGTCGCCTGGCATTTTGCGCGCGACTGGTCTGCGCGCTATGCCTGACAAGATCATCGATGTGGCGGTTGGGGTGCTGCTGCGCCCTGACGGCACCGTGCTCTTGGGCAACCGACCTGCAGACAAACCCTGGCCCGGCTGGTGGGAGCTTCCGGGCGGCAAGCTCGAGCCTGGTGAAACCGTTTTACAGGCGCTGGCACGCGAGCTTCAAGAAGAGCTTGGCATTGAGGTCACGGCTGCAACCACTTGGGTCACTTATGTTCACAAATACCCCACCACCACCGTGCGGCTCGCCTTTTGTCGGGTCACCGGATGGAACGGTGAGCCTAAGGGCTTAGAGGGGCAAGAGTTGCGGTGGGTCGATTTGCGCTACGCACACGAGCAACCGCAGTTACTTCCTGCAACCTACCCACCGCTGCGCTGGTTGCAGTTGCCTGCGGTCTACGCAATCTCGGCGGTCAACTCGCCTGAGAATCTTGCCGATTTTTTAGTTCGCCTAGACAAAAATCTAGCCGCGGGCTTACGCTTATTACAGTGGCGCGAACCCAATTGGCCTGGCGGCGTTTCAGCCCCAGACTTACAGCAGGCACTCGTCGCCGTCATCGCTCGCTGCCACGCTGCAGGAGCTCGCGTACTTGTCAACAGTATCCATCCAGCCGAGTGGTGGGCACTCGCCGATGGCGTGCATCTGCGCTCTGGCGATGCCGCCAGTCTATCGACGCGCCCCGATCTGGCCGTTGGCGCGCTACTAGGGGTTTCAACACACAACCTTGAAGAGCTCGTGCATGCGCGGGCTCTCGATGCCGATTTCGCGGTGCTAGGCCCCGTTTTACCCACACCCTCGCATCCGGGTGTACCCGGCATGGGGTGGGCGAGCTTTGCCGAACTCAATGCGCAAGCCGGGCTTCCGGTCTACGCGCTAGGCGGTCAATCAGCCGCAACACTTGACTTAGTCAGGTCGGTTGGTGGGCACGGTTTTGCTGGGATTCGTGCTTGGATTGCCTGAGTCGTCGACGCGCCTAAGTTCTTGCGTCGACCAGCCACCGCCAAGCGCCGCGATGAGGCGCAGGCTGGCCGCAAAGCGATTGCCAACCAAGGTGATATAAGTGCGTTCGTTGTTCAAGGCGGTTGCCTCCAGCACCGCCACACTCAAATAATCAATCAAGCCTTGATCGTATTGGTTACGGGCCAGCCTGAGCGACAAGCGAGCGGCCTCAACCGCCAGACGCTGCACCGCGTCTTCTTGTTCAAACACGCGCATCTGAATCATGGCGTTTTCAACTTCTTGCAAAGCGTTTAAAACGGTTTGGCGGTAAATCGCTGTCTGCACATCAAACTGCGCCCGCGCCTGAGAAATCTGCGCTTGCCGTGCACCACCGTCAAAAATTAGGGCAGCCAGTTGGGGGCCAAGCGACCAAAACTGAGCCGGTGCACTAAACCATTGCGTAAAGTCATTGCTACGAAAGCCCGTATTGGCGTTTAACGTCAGGCTTGGAAACCACGCCGCCGTGGCAACACCGATTAAGGCGTTCGCCGACGCAACACGTCGCTCGGCCGCCGAAATATCAGGACGGCGCTCAAGCAATTCAGAGGGCAAACCCGTCGGAACCTTTGGCGGCAACAACGACACGGGTTGCACTGCAATCGAAAATGTTGAGGGCGCACGGCCCAAGAAGACGGCGACTGCATTTTCAGCGATGGCCCTTTGCTGTTCAAGATCAATCAACTGGGCGCGGGTACTTTCAAGTTGCGTACGGGCCACTGCCACGTCGGCCTGACCCGAAATCCCGGCGTTATAACGATTTTCAGTAAGCTTCAAGGCACGTTCGTAAGACGCAACCGTTGCCTGTAGTAGCCGCTTTTGCTCGTCTAACACACGCACTTGCGTGTAGCTCAGGCTCATCGTCGTCTGCGCGGTCAACCGCGCCCCAGTGACCTCGGCCGCGAGCGCCAACTCTGTTGCGTCAGTCGATTCAATATTGCGGCGCACACTCCCCCAAATGTCAATTTGCCAGCTCGCCAGCGCATTGGCACTATAGGTGCTAATTGAGGTGCTGTTCACTACCCCGCCCGGACCAGTGGCCGAGCCCCCCGCACGCGTAGCACCACCCGTGGCAGACACTGTAGGCAGCAAGGGGGCGCGCGAGCCCTGCGTCAAGGCTACTGCCTGCCTGAAGCGTGCCTCAGCTTGGGCAATATTTTGGTTGGCGACGTTGAGCTCTTGCATGAGCTGATTGAGCGTGGCATCGTTATACATTTGCCACCAGGCGCCACTAGGCGCGTCGGCGAGCTGCGGCTGGGCAGGCTTCCAGCCAGGCGTCTCTTTAAACTGCACGCCAACGTCTACCAGGGGGCGTACGTAATCGGGGCCCACCATGCAAGACGCCAAGAGGCTGAGCGCGCCAAGCAGCAACGCGGTACGCATCGCGCACAACACATACCAGGCCTTGGACATACGAGAACAGTCAATCATCTTTAAGCGCCCTTAGGCAACACGACGGGTTTTGCATCTGACCAGGGCTTGGTTAACAGCCATAGCCGAAATCGGTCAAGATACAAGTAAACCACAGGCGTGGTGTACAAGGTCAGCAATTGGCTCACCAACAGGCCACCCAAAATCGTGATACCCAGCGGCTGGCGCATTTCAACCCCAGCGCCCGACGCAAAGACTAAGGGCATGGCGCCAAAAATGGCAGCACACGTTGTCATCAGGATCGGTCTAAAGCGCGTCATACAGGCTTGATGGATCGCCTCTTTTGGAGACAAGCCTAGTTTACGCTGCGCCTCAATCGCAAAATCCACCATCATGATCGCGTTCTTTTTAACAATCCCGATCAACAAAAAAACGCCAATCAAAGCGATTAAGGTGAACTCGGTTTTCATCAACAGCAACGCTAGTAACGCCCCGACCCCTGCTGAGGGTAGAGTCGATAAAATTGTAAGCGGGTGAATCGTGCTCTCGTAGAGGATGCCCAAAACGATGTACATGGTGATGAGCGCCCCCAGAATTAGCCAAGGTTGATTGGCCAAAGCGCTCTGCAAAGCCTTTGCTGTTCCTTGAAACCCCGCCTGAATTTTTTCGCTTGGCAGATTAATGCCCGCAATCGCTTCGTCAATTGCGGCATTGGCTTGGCCCAGCGAGACCCCTGGCGCCACATCAAATGAAATCGTATCGGCCGCCGACAAGCCTTGGTGTCGCACACTTAACGGCGCATTGTTGATCTCAAACTTTGCCACAGCCATTAAGGGCACCCGCTGGCCGGTTTGGCTTAAGACATACACGTCACGCAACGACTCAGGGTCTTGTGCGTGGCGCGGCGCAACACCCATCACCACCCGGTATTGATTACGCTCGCCGTACATAATTGAAATTTGCCGCTGACTGAAAGAGTTATTCAATACCGCAGAGATACTCGCCATCGGCACGCCCAAGCGTTGCGCCGCATCACGATCGATCTGCAACGAGACTTGCCGACCTCGATCTTCAACGTCGGTGTCGACATCGACCAACTCGGGTAGCGCTGCAAGCGCCTGCTGCACCTTCGGCATCCACTCTTTCAAATCCTCGAGCTCATTGGCCATCAGCGTATATTGAAACGCCGAGCTACTTTGTCGACCACCAATCCTAATATCCTGTTGTGCCATCAAAAATAACCGTGCACCTGGGATCCCAGCGAGCTGGGGCCGCAGCCTTGAGATGACCTCTCTAACTGAAATTTTTCGCTCGGCAAAGGGCTTCAGTTGCACGGCTAAAAAACTGCTATTACTGCCCCCTCGCCCGCTGGCGTAGGCCGTCACTGTGCTGATTGCTGGGTCGCGCAACAGCACCTGTCTGAAGCGATCCAACTTGGGCTTCATCGACTCAAACGAGGTACCGTCGTCCGTTGAAAAGAATCCGAGCATCATGCCAGTATCTTGCTGTGGGAAAAAGCCTTTAGGCACGACGCCATACAGATAAAAATTTAAGCCGACCGTCGCCGCCAACAGCAGCATCATCAAGCGACCATGGCGTAACGCCCAGTGTAAGGATTGCCCATAACCCCTCACTGTTAAGTCAATGACCGCTTGAATTCCACGTGAAAAAATATTGGGACCTCGGTTTACAGTTGTGTCTTTAGCAGGTCGCTTGAGCAAGTGCGCCGCCATCATCGGGGTCAACGTCAATGACACCAACATTGAAATCAATATTGCCGCCGACAAGGTCACCGCAAACTCACGAAACAATCGGCCAGGCAACCCCCCCATCAACAAAATCGGGATAAATACAGCAATCAACGAGATGCTCATCGACAAGACCGTAAAGCCCACCTCTTTGGTCCCGCGTAAGGCCGCCCGCTGAATCGACTCACCGCGCTCGACGTGCCGCATAATATTTTCGACCACAACGATCGCATCATCGACCACAAACCCAGTCGCCACAATCAGTGCCATCAACGACATGGTGTTTAAAGAGTAGCCACACAAGTACATCACGCCAAAGGTGCCGATCAGCGAAACAGGTACTGCAATCGTCGGGATGAAAGCTGCGCGTAAATTACGCAAGAACACCAAGACCACCATCATCACCAGACCAATAGCAATCAATAAGGTTTTTTCGGCCTCAAGCACAGAAGCTCGAATACTCGGTGTACGGTCTTGCGCAACCGATACCGTCACATCGGCGGGCAACATGGCGCGCAACAGCGGCAAATCTGCCCGAATCTGATCGACCGTTTGAATAATATTGGCCTTTGCCTGGCTGCGTACCAAGACCAAGACTGCTTGCTTAGAATTGAAATACCCAATATTAAAAGTATCCTCAACCGAGTCTTCGACCTGCGCAACCTCTGACAAGCGCACGGGTGCACCCTTGCGCCAAGCCACGATCAAGGGTCGATACTCTGCCGCCTTCCAAAGTTGATCGTTGGCGGTAATCTGCCAACGATACATTTCATTTTCTAACAGCCCTTTGGGTCGGGTAGAGTTTGCCGCCGCAATCGCTGTGCGTACGGTATCAAGCGACACACCCGCCTGCGCCAGCGCATCGGGGTCTAAATCGATGCGCACTGCCGGCAAAGTACTTCCGCCAATCTGCACTTCGCCCACACCCTCGACTTGCGAAAGCTTTTGCTGCACTGTCGTCGAGGCAATGTCATAGAGCTGCCCCTGCGACAAGGAGTCAGAGGTCAAGGCCAGCGTGATGATCGGCGCAGAAGCCGGATTCGCCTTGTTGTATGACGGATTGCTGCGCAAACCGCTCGGCATCATCGCGCGCGCGGCGTTGATCGCGCCTTGCACATCCGTCGCTGCGCTGTTGATATCCCGACTCAAATCGAACTGCAAGGTAATGCGCGTTTGACCCGTGGTACTGCGCGACGTCATTTCAGACACGCCGGCGATGGTGCCAAGTGCGCGCTCAAGAGGCATTGCCACGGTTGCCGCCATGACCTCAGGGCTCGCACCAGGCATCTGCGCGCGCACGCCGATTACCGGAAACTCGATCTGCGGCAAAGGCGCAATAGGCAGCAGACTATGTGCTAGCCATCCTGCCAACACCACCCCGAGCCAAATTAATATCGTGGCAACTGGGCGTACGATAAAGGGGCCAGACAAACTCATGACGTGCCATCGCTCGTGCTGACAGCACTGCGGTGACCCACAAATAGACGATCAAAGAACAAGTAGATCACGGGTGTGGTGAACAGGGTTAACACCTGGCTCACGAGCAACCC
>Ga0114968_10002129_pt1 | contig 15274 bp, 12 predicted proteins | sample M_130807_EF_Meta_FD_87020 | JGI IMG/M metagenome (GOLD analysis project Ga0114968, IMG submission 87020) | Freshwater microbial communities from Lake Montjoie, Canada to study carbon cycling - M_130807_EF_MetaG | ecosystem: Environmental > Aquatic > Freshwater > Lake | place: Lake Montjoie...
CTTTCGAATTGGCCATCCGGTTAGGCGCTACCGGACTTGAATCGGATACGTGGATTACCCGTGATGGAATCGCAGTTCTTGATCACGATGGAATTGTTAAGGGCCGCTTGCGCAGCAAACCAATCAGGTCGTTCAACCGCCATGCACTCCCCGGCTGGATTCCGTCTCTCAGCGATTTGTATGTGCGATGTGGATCCGATTTTCATTTGAGCTTGGATATCAAAGACGTAGACAGCATGGCTGATGTTGTGCAAACAGTTGCTGAACACGGCAGACCAAATAAGACATGGTTATGTCATCCAGACTTAGCATTCTTGGAATCGTGGGTCGGCCGTGTGGAGGGCGCAAACCTCGTCCACTCAACACGGTTGAAGGCAATGACTCTTGGACCGGAGCGCCATGCAGCAACGCTGCGCGACCGCGGTATTTCTACAGTCAACATGCCATTCCCAGATTGGAACGGAGGTCTTGTTGCTCTGTTCCATCGTTTCAACATCTTTTGCTTTGGATGGAATCTGCAGTATCCCGAAGTGCTCACTACGGGTTTGCGAATGGGGTTGGATGGAATCTTTAGTGACTGGCCAGATCGGGCATCCGATGCAATCAGGAAGCTAGAAGAATAAATTTACAACCAGTGAAAAGAGCCGATAGGCCAGATGATCACGAACGCTCTTCCAACTACAAGTTTTTTGTCAATGGTTCCAAACATTCTGCTGTCAAATGACTGAGGACGGTTGTCACCCATAACAAAAAGATGCCCGCTCTCAACGGTGGTGTTTGCCATTTCTGGAATGCGGCAGCGATCGTCCAAATTTGTTTGAGCAATGTCGTAGTCGTTTAGGTATGGCTCATTGATCGCCTTGCCGTTTACCGAAACCACGCACTTTGAAATGGAGATAGTGTCGCCGGCTAATCCAATAACCCGCTTAATGAGATCGTCATGTTGGACGGCCACACCATCGGTTGTTACGCGGTCAAAAACCACAACATCTCCGCGGTGAATATCGTGCAATCGGTATGAAAGTTTGTTTACGAGAACGCGATTGTCCTGGAACATGGTTGATTCCATGCTTGGGCCACTGATGTAAAACTGCTGAAGTGCGAACCCACGGACAACAAAGGCAATGATCAGGGCGACACCAACGACGGTCACCCATTCTCGAATCGCCTTCAATCCGACTTTCGAATTTGATTCAGCAGCATCGGACATGGATCACCAACCTAGCAAGTGGCTTTTACGGGCGCGGAAATGCTCCTTTGGTACAAATTCACATGACCAAAATACGCATCTAGCGATCATGGCGATGTAGTCTGATGGGCGAATTAGTCGTCAAGAGAATTTGCCAAAGGAGTACATGACATGAAGGTCTGGATTGATCAGGATCTCTGCACCGGAGACGGGCTGTGCGAGGAAATTGCACCAGATGTGTTCACGTTGCTCGACGATGGCCTTGCCTATGTGCGTGAAAAAGACAAGATTTTCGCTACTGCTAAAGGCAATGCACAAGGCGCCGAAGGAATGGCGAACTTTGAAGACAAAATGATGGACGCTGTAATTGAATCCGCCGAGGAATGCCCCGGCGAATGCATCTTCATCGAGCCGTAGTCGCTCGTTTAGTCCATTGACTCGGCGGTAACGCCGATATATCGCGCAACTGTCAAAAATGCGGTGTGTGCAACCATTCTGTGGTCTGGACGAACGGCCATGCCCTCGATGTGCCATGTGCGATGCAACACTTCCATCGTGCGTGCCTCAATCCACGAGTTTCCGAAGCACTGTCGAACTTGCACAGCTTGCGTGATGCTTGGCGTATAGGCAACGAGTAACCCACCCTTACGCAACACCTTTTCTGCGTGCGGAACAACGTTCCACGGTTCTGGTAAATCAAGTACTACCCGATCGAAATCTTGACCATCGATGCCTTCGTACGCATCGCGTATCTGTACGTCGTAGCGATCCAAAGCTTCAGCACCGAGGAACGAGCGAACATTGGACTGCGCGCGATTTGCAAAATCTTCTCGCAATTCGTAGCCCGTGATATGTGCTCCGTAACGAAGCATGGTCATTGATAGAGCCCCGCTACCAACACCAGTCTCAAACACACGCATGCCTGGTCCAATATCGGCGATCATGCAAATAGGTGCAAGATCCTTCGGGTAAATAACTTGGGCGCCGCGTGGCATTTCGAGTACGAAATCTTCCAACGTCGGACGCAAAATTGAATAACTCGAACCTTTTGAGTTAGCAATGAGGGCACCTTCTTCTAGTCCAACAATTTGCGCATGCGTGATGACGCCCGAGTGGCTGTGGAATTCTCCCTTTTCAGAAAGCGTCGCAAGATATCTGCGTTTCTTGCTGTCAATGATCAACACTCGTTCACCAAATTGAAAAGTGCGGATACTCATAGTGGTGAATCTTTCTTGCGGATGATTACTTCTTCATCCTTGCGTAGGCGAACGGTTGTGACACTTCTTTTGCGGTTGCGTTTGCGGACCCACTTCAACACACGCCAAACAACTGGAATCCACCACAGCGACTCCCGAACAGATGGTGCGTTGGGCGAGGTTGCAGACTTCTTATCGCCGGATTTCGAGGACACTGCGACGCTTTCTACCGCTTCTCCGTCCAAATGCGTAAGCAAGAATCACGACGACACCGCCAGCTATTGCGGCGTACGTTGCAAGCGTTGACTTGTTGCGCTCGGTAGTTCCCTGAATATCGTCTTGAAGCGCCTTGAACTTTCCTTCAAGATCCGCGCGCGTAATCTTTGGATCTGCTTGAGTCACTACTTGTCTCCAGCGCTGTGCAGAAATGGTTTACGAATTCGCGACTGCGAAAAGACAACGAGTGCGATAGTGAGGGCGAGCACGATGAAATACGGTGCCCAACTCATGGCGCTGGATCCATCAAACACCGTAGATTGCAAAAGTCTGAGAATGCCAACGAGAACGAACAGCAGGCCGAGAAGAATCGACACGCCGCCCAAAGCTCCCCATGCCAACCAGCGACCCGTCCCCCGCAACTCGCCAATGGTTTCCTGCTTCGCATACGCGCGCACGAGGTCAATCAGTTCAGATATTGAAGACCCGGAATTGAACGAAAGCACCCTTACAGTCAATCAGCGCTTGGGCTAATTCGGTGCAATCTCACTTGCTGAAGGGCTTCCAGAGAACCCGCCTAGGGCGTCTGAAAGCGCATTCCATATGGGCCTGTACGTCGTTTGATTGGACGAATTTGCTCCATTGATAATCAGCGAAAACGACGACGCCTGATCTGGCGAAAAAGGAACAAAACCACTCAGCGCTTTGGCTCCCGTCAACGTCCCAGTTTTTCCCCGCAGCTTGCCCGCTCCAAGTGTGTCACCAAGAACATCGCGAAGTGTTCCGGTTTGGCTGGCTGTTGCCAGACCAACTCCAACTGGACCGAAGCCTCCATCCCGAGCGAGCAACGTGATCAATGTGTTACACGTAAGACGATTGCCACGATCAAGTCCAGAACCATCGACGAACTGCAGAACGTCAAGAGGAATTCCCCATTCCACGAGTTTTGCCTTGATCACTTCTAAACCCGCTTCACGAGTTCCAGTTCCAGAAGTTGCGAAGCCAAGTTCTTTAACTAATAGTTCAGCAGTGTTGTTATCGCTATTGGTCAACATCTCAGCGACGATGTCTGAAAGCGGAAGTGAATCAATCTTCACAATTACTGGTAAATCTTGTGGCGCAGTTCCAACCTTTGGACCACCCGTGACGGCAATTCCGTTATTTTGCAACGTGTTCGTGAATTCAGTTACTGCTCCTAAAGCGGGATTGTCTGGCTTGATTGGATTCCCTGAAACCACGCCGTCATTCACCATCAACGCACCAAGTGGTCCAACTTCAGTGCCCTTGATTCCAAGCCCGAGAGTTGGACTGAATCGCTCAGCGTCATATCTGGACTCATCGCCAACTATGGAACCGGCAATTCTTGTTATGCCTTTCGATGCGAGCGCGTCAAACAAATTTTCCAATCTCGTGAAATTGAACGATGGGTATGGCTCTGTAGCGGGATAGTTGCCGGTCACCAGTAGCGGGTCGCCTCCCCCAATGAGGTAGGCATCACCGTCGATTGAATTTCCATTTGCTTGACCGACGAGAGAAGTACTGAACACAAATTCAGGCTTCAGCACATCGAGAGCAACCATGGCAACAACTAATTTCATGTTGCTTGCTGGCAGCAGGGGCATGTCTGGATTTACGTTGACAATGCGGGTGCCTTCAATTTCAATTGCGAGACAAGATTCAGCAGGAAGCCTGTTGCTTAATGCAGTGAGCTGAGATCGAAGTGATCGAAAACGAACATCGTGTGACAGCGTTTGTGGTGTACGTCGTGCATTGATGATTGGAGCTGACAATGATTGCAATTCCGCACCACTTGCAATTGGAGTAACAGCCTGAGCGACACCGTGGACAAACTTCCAAGAAATTCCAAGCGTGAGTGCACCAAACAGCGTTACCGACGCAAGCAGAGAGCCAACTACACGAACAGATCCGACGCGAACCTTCTTACGTGCTCGTTGAATACTGTTCGAATCGTCTACGAGATTCATTGTGCAATACCGCGGTACCTTGCATATTCGTAGAGATGAGCAAGGCTTGTCGCCGCGCGCGCTCCAGTCGGATAGCAATACGCACCGGAATCACGCACCGACGCAGGACCAGAATTCTTCGGGTCGGTAACTGCGAGTTCAGTCGCAATAAGAATTGGCTTGCCGTGTTTACGTGAAACTTCCCGAGCAGTAATCGCATACCGTTCATCCTGCTTTTCGTGATAAGCAACTATTCGTTCCAAGCCGTGATCAGGGTAATAAGTACCTGCCCTCATCATTTTTGCTTGGTTACTTTGAATTCCTATCCCGAGGAAGATGACTGCGTCTATTGATTCATGACCAGCGACGATGTCCATAATTTCCGTCACCGTGTCGCGAGTTTCCCCGCCAGCGCAGTCGATTGGATTGTTACGGCTCCAACGAGGTGGAAGAAGTGCCGAAAGCTGTGACATCAGATCGTCAGAAAGGTCAACGAGGTCGAGAACTCCATCACGGGCAATTGCATCTGCTGTTACCACTCCCCAGCCACCAACGGTCGTCAAAACTGCAACTCGGTTTCCGCGGGGCAAAGGTTGAGTTGCAAATGTTGCCGCTGAATCGAATGCTTCTTCAACGGACGAAACTTTGATTGCCCCTGCAGAGCGGGTTGCTCCGAGGAATACGCGATCGTTGCTCGCCATCGCACCGGTGTGGCTTTGTGCAGCTTTAGAACCAGCGGCTGTTGCACCACCCTTTAAAACAACGAGCGGCTTCACCGCAGTGATGTGTTTCATTGCTTGAAGCAGCGATTCACCGTTGCCGACATTTTCTATGTAAGTGAGCGCAACTTTCGTTTCGTCATCGCCTGCGAAATAGTGCAAAAAGTTTTCAACACTGACTTGTGTTGCGTTGCCGGCAGAAATAGCCCTCGCTATGCCAACTCCAGATTGTTGTGAGTAATTCAAAAAGCTCGACACAAAGTTCCCACTTTGCGAGGCAACAGAGATGCCGCCAGATGGAGGGTATGGAGCGACAATCTGCAGACATAAGGATGATGGTGTGCTCACCACTCCCTGACCATTAGGACCGGCGATAAGCATTTCGAGAGAGTTAGCTAGCTCGAGTAACGAAGCCTCAGCCGTCTCCCCTGCTTCTCCCGATTCTCGATACCCAGCACTGGCTATGAAGGCACTTCGTATTCCAAGTTGCGCGCATTGTTTCAGTAATGCTTCGTTCGAACTTGCTGGTGTGCAGAAAAAGGCGAGGTCAATCTCTCCAGGTGGCAATTCAGAGAGATCTGCAACGGTCTGGACACCCAAGATGTTTTCGCGTTGCAAATTTGTCGCAAAAACCTTGCCAGCGAAGTTATTCACAAGAGCATTGTGGAGAGAAACGAAACCAAATTTGCCGGGGTGGCTAGAGGCACCGATCACGACAATGGCGCGTGGGTTAAACAATGCATTGAAATGTTCTTGAGAAGGTGCGAACGAGTGACTTTTTCCATTCAAGGGGTCACTCTGCGTTCTACCGTTTTCGATGAGTGCGTCAACTGCAACAAGCGATCCGTCACTGCGAGCAATCAGCGGGTTGATGTCAAGGGATTCGATTTCAGGATGCGCCGCACAAACCTGGCCCATGCTGGTCAACACCATTGCTAACTGTGTTCGGTTAATGGGTTGGGAGCCACGAAACGCACCGAGTATCGATTGATGGTGCACTTCATCGATCATCTGCATTGCTTGCTCGAACGTCACAGGAAGTGGTCGAAGCACAACATCATCAATTGCCTCGGCGAAGATGCCTCCTATGCCAAGAGCAACCATGTATCCGAACTGCGGGTCATTGATAACACCGATGATCAGTTCTCGATCGCCCTTCACCATTTCCGCAACGAGAAACGAAACGTCGCCATCATGTTCCGTGACAAGTGCCATGAGGTCGCCACAGGCTTGGTCAGCTTTTGTGGCATCAGTGATATTCAGACGAACAAGACCGCGCTCAGTCTTGTGAGCAATGTGGTCTCCAGAAAGCTTGATAACAACTGGATATCCAATGGCATTGGCCGCCTCGATCGCCTGAGCGATAGATGAACACACTGTCTCCTGAGCGAACGGAACACCAAACGGCAAAAGCAGTTGTTTCGAAGCGGCTTCAGAGAGAGTCGACTGGTTTGCCACAGGCTCAAACATTAGTTGACCGATGCGTAGGCACTACCCTTGTCCCGTGCACATCGTGTCAACAGTGTTCATTGAGTCCTTCGAAATGAGGCAGGCACCTGGTCCGTCTTCACGGATCGATATCACGGGAATTTATTTCTCCCTAGCCGCTCCCTCGCTTCCTCCAGTCACGGTTGATCCCCATCTCATGGCGTTGATCTTTTGTCCGCTTGGCGAACCCGGAAATGGTGTCTTCGAGGTGGTCTTCCGAAAAGGGATTGACGAAGAATCAGAACAATTGGCTCGCAATGTAAGTCCATTCACCGTGGAGCCTGGCAAATTTACGTACCGACTTGTTCGTGGGGAAATTGAGCTCCAAGAACTAGGGCAAATATTTGCCCACTGTCGCGTTGACCATGGCGATTGGTCCATTGTTCCGCTCACATTGTTGCCTCCGGTTGCGTAATCGGAACTACAGTCGCGCCGTGACTTCTTCTGCATCATTAACTCCAGAAATAGACGCTCAGGCCATTGCCCTGATACGTGGATTGGCCATGGATGCCCCGCTTTATGCAAAGAGCGGCCACCAAGGAACAGCGATGGCATTGGCACCACTTGCACACGTGCTGTACAGCAGGGTGTTGCGCCATGCGCCTCAGCAATCTCAGTGGAGAAATCGCGATCGCTTCATTCTGTCGAACGGTCACGCCTCAATATTGCAATACGCGATGTTGTTCCTCAATGGTTACGGACTCGAAATCGACGACATCAAAGCATTCCGCCAATGGGACTCACAGACGCCTGGACACCCAGAGGTTGGACACACAAATGGTGTTGAAGTAACCACAGGTCCATTGGGACAAGGTTTCGCCAATGCAGTGGGCATGGCTATTGCCGAGCGCAACCTTCGCGAACGTTTTAGCCAAGACCTCATGGACCACCACACCTTCGTGCTTGCAGGCGATGGATGCTTCATGGAAGGAATTAGTCATGAAGCGGCTTCACTCGCGGGTCACCTTGGTCTTGATCGGTTGGTCTGTGTTTTTGATGACAACGGAATAACTATTGACGGCAGTACATCGCTCACATGTTCAGACGATGTTGCGAAACGGTTCGCAAGTTATGGCTGGAACGTGATTCAGGGTGGAGAAATTGGCGAGGACCTTGACGCATTAGAGGCAATGCTGACGTCTGCACGCAAACACACAGGTCAGCCAACGCTGTGCATTCTGAAAACTCACATTGGGTATCCGTCGCCAGATTTCACTGACGCACATGAAGCCCATGGAAACCCATTTACCGCAGAACATGTGTCTAAGACGAAGGCGCACATGGGAATTCCTGACGAACCATTCTGGGCACCGAACGACGTCGTGTCCCAGTGTCGTGCGCATGCTGCAAACAAAGGTGCCGCTCTGCTCAGCGAATACGACAGCGCTACTGCACACGCTGAAGGCAAACACGGCTTCGATCAGTGCTGGTCAGAACCTCAAGGAGACGCAGTAGCTGATTTGATGCCATCGTTCGCTCAAGATTCAACTCTTGCCACCCGGCAAGCAATTCAGCAATGCATCGAAGCAAGTGCTTCTGTTCTTCCTGGATTACTCATCGGATCAGCCGACCTCACGGGAAATACCGGTGTAAAGGTGAAGTCAGTCGGCGCGCAATCGAAGCAGCTTCCAACTGGTCAACAGGTGTATTTCGGAATTCGCGAACATGCAATGGGTGCGGCAATGGTTGGCATGGCTCTGCATGGTGGAACCATTCCTGTTGGCGGAACGTTTTTCGTGTTCGCCGATTACATGCGACCAGCGATTCGACTCGCTGCGCTCAGCAAAGCCCGCGTCATTTTCGTGTTTACTCACGACTCAGTAGGCGTCGGCGAGGATGGACCGACGCACCAACCGATCGAACATCTCGCGAGTCTTCGCGTGATTCCAGGTCTGCAGGTCATTCGACCTGCAGATTCAAACGAGACGAAGGTTGCTTGGGAGTGCGCACTCACCTATCCGGGTCCAACTGCACTTGTGCTGAGTCGCCAGTCATTGCCAATCACCACCGATGGAGATGCAGTTCGCTATGGAGCAGAGATCGTCGTCGAGTCTGAGAAGGCACAAATTGTCTTGGTCGGAACGGGCAGCGAGGTTTCTGTCTGTGTCGATGCTGCAAAACTATTAAAGGATTCCGGGGTGGAAGCAAGCGTCGTTTCAATGCCATCTTTCGATCGATTCGAGATGCAACCTTCTCAGTATCGCGATTCTGTTTTTCCAGCCAATGTTCCCGTCCTATCTGTGGAGGCTGGCGTGACATTTGGTTGGACGCAGTATGCCGATGCAAGTGTCGGCATCGATCGATTTGGAGCGAGTGCACCAGGATCAACCGTGATGAGCAAGCTTGGAATTTCAGTTCAAAATGTTGTGGAGCGAGCTCAAGAACTGATGAATAGGTCGAAGTAGTTTCATGCCGAGCAATCGCCTCTCTGAATTATTTGAAATTGCTGGTCAGAGCCCATGGCTCGACAACTTGAAGCGGGAGTACATCGTTAATGGAGACTTTGAACGAGTGCTCGCTTCTGGCATTCGGGGTTTGACCTCGAACCCAACAATTTTTCAGAAAGCAATTCAAGGGTCAGCCTTGTACGACGAACAATTTGACCAGTCAACACAGCGCGGGCTTTCCACTGAAGATACCTATTGGGAACTTGTTATTTCAGACATAGTCGGTGCCCTTGACATTTTTGGCCCTCTGTACGTTTCGTCTTCCGGACTAGATGGCTTTGTCAGCGTCGAAGTTTCGCCGGAGCTCGCTCATGACAAGGCCGGAACAGTCACTGCAGCCCAAGAACTCCATGACCGGATCTCTCGATCCAACGTGATGATCAAGGTGCCAGCAACACAAGCGTGCATTCCCGCCATTGAGGAAATCATCAGCCGAGGAATCAACGTCAACGTCACCCTTATTTTCGGACTAGATCGGTATCAACAAGTGATGGACGCATATATTCGTGGCCTGCAGAAACTTGCTCAGAACAATCCATCCAAAGTTCAAGACGTCGCTTCAGTAGCAAGTTTTTTCATCTCAAGAGTTGATTCGGAAATCGATAAGCGGCTCGACAGTATTGGAAGCGACGATGCTCTGCAACTGCGTGGCAAGGCTGCCATTGCACAGGCAAAGGTTGCCTACGCGATGTTTGAAAAGACGTTCAGTGGCGATGCGTGGAGATCACTCGCAAAACTTGGCGCGCAGGTGCAAAGGCCACTGTGGGCATCTACCAGCACGAAGAATCCTGCGTATCCAGACACCATGTATGTCGATGAGCTCATTGGCGCACACTCTGTCAACACTCTTCCCGATGCAACGATGGAAGCATTCAGCGATCATGGATCAATTGCCGAAACCGTTACCAATGATGTCGACGGCGCACGCAATATCCTGCGTGCCCTGCAGCATGTGGGTATCGATATGACGGCGATTGCGGATCAACTGGAACATGAAGGCGTTGTGTCCTTCCAGCAAAGTTTCAATGACTTGCTTGCGGTTCTTGAAGCCAAGAGAAAATAGCAATCAATGTCGGTTGGCTCCCTCGAGCAAGCAGTTGCGGATTTAGTTTCAGAGTTCGGTGGGAATCACGATTCCGACTACGTAACCCACATGATCACCACAGCCTTAGGACTCGGAACTGACAGCACCTCAACCCTCGACCTCAAGATCGCATCATCTGCTTTGAAGGAAATGCGCGAGGCATTTGCCATGTTCGATCCGTATGCAGATCGCAAAAAGGTGACCATCTTCGGGTCAGCTCGTACAAAAAAGGACGATCCGCTCTATCTGCACACTCAAAACGTTGCGGCCGAACTAGCCGCACAAGGATGGATGGTAGTTACGGGAGCTGGACCCGGAATTATGGAAGCTGGAATGGTTGGTGCAGGTCGAGACCAATCCATTGGTGTGTCTATCCGATTGCCATTTGAGGCAAGCGCTAATCCGATCATCGCTGGTGACGGAAAATTTGTGGAAATGCGGTATTTCTTCACACGCAAGTTGATGCTGATGAAAGATTCTCAGGCGTTCATCTGTATGCCTGGAGGATTTGGCACGTTGGACGAAACGTTCGAATTACTCACCTTGATGCAGACAGGTCGTGGTGCAATCGCACCAACAGTATTGCTCGATCTTCCGGGAGATCATTTTTGGCGCACAATGGATGAATTTGTGCGAGCCCAGCTTTTGCCTCGCGGTCTGATTTCGGTATCAGATCTTTCGTTGTATCGGGTTTGTGAAACAACGTCTAGCGCGGTGCAGGAAATTGTTGACTTCTATAAGGTCTTTCATTCCATTCGGTTTGTTGGTAAATCCCTCATCGTTCGTATGCAACGACAGATCAGCGGTGCTGATCTTGAGGCGCTCAATGCGGACTTTGGGCACTTGTGCAAGCAGGGAAAGTTCGAGTTTTGTGAGGCAACCCCACAAGAAATTCAAAACAACGACAACCTGGATAAGGCTCGCTTGAGGTTTGATTTCGTGCGCAACGACCTCGGCGGTCTACGCGATGTGATTAACCGAATTAATCAAGCCGGCTGAGAACGCCAATTGCCTTCTCGATTGCCCTGCGGGCTTGCGTGAGTTGCCGTTCTATCTCGGGACGCTTGGCCTCGCCTGCTCGGTGAGCCTCTTTGAGGGCGTCGAGAGCCTTGTCGGCTAGGTCTTCAGAGACGCTTTGTAGGTTGCTTACAATTTCTTCCACGGATGCCACATAGAAACTGTACTTCGTCTATCGTTATCGCTCGTGCCAAAGCCTAAAGACCTCCATGAATATGTCAGCTTCTCTGATCCGAATTCCGATCAGACCTGGATGATTGACGCCACATACCTCAAATCAAACTGGACATGCATTTATGGCTCAGGTTGCAAAGGTGTGCTGGACGATGATGCGACGAAATTGCAGCACGGTTGCTGCAGCTACGGAGCTCACTTCATCGACAAGAAAGACCTCGCATCGGTTAAACGATCAGTTGCACGTTTGAAGCCAGAGCAATGGCAGAACATGGATCGCGGCAAGAACGGTAAGTGGCTTGGCAAAGAGCGCGATGGCGCCGACGTCACGCGCAAAGTTAACGGTGTATGCATCTTCCACAACGATGCGACCTTCGAAGGTGGACTCGGCTGTGCCTTTCATATCGCAGCACTCGAAGCTGGAGAACGTCCGATGGACTGGAAGCCAGATGTGTGTTGGCAAGTTCCTCTACGACTCGAAGAATTCACTGAAGATGACGGGCACGTTGTGTCGTTCGTTCGCGAATGGAAACGTCGTGACTGGGGCGAAGGCGGACATGACTTCCATTGGTGGTGCACCGATGACTCGAAGGCATTCGTCGGGAAAAACCCGGTATTCGAATACCTCAAAGATGAACTAACGGAACTCGTTGGTCCAGTCATCTACAAGATGATCGTGGAAACACTCTCCCGCGATAATTCGGTTGCAGTTGCGCACCCGAAGATGAAAAAAGCGAAGAGTTAGTTACCCGACTTTTTCGTATATTTACGGCGGTCTTCAAGTGTGAGGTAACGCTTGCGAATTCGGATGAAGCGAGGAGTCACTTCAACGAGTTCATCATCGCCGATCCACTCAATCGCTGTTTCCAGCGTGTGAGTTACTGGAGTAGCCAATTTCGGTCCGTCGTCGTGACTGTGCGTACGAATGTTGGTCTTTTCCTTAGCACGAACAGCGTTCACCACCATCTCGTCTTCGCGAGCGTTTTCACCGACGACCATGCCCTCGTACGTATCGTCACCTGGCGAAACGAAAAGCGTTCCACGTAGCTGCAAGTTGTCGAGCGCATAACCGGTGGTTGTTCCCATGCGGTCAGCAATCATTGCGCCACCTAAGCGGTGAGGAAGTTCGCCACACCACGGCATCCAACCAGCAAGGCTTTGATGCAACAGCGCGGTTCCGCGTGTAACGGTAAGTAGCAAGGAACGGAAACCAATAAGACCGCGTGATGGAGCTTCAAAGCTGACAATCGTGCGACCAGGGTCTCCAGGACGCAAATCGGTGATGCGACCCTTGCGCGGTGCAAGCGCCTGCGTGATTGCTCCAACGTATTCGTCGGGGACGTCACATGTTCCAGCTTCAAGAGGTTCTTGGCGCTTGCCGTCAATTTCCTTAGTAATTACTTCTGGACGACTCACTTGCAATTCGAAGCCCTCACGTCGCATGTTCTCGATGAGCACTGCAAGCTGCAATTCTCCTCGTCCAGCAACTTCCATGACTTCAGCAACTTCCGTGTTGGCGATTTTGATACTCACGTTGCCAAGAATTTCCTTGTTCAAACGATCGCGAAGGTGACGGCTGGTGAGGTATTTACCGTCGCGTCCCGCATAAGGCGACGTGTTCACGCCGAAACTCATGCGCAGAACTGGCTGATCCACTTCCAAACGAGGCAAGACCATTGGATTATCGACGGAAGCAATGGTGTCCCCTACTTCTACTTCTTCGATTCCCGAAAGAATGAACAAGTCTCCAGCAACAACTTCGGTTGCATCAGTTCGTTCAATACCCGAAAACTGAAACAGGCTGCTCAGCTTGCGCTTCAAAATCGGTGCAGGGTTTGTATCAGTTGGTTTCTGACACACCGCAACGTTGTCGCCTTTTCGCAACACACCAGAAATAACACGACCAATTGCAAGGCGTCCTAGGTAATCGGATGCATCCAAGTTGGTCACCATTGCTTGCAACGGTGCGTTTGGATCATTTGTCGGCGCAGGAATATGTTCAACAATCGCATCGAGCAGTGGGCTCAAATCGGTATCCATCGGTGGCATGCCTAAGCCCTTCATGGCTCGGCTTTCGCGGGCAACGGCTGAATACACCGGGAATGAAAGGTGATGGTCTGCGTGAGCAAGATCGAGGAACAACTGTTCCACTTCAAGCAGCACTTCTTCCTTGCGCTCGTCTTGGCGGTCAACCTTGTTGATGACGAGAATTACTGGAAGGTCTAACTGCAGCGCCTTTGACAACACGTAACGCGTTTGTGGCAGCGGGCCTTCGGCAGCGTCTACGAGTAACAGAATTCCGTCGACCAATGCAAGAGCACGCTCAACTTCGCCTCCGAAGTCGGCGTGTCCAGGTGTGTCTACCAAGTTGATCTTGGTGCCCTTCCACTCAATTTGAGCGGCCTTGGCCAAAATGGTGATTCCGCGCTCGCGCTCCTGATCGTCATTGTCCATGACTCGGTCTACGACTGCAGAGTGGGCGGCAAAGGTGCCCGTGCTACGCAAGAGCGCATCTACAAGGGTGGTTTTGCCATGGTCTACGTGCGCCACGAGGGCGATATTGCGCAAATTATTCGATTGTTGTGTCATTTTTTGGGGGTGATGTGAAAAAGCCGGTATTGGCTGATCTAGATCTCTTCCTCTTCGCTTTCTTCGTCGTCTTCATCGAATCGCACTCCATAGCGTTCCGCTATGGCTGCATACTCGTCCTCTTCGGTCTGCGGCGAACGTGAACGACCACCAAAACCTAAATCTTCGGCCGTAGGCCCTGACTGCTTCAATCTGCGCGCTTCTTCAAAGCGACGATGACGACCCTTCTTCACGGCAGGGGCTCCGAACTGTGCTCGGACGACTACCGCTTCGGTAGCCGCCTATTGAATAAACATCGCAGATGACTCTAGCCGTTGAAATGGCTCAAAATGGGCATTATTGCAAGGTTGTTGGTAAAAGCCGAAGACGTCCTCGCCCATCAAAACTGAGCCCCGCCTCACCCGTGAGAATCTTTTCTATGTCGCGACCAACGATTTCCGCACGCCAGCCTGTGGATAACCGTGAGTCCTTTGATTTACGCAGGAGATCCATGATGTCCTGTCGTGTACCTAACAGGGTTGCATCAACATGATGCTCACGAGCAAGTTCACCAATCCATGCGGCGATCAAGCTCATGGCTGGTCGAAACTCCTTATCAACATCGTCGTGCTCAGTATGTGGAATTTTCGCTTCAACAGCGCGACCGGCTGACACCGCGTCAACAATTTCCTGACCAACTTGTCCACCAATTTGTCGACTTTCAAGTCCTCGAATGGACGATAAATCAGCGACGGTGTGTGGCATTGCATGTGCCACGCCGAGTAGCGCGATATCTGAAAGCACGCGACGAGGCGGCATGTCGTGTTGCATTGCCTTGCGTTCTCGCCACTCCGCAACAGCCTGTGCAACACCACGCGACGCTGGTTTCAGTGTTCGTACTTCCTTAATTCGCAACCAAGCATCGGATGGGTCCTGTGGACCATTAGGGCGCGTGCGAAGTTCCTCACATGCTTCCTCGGCCCATGCTGCTCTGCCTAATTCGTTTAGTCGAGCCATGATGCTGTCGTGCAGGACGAACAGATAGTCAACATCGCTCGCGGCGTATTTCTGTTGATCCGCTGTGAGTGGCCGACGCAACCAATCAGTTAAGCGATCGCCTTTGGGAAGTGAGATCTTCAACTCGTTTTGCACTAACGATGCCAGCGAAGGCGTCGACATACCGATGAAACCAGATGATAACTGAGTATCAAA
>Ga0114968_10002132_pt1 | contig 15269 bp, 18 predicted proteins | sample M_130807_EF_Meta_FD_87020 | JGI IMG/M metagenome (GOLD analysis project Ga0114968, IMG submission 87020) | Freshwater microbial communities from Lake Montjoie, Canada to study carbon cycling - M_130807_EF_MetaG | ecosystem: Environmental > Aquatic > Freshwater > Lake | place: Lake Montjoie...
AAGTCACTCTTATCGGAACCTGAACTTGTTGATAGTTGCCACCGGTTATCAGACTTACGGTTACGATCATCGTATATAAATACTTGTATGCCAAATTATAATTATGAATGCAATAAATGTAAGAAGTTATGGGAAGAAGTACACACCATAGCCGAACGCGAAAAACCAACCACGGAACCATGTCCGAAGTGCGGAGCCAAGGGAACTGTAATCAAATCTTGGACTGGCTGTACTCCGGGTTTGGATGCTGACTATAACCTGACTCCAAACAAAGCAACAGGTGGAAGGTGGAACGAACTGATGACTCGTATGAAGGCAGGTGCGCCTCCTCGGTTACGACATCGGTTTGATCAATCTAATAATGTTAGAGGACGACGCTGGAAAGGTTGACCGGAACCTAAACCTGTTACGATTATCGTACCGGAACCTAAACCTGTTACGATTATCGTAACAAATTAAACGCGATAAGGATTATTTAAATCCTTTGCTGGAACATTTAATTTTGTTTTTAGTTGATCCAATTTGGATCGTTCTTTAGTTTCTTCTTTTGCACGATCAAGATCTTCTTGATGTTCTTGTTTTCGTTTATCGTACTCCGGACCAGCAGTTTCAGCCCATTGTCTAAAAGCAATATCTTGTTCCATTTGTTTTGATACTGGTCCTGGTTCTTGACGAATAGGTCCAACATAATAATATGGTTTATCTTTATCTTCATTAAGACGCGGACCCATTCCTGGTGCTCCACTGTTTGCTGCTTTTTGTGTGTTTGCAAGAGCTTGATTCATTAGTGTGGCAGCACCACCGGGTCGATACGGATTATCAAACCCAAGATTATGAACTTCCTCTGGTGTCGCTCTTCTTTTTATTTTATTTCTTAGTTTACCGGTGATTGGATCTTTTTCTACACCATCAGTAATCCAAACTTCGGTTTTACCACCCATTCGAGCAACACTTGCTGGATCAATTCCTTGTGCCCATTCCTTCAGATTTTTTTTTTTGAAACGGCAGCACAGTAACCGTCCATCATGGCTTCTTGCATTTGTTCTGCACTCATTTGACCAATTGGGCGAGCATCTAAAATAGATCCTCTAGGCATTCTGATTCTTGTTCTGTCAATTTCTCCGGCATAATCTGGACCTTTGCCGCGCATAACATCTTTTGATATTCTTTCAACCGCAGCATCTTCTGCATTTATTCTGGGATTATAAATGTTTGGTCTAGTTGTTCCACCACCCTCACCAGCTTGTCCACGCATAGTGGCGCGGTCGGTTAAAGCAGTATCCATTGATGATGGGACACCTGAAGGATCTTCCATCTTTTCTTTATCAGAACCAACTTTACCCTCATTTATTCCAACTCCTGTTTTGAAGGTTGGTAATGATTGGTGTATTACTGCTCTTCTAGCTCGTCTTTTTTCGCCTTCTTTTTCAATATCTTCCTTACTGGCTTCTGGATCCTCTAATGGATTTAATTTTTGATCTTGTGGTCTGGTAAATATTTCAGCAATATGTTGAGGAGTAGAAGCACGAGTTGCAGACTCTCCGGCTTTATTTCGAACTTCTGCATTAGGTACTATACCTAAACGCTTACGTTGCATATCAGCTTCAGAGAGTTGTTTCTTTTGGCTTTGAGCAGCTAGCCATTGGTTCATCATTCGTGGATCCATAGTGGTATTCCTTTTTCTTTATTTATGGTTTTGTATTATTTGACTCAGATTTCCCACATTCTGGACACTCTTTAATGTACTTTCTCCAAGCCCATGCCATGAGTAAAGCAACGATTGGTAGATACCAGAGGATCCACCCCCAGCCTGTGGAAACCTTGTCTCCGTTTTGAATGTCATAATCAAGCTTTTTCATGATGACGTTATCTGAAGTGGTGTCAGGAATAATAGCCGGTACTGTGTTGCAAGCTGCCAGGAATAAAGTAGTTAGTAGTGTGGTAATTGTTTTCATTGGATACTCCTTAAGATTTGTTGGATGCCGCAGCAGAACCAAAGTAGAAACCTACAATGCTTAATAATACTTGACGACTCTCGGATGTAAACAGATATCCGTTCACTTCCACAAAGAACTTCTTGGTGGACTCTGGTACTAAACCAAATAATCCTTCTGGAGTCTTGGCGTCTACTTCCACAAAGGTTGGAATACCAAAGAATGGAAGAACAAATGGTGCAAGAATTGAACCAAATAATACGGAAAGTACGATGAGTTGTCTGACAAACTTACCTACATCTAGTGGCACTCGTTCTGCTGCCGCATTTTGATTTTCGGTGGTCTGCTTGTTAGCACCCATCATTTGTTGGAACAATTCTTTTTGGTCTTGAGCTTTCTGTGCCATGTAGCGGAACAGGAATCCAGCGGCTCCACCACCAATCAACGATAATAATTCTGGTGCAATCATAGTAATCCTTTCTTAATAACTATTCTTCTTGTCTGTAAAGTAAGTGTTTGGTTTCTTGCGTTTAAATATAGAGTTCTTACCTGCATATCGTTTTTGTGTTTCTACTGGTATTCCAATTTCATCTTCTTTAAATCCTGCCACTCCATGAGCACTAACAGAATTTCCAATAGGAGCCGCGCCACCTTCACCTTCTTCAAATAATCTACAAGCAGTCATTTCTCTTTTTGCTGTTTCCATAAAATGTTGTCTGTCTCCACCAACCTTTTCACATTCTTCAGAAATTAAATTTAAAACACTTACTACATTTGTCATGTTTCTTCTGACGTAAGGATCAGGAACCATCATAATTAATCTACGCAAAGATATAACAAGACGATCAAAATCAGTATAAGCTAACTTATCAACTTGTGTTAACTGTTCATCCGGCTTAATTTGATTACCTTTGCTGTCTATAATTTTTCTTTTGTATGCTTGTGTTTTAATAAACGGTGTAGTGAGAGCATCCAAGAACTTATAAACTGTAAAGCTAGTGATTATTTTGGATAGATTATTTGTTTTCAACGGTATCTTCCTGTAGAATTTTTACTATTCTGTGATCTAGTGGAATCTCATCTATATTTATTTCTGGTATTGTTCTAGGAATAATCTTTAAAAAGTGCAAAAATGATTTTAAATACGAGTGGTATTTTGGTTCTATTTTGTAGAATAATATTCTAGAACACCCCTCATTTCCAAAAACATTATTTAAAATAATGATATGATTTAATAAAAGTCTATTTTTTAATATTTTTTTAACTTCATACTTATTAAACAAACGCTTAATGTACTTTATACGATTCAGATCTTCATAAAATTCATTCATTCCTTTGCAGTGCGGATTTTCATAAATTTTAATAGCGTATAATAAAAAATTATCTTCATTTAAAGGAACGTGAATCATATTAAAAATAAACCAGTCTAAATTAGGCGGTCGGCTTTTCACCCGAGTATCGTACAATTAGTCCTTTTAGTTTGTATAATCCAGACTCTGTTTCTTTCATGTCAATCGAAAGACCTAGATGATCACCATTCAAAGAATCTTCAATTCCGTCTGTTACTTGGAATGGTTGTGTCATTAAATCGTGCTGTGGAGTTACACCAAAGGTTCCACCAAATCTCTTTAATTGAAAAAACATTGGCTTTTCTGCAGTTACTTCGGTTTTGTTGTTGAAATCAAAATCCATTCCAGCAAGATTTAACTTGACTCGAAGTAGAGATAAAGCAGCTCTTGGTTCTAGAAAATCCCGCTTCATGAAAGTGTTGATGAAAGCTTGTAGTCTTTGAACTTGCTCTTCGCTCTCAATTCGGTGTACACCGTAATCACTATGAGCTGATGTTGGTCCATTAGTTGGCCATTGACCTAATGCACCACCATCCATGTTTTCGCTTTCCATCAGTTGTTGTTTTAGTTGTTTAAATTTTTTCATTTTAGTCTCCTAAGTATTTAGGTATTATTTAGCCCGTCTTTCTTCGTTTGCTCTTCTAGATTTTGCAAAATCGCTTCTTCTTTGCCCTGCAGCACCTGTTAGGTTGGCAGTCTTTCTATAATATTCTGCTGGAACTGCTTTTCTTTGCTTTCTTAGTTTTGCTGCAGCAGCTTTAAATTGTGGTTTGATTACTCCCTTTTGACCACTCTTAACCTTTTTCCTGGTTACCTTTCGGCCTCGTTTATCAGTAATTGTTTCTGTCTTACGACGGTCACTTTCGGTTTTATCACCCTTGATCATGTCACGTCCAGCTCGACGCTTCTTTCGTGATCCTTCTAAATTGTCAAAAACTCCTCTTTCGTATCCCTTGCCCTTGGTACTTCCACCACTACGCTGTCCTATGATTTTGTGGGTAGCGATACGAAAAGCGGCTTCTTCTTTTGTATCATTATTTTGTAGTGTAGGGTTAAATTTTGGATCATTTAACATGGCATCTGCGTATTGGTCTCGTTCAAAAATTTCATCATCAGTCATGGTGAATTCATTTTCTGGATTCACAATCTCTTCTTTAAAGAATATGCTAGCCAGTTTTTCTTTTAATAATAGTTTAGCACCTTCACTAATATTCTTTTTTCTTGCCTTACTAGCTTCTATTGCCTGTAATTGCTTTACTGCTTTTCCACGAGTTGGATGTGTTCCTAAAGTTTTTTCGCCAGAACTATCTGTGACTATCCATTCATCTCCGTGGTGTAATATTTTTTCTTCCAGAGAAATTATAGATTCGTCTAGCTTTTTCCAAGTACCACCCTTTTTCTTGTAGCACTTAGATGCCCATGCGTTAGCGTAAGCAGACGGATACACATCAAATTTTTTCTTGGCCTGAGACTTACAGTCCGACCAAGCTTCTTTATCTTGTGCTACGTTTTTACCTTCGCTTACTACAATTCTTTGATCGCCATGAAATAATTTTAATACATCAGTTTGATCAAAAACTTTATGAATTTGGCCTTCATCATCAGCTATACCACAATTTTCTTTAATTAAAACTAAAGTTCCTCGATATACACCAGTATCGGTTTCCAACATTACTTTCTTACCAACAAATTCATGTAAATTCAATTCGGTAAAATCGTTTACTACTTGTGTTAAGTTATTTAAATTCTTAGACTTTACACTCCACTTGGAAGGAGTTTCCTTCAAGTATTTCTTTTTAATCTTATCCATCAATTTTGTCTTTTTATCTGCTTCCTCACATCCACAACCTTCATCTAATGGGCCGGATGGAACGCTAAGACGAACAGCATGAGCTGGAATACTACTAACTTTATTATTTTTTCTGCCTATTTTGTCTTTTCTATCTTTTTTAGGTTTTACCGGTTTATCACCAACCGAAGCATAAGAAGCTCCACGATACGGTTGTTTACTTCCGTGTACTAGTAGTGTTGCTTCAATTCTACTTAGATCTTCAGGTGATTTTTCTGCACCAGCAGCATAACGAGTAACCATAGAACTGGCTCCACTATGAATCATGGCTCTTCTGAGTCGTTCAGCAGGAATTTCAACTCCCATGCTTTTAGATAAACGTTCTGCAGCAGGGGTTGCTGCGCCTAAATTCAATTTTGTGTTATGTGGTTTGCCGTGCATAATTTTTCCTTAAAAGTACCTTATTTATCGTTTTTGTTGGGCTAGTTGTACAGTAATATTATTTGTGACTTTTCGTATCTCGTGGGCACAATAAACAGGATCTACCGATTCTGCTTTGTTTCCACTGCACCATTGAACCATACAGAAACCGGTGGTTTGACTGTTTACTTTAACAGGCAGTACTGAAAAAGCTTCCACATTCCTGGATTCAAAGTACTGTTTTGTGTAAGACTCTTTCAAATCACAAGTGTAGTGTATTTTTGGTTCATTTTCATTGATTAGTAGCAATAAAGGAAGGAATATAGAGCAAAGATATCCTTGAACACGTTCACCATCAGACTCTATACCCTTTTGTACAGATTCGTGAGTAAGGCTGAACTTACGCATAGAAATACCGTCCATGAAATATTCACCATTATGAAATTGTATTACTTGTGCTCGGGCAGAATCGGTTAGTACTCGCAATTCGGTCAGCAATTCGTGAATCTCGCTATGAACCATCATAAAGTTATCATTATGAATCACTTTCTTTAAATGCTTTACGCCTTTAATAATACCAGCTAACACAGCAAAAAATACGGCAACCCATATTGTCCAGCTTTCAAATACTTTTGTAAAATCCTCAGACCAATCAAAATACCCGTTTAACATAAAATCCCTTTACTTCTTTTTATTTTTTGGTTTGCTTTCTACATATGGTTTGCTGCCGTACAATACTGGAGTGCTTTCAGAATGTGGAGTTACCTCTTTTAATTTTTTTACAAACTCCGGGGTAGCATCAAATCCCGCACCATGATCTTCTTTAATACTGCGGTTTTTGGATTTAGGTAATACTCTTAAATTCTTATCACTATTGTCTTGAGGATTTCCGTTTTTGTGGTCTACGTCTTTACCATCACCTTTACGAACTAATCCTTTTTTCTTCATTTTACGGCGAGCAAGAACACGTTTGCTGCGGTTAGCTCGTTGTTCTGCTGTGCCGTGATACTCGTCATACTCTTTGCGATAATTTCTTTCCTTTTTATCTTCTGCAAAAAAATTAAATTCTTCGTTTATAAAATTAAAAGCTTGATCTAAATTCATGCTACCGGTGTTGATTTGATCTGCAAGGTAATCATTAATTATCAAATATTCTTGTAGTATTTGATCTGCTCCTTTTTCTATCACATTTTCTTCTTCGCCGGTTAAATTGTAATTTCTGTCTACAGGAATTCTCACTTCTTTTTCTGATGAGCTGAATGGATTAAGAATTACAATATTTTCTCCGTCAGTATCTTCTTCAAAATATGTTCCGTATCTAACAGGAGTTCTGTATGTTATATCTGCAATTTGTATTTCAAATAAATTCATTAAATCTATCGGAGTTGCAATTTCTTGCCGTATTTTTTCTAAATCCACAACAGCTTCTATTGCTGATTCATTTAATGGAAGTAGTTTTTGGTATATACCTTGGATATAACTATCGGGTTGAATTGGACCGTCTATAAATTTAAGGGTTAAATACACTTGATCAGACTTGGCTAATTTGTCTGTTAATTGTAAGTCAATAGGAACTATTTCTGCATTAGTTCCATCCTTTTCCATGCTCATCATTAATTGAGCACTGCCAAGACCGTCTTCAAACTTAATGCTTCCACTTAAGCATTCTAATAAGAAAAGACTTTTAAAATCTTCACAATCATTAATAAAAACTTCTATTAATTCTTTGACTCTATTTTTAAAGATGTTTTTGCTGTTTTCAAATTCTTCTTTTTTCTTTCGTGTTTCTATTATTTTTAGTTTTGCGGAAGATGTAGAAATTACACCGGTATTCACACTTGATAAAGTTGAAGAGAAAGTTTTTCTCAAACTTTCAAACATATCGGTTAACATTAATGGAAATATTTGATAAGCTTCGCTTGCGTCTGGTAATGCAGAGTATGTTGCATTAAACACAGCATTTGCTTCAGTTTTTTCGGTAGGTCTTATCTGTTCACCGATTTTTATAGATACACCAATTTGTTGTGTTGGACTAATTCCAACTAAAGATGCAGTTGGTTTTGATTGTGGTATTTCAAAATTAGAACCCCAATTTTGTCCAGTATTAACAACAGGAGGAACAACTTGGAATTGCATTCCTTGTAGTATTGGAGAGTTGGCAAGTAATTCATTGATTGCTCGATTTACGCTGTCTCCTAAAGTTCTACTAGTACCCATTAATTGAGCAAAATCTGGTGGCATTTCTTCACCAGTATTCACGGAATTTAATCCGTAAACTATACCAGTAGCCATATCAGCTTCTTTATGATCCCAATCTGAATACGTAGAAGTTGGGGTTGTTATCTCTTTACCGTCTTGTGGTGCTCTAGGTGTTGGAGGAGGTGGTGGAGCATTATTTGTTTGACCGCCATCTGTAACTATTGTTCCACCTTGTTCTTGCTGTTGTTCGTCTTCTTTTTGTTTTTCAACTTTACCAATCAGTCTCATTGAAGTTTTGGTGTTCATGAATTCTGCATTTTGTGAAACTTTTATCAGATCATTTTTACTAATAGATCCTTTATCAATATTCTTCACTCTACCTTTTAATAATTCATGGCTTTTTTGAATGTAATCGTCACGTGTAATAATTTCTAATTTACCAATATTTTTATTACGGACAATTAAAATATTTGAAAGTGGAGATTGGTTGGCTTCTCTGCGATCTTCTCGTTTTCTGTCACGATCACGATCCGCAGGATCCACTTCTGGACGCATTTTTCTTTTTTCTTTCTTTAATGGATTGCTGGCTTCCATTAATTTCAAGAAGTCTTCGGATAATTTAGCTTTAAATGATTCGCGGACAAATCCTCTAGCAATTCCGTCCGCCTTGGCTTGGGCCAATTCGTATTGGTCTTGTGCTCGTTCACGCCCGTCTCGAATAGCCTCTGTTCTTTTTCTTTGGCGTCTTTCCATTTGTTGTAATCTTCGCTCTTTCCAATACGGAGCATTAAATTCAAATAAAGAAACTGCTTCTGTTAAGAAATTGGAATATTCGTTTGGATTAAACCAAGATGGTAAATTTTTCATAAGGATAAAGATATTTATGCAATTTTATGCTTTATCCTTCTGGTTGTATGCGTTCTACGGTGAATCCCTTAAAGCTTTTACGTTTTCCGCTTATTACGTCATACATGGCAGAATCATTGATATTTCTGTCCTTACAAAATCCGGTAAAATTATCTGTAATATACTTGATTCCTTCTTTATCGGTAAAAATATAAATGGTTCTCTTCTTTTTGGTATGAGTAAACTGTATAGTTTTACGTACTCTTGATTCCCATACCCACTCAACACCCACTTGTTTGAATTCTCCACCATGCTTTTCAAGAAACTTAGCTCTATTGTTAGCACCACGAGAATTGCCATTAAAAAGTGCCCATTCTTTAGTATTACGCTTGTTTACATTGCTTAGGTTCATATTCGTCTCTCCATTCTTTGATCGCTATTGCAAGATCTTTTTTATAGTTTTTAGTGTGTTCTACAAACACCTGAGTAGTTCCATCATCACACGAGATTAAAATTACAATTTGTGATATAGGCTGACCAGTACGTTCTTTCCACATTTCAGCGTAAGCTGTGGCTTGCAGAAAGTAATTATGGATGTCTTCTTTTCTTTTGGGTTTGGTGCTACCCTTGAAATCTATCACGCTAGGCACACCATTATAATCAGCTATACAGTCTGATCTGCCTGCCATACGTAATGGTTTACTCCATAAAAATCCTTCAACCGCATAAATATTATCAATTTTATCAATTTCTGTCTGAATTTGATTAAAAAGATCTAAAGTATACGGATCTTTATCTTTATTAAATTCTGGAGTATTCAACAAATAACCCTCTATTAAAGAGTGTAATTTGGTACCCCGATTTCTAGTACGGACAGCTTCTTTTGGATTATTTTTTCGCCATTCAGCAAAAAATTGATTTTTCTTCCATCCAACAACAGTAGTTACGCTAGGAAACCTACCTTCTGGAGTCTGGTAGAATCCATCCACTCGTTCACCTTGCTGCAAATCCACTAATTTATGAGTAAATGTTTTGTTGTTTTTCATTGTTTAAACGCCACTATAAGTATGTATAAGCCAAAAATTAGTTTGTATAAATACTTGTATGAAAGCAATTACACCTGCATCTTATCAAAAAGTATTTGGAATAACTCCAGGAACTGGTATAGTTTCTCCTCACAGAGGACTTCTTTTAACATACATTTCATCTACCAATTCACTTGGTATTAAATTTAATGATGGTACTGGAGTAACTTTGACTAATCTTGGCACTACTGGTACTAGTGATATTTACCCAATTATTGCGTATCAGTTAATTTCTGCCAGCGGTCTTACTGCTTTCGGCGTAGTTTAATTGACCATTAAAAACTTTAACCGCCTCTAGGCATTTCCACATTTCTTGTGCTTGGTGAAACATACACTCTCTTCTTTTGTGTAGAGAAGGGACCTTGATTTGAAGTTATCTTTTCAGTAGTTGTTGCTTCTGGAGTACTTCTAGAAGGAATATCTTTATCTTCTTCTGTTTGTGGTACTCCACGTTGTTCTAAAGAACCAGCGGGCGTAGTGCCGTATGGTCTTAGTACTGCTCCACCATATTTTTTATACGGATTGTTTGCTCTTTGATAAAAAGTATCACCCAAAGATCCTGATGCGAATGGCTGATTGGTTGTTATAGATGAACCTGCTGGTCTATAACCAGGAGAATTTGAACTCCCACCAAAAAGTTCTAATAATTTAACTCGCATCAGTTACCTTTCTTGGGTTGTGGTTTTTTAAAGTAGCTGGTCATCTCAGAACCACTTTGATTATAAACTTTAAAGTTGTCTTTACCGTATACTGCGCGTTTTACTCCTCGAACTGAAGAAGCAAATATCTCAACCTTTTTTCCACCTTCTCTGATGATTACCACTTTAAACTTTTGTTTTTTTTCCTTTTTAGCCAAAGACTTTTTAGGATCGTAAACGTCCTCGTTTAAAGCTTGAATACCACCCATACGTGCAATCAATGCGCCATATCTTTCGTCTGGAATTCCTGATGGCATTTCTTGTGCTGGAGAACCTCCCTTAGATTTTTCTTCTTTTGTTTTAGTTGGTTTGTTTTCTCCGGCAGGAGCAACACCACCTACACGTTTTGGAGAAGGTTCTTCTTCTTTAGTCGGTCTATCTTTTGGACCTAGTTTTCCTTCAGGATCTGGTGTTGATTTTATTTTTTCTTTCTTACCAGCAGCAGGTTTGGTCTTGCTACTAGTTGTTCTGGTTGGCTCAGTAACACGAGACGGAGTTACAACGTCTTGTGGTTTTGGTGGTGTTGTACGAGTTTTTTCTTCTGGCTCTGTTGTCTCTTGTGGTTTATACTCAGGAATTATTGCTGGTATTGCTTTTTCTTCTTCTTCTGTAGGATCTACCTTTGGATCTCCAGTGTCGGGAATTACTGTTGGTATTACCTTTTCGTCTTCGTCTGGTTTATCTGGTATTACTGTTGGATCTTGGGTTGGAATTTCTGTTGGAATTTCTGTTGGAATTTCGGGTGGTGCTTCAGATGGATCTCTACTTGGTGGTGGAGTAATTGGTTCTTCTGGTGCTGGAGGAGCAACGGGACCTGCTTCTGGTTGACCTGCTCCAGTTGCCCAACTAATCACGTTATCAATAGCAACTAAAGCTTTGTCAGCTATGCCTAGATCTTTAACTTCTCCAGAACGAATTTTTTGTAGTCTGTCAGTTGCCCAAACTGCATTTGGAACTTCGTGTTCTTTAGAAGTAGCATCAGCAGGTGTTTGATTTGGTGTACTTGGAGTTTTTAATTTCATACCAACATCAAACTCGGTGTGTGGAGCACCAGCATCAATTGCTTTTTGACGCCGGTTTGAATAGTCTTTTAATTCTTCCGGAGTCATTGCTCTGGCAAATTCTAACGGATCTACACCTAATTCTTCTGGTGATTTTGCGTCCCTGAAAACTGATTTCATTTCGGGAGTTATTTTAGTTGGAGCAATTTCAACAGGAGTTCCTTCAGTGTCTCGTTCTGCTTTTATTCTTCTCATTCTTCTAGCAGCAGATTTTTCTATTCTAACATCAGGAAGTTCTACTTCAACTCCTGCTTCATATAAAAATGAAGCAGTTCTACTCAACACTGCTTCTGTAATTTCCTCAGATTCATCTAACTGTAAAATGTTTGGTATATAAAATTGCTCGTGTATTTCACCGATTGTTGGATATCTATCATTTAATTCATAAAATGCATCACAGTATTCAAACAATCCTTGTTTAATTTTTTGTTTTAGTTTTACAGAAAATAAATTTTTCATATTTTTATAATCCTTGTGAATTATTTATTTGTTTTTTTAGGCGTACCCCAACGAGATCCCGCCTGATTTTCGCGTGCTTGTATTCTTGCTTCTCTATCTGCTTCTTCTTTTTCTTGACGTGCTTTCGCTTGATCTTTCATTTTAGCATTTTGTTGTATTAAATGTCTTTCAAGATCTGTTTGTCCTGCTTCTGCTTCTACTGCTCGTTTAATATCTCTATTAACAATATAACCTTGTACAGGCAAACCAATTCCAGGAATTCCTCCCATTAATTCGAGTGCTGCTCCTGTCCAATCTGGTTTAGTTTCTAATGTGGCTGGATCTTTTTCTACCATTCTACTGGCAGCAAAAGGTAATGCTGTAACTAAACCAACACCAGCAGAAGCTGCTAGTCCTCTTCCTATACCAGCTCTAGCTGCTCCTTTTGCCAAGGCTCGTTTCTCTAATGCTTCAATGGCTTCTTTAGACAATCCTTTTTGGGCAGCTCGTTGTACAGCTGATTTTTCTGCGGCTGCAGCTGCTCCTTCTAATGCTTTGCTAGCAAATGCACTTTTGCCTGCCTTGTAACCTTGATAGAATGGAAGTCCAAATTCTGCTGCACCAATTCCTAGATTTGCTATATCAACACCTGCTTTTAATTTTTCTGTAGCACTACCTGAAATTAATTTTTGAACTGGAGTTTTACCTTGTTGGAAGGTCGAAGCTACCGATGATATTGGATCGGTTAAATAATCAATAGCAGAAGCGTCCTTTTTAGGTGCCCAATTTTGTTCTGCACCTGCCTCCAGCCACGGCTCCATACCTGCTCTTGTGAAACCAGTTCCAATAGCACGATGGCCTGCCATATTCAGAGGACTTCCCGGCTTTGCAGTTGTTGCCAGCCAACCACCACCTTCAGTTGCAGTTCTTATTGCTTGGCCAAAATTTCCATCTTCTGCTTGTCTTGCTGCCACGGCAAAATTAAGAGGACCCATGATGTAAGGAATTGCTCTTTCTGCTGCTTTAGGCAGTTTATTAACTCCACCAGCAACTTCACCTACTTTACCTGCAGCAGTGCTTGCTGCTTGTTGAGCACGTACCGGAGTAGCTGCCCGATAAAAATCTCGAACAATTTCTCCTCCTGGAACTTTATCTGGAACTAGTTTAGAAACTGCAGCTGTGGCTTGTTTCACACCAGGTGCTTTTGCTGCCGCGCCAACAACTGCTTTCGCTGCCGGAACACCGCCAGCAGCAACCATTGCTCCTTGTGCGGTTAATTGTCCTGCATCTATTAATGCTTGTTCTACCGCTTTTCTGGTTCTTTCAAAACTAGTTCCACCCATACCTAAAGTTTCTGATCGATATCCTTCACCTGATGCTACATCACTCACACCACTCGCAATATTTTTAATTGTTTCTGGTATACCTAAAGCAGCAGATGTGGCATAAAGTGCAGGAAGTGCCCCTGCTTTTACTTCTGTGCTTGGACGAGTTTTTGGTGTTCCTTCAATAGGAGTTGTTGCTTTTTTCCAAGCATCAAATGGATTTAATTTTTTAAGTAAACTTGCAGCTGTTGATTCTGGAGTTTCTTGTTTTGTTTGTGTGGGCTGTTGGTTTGATCCATTACTCAAAGCACCTTTTACTTTTGCTGCATAATCTTCAATATGACCGTAAGCATTTTCCATGGCTTTACGATCCAAATCTTCCATTGAGGCAGCAGGATTTTCTTTATTACCTTGTTTTCTGCCTATTATTTGTTGACGAAGAATTTCTGCTGCTTCTTCTGAAGTAGGATCTCTTCCAACTCTGGTGTTAAAATGATCTCGTAGATTAGCACCTAAACTGGTAAGAGGATCTATATTTTTTGGTGTTTCACTTTTGGTTGGTTGTTCAGGCTCTTTTGGTGTTTCTTGTTCTGGAACAGATTCTTTTGGAGCATTTCCTAATAATTTTTTGATGTACTCGTCGCCAAGTCCTTGTTTGCGAGCTTCAAATGCTGAAAGTTGTTCGTCTGGTGTTGGATCTCTTCCAGCAGCTTCTCGGAAAGCTGGATTGTGTTGTTTCTCCATCCAATCTTTGGCTTCAGGATCCACGTCTTCGTTTAATAGTCCCCTACTAATAATTCCATATAAAGCATTATTAACAGAATTTAAATTTCTATTTTGCCATTCCAATTCAGTTTTAGGGGACGATTTGGCTAGACCTTGTAGCCACTGACGCATTATTGGATCCATATAATAAGCCTCTCTTTGATACTTATTATATATAATTTTCTTTGTAATGAAAAATCCCCCTGACGGGGGATCATATCAGTTTTGAGTGCTGGGAAGCAGGAATCTAATATTCCAGTATTTACTTTGATCGTTATTTCCAAACAGCATCCAATCTTCAACTCGCATCGGATCGTATGGCCTCCACATGCCATCTTCAATATTAATAGTAAACACCTTTTCCTTGCTAGCCAGCTTTCGCCAAACAGCCAAAGACACCGGAGTTTGGTGTGAATCAGAAATCAGTGTGTAACCACGATCAGCCAACCAAACGTACAGCGCGGGAGCAATTCCATTACCAATGTAATCATTGTGTACACGAATTCGATCCACCACATACACCTTACGGCTCCACGGAAGTGCTCCTTGCGGAATTGGTGCAGAAAGCAGTCTGGCAGTAGCCAGTACGTCTCCGTTGTTTGATGTACACATAATAAGAATACCATTGCCTTGAGCGGCCCTGATATGCTTCATTTCAATCACAGTTCCGTCTAGATGTCCGTTTCCGTAATACTTAGAATGTGACCCATTAGACCGATTAAATTCCTTGATTTCCTTGTTAAAAGAGGCGAGATGGTCATTGTTAACGGTAATTGTAGGAGTAAGAATCATACCAGTAATATACACCTCAGATAAAAAATGTCAAGAATGAAGTATAATTTTCCATAAATAATAGTGATCGGGCTGAGTTGGTCGTAGACAGTCCTTCACGCGAACTACGCCATTCATGCTTTAAAAGGAACTTCGCTACCTTTCGATCGTCATAGAGGCAAGGAAGAGTTCACGCTCTTCCTTGCTTTTTTATAAATAAAAGTATGAACTTACACGAAGTCTATAAAAATTCCGGATTAGGAAAATGGTTCCACGGCGAGTCTGCCAACAAAACTCCAGGTTGGGAACGTTATAATTCAAAAGGTGAAGTTGCTGGAGAATGCGGTGACGCCAAAAAAGGTGACTCATACTCTGCGTGCCTTTCCAAACAAAAAGCAAGTAAACTTGGAAAAAAAGGAATTGCCAACTTTGTAAAAAGAAAAAGAGCAGCTCAAAGTTCTGCTGGACGTAGTAAAAAAGGTTCAAGCAAAAAAGGCAAAAAACCAATTAATGTGGATACAGGAGCAAGCAAAATGGAAGAATCAACAAATCTTAATAAAATCAAACAACTAATAAAAGAAAATATTAT
>Ga0114968_10002134_pt1 | contig 15266 bp, 1 predicted proteins | sample M_130807_EF_Meta_FD_87020 | JGI IMG/M metagenome (GOLD analysis project Ga0114968, IMG submission 87020) | Freshwater microbial communities from Lake Montjoie, Canada to study carbon cycling - M_130807_EF_MetaG | ecosystem: Environmental > Aquatic > Freshwater > Lake | place: Lake Montjoie...
TACCACGAATATGGAGCCTGCATCATCTGCATTCCAAGTTGCCTATGATTCCTCCACAAGTCAGCTAATTCTCTACGATGCAAGTTCAACCAGCTTCAGAATAGCAACGGGTGACATTTCAAGCTTGCCTGCGCCTCAGGTAACGCTTACGTTGATATACTTTGCCTAAGCGTAGCGACCTAAGCAATTCCATAATTGTATTTTTAAAATTAACTAGTCATAATTTGTTAATTTTAGAAACGGTAAAGACGTTATAAATCTACCACAAATTTCAACCTTTGATATAAGGATGTCTGTTCCAGGTGCCCCGAATATTTGGGCACGCCCCTTAGGAACGCTAAATCAGCTAGAATTCTGGTGGCAGCCACCACAAAGCGGGGGCGGCTCAATTACCTATTATCAGCTAACCTGTCCAGCAATATTGTTAGTTCAGAATTACAGTTCGAATGTATTTCAAACGCGAATTTCCAGTCTATCAAATGTCCAAGAGTATCAATTTACACTAGCTGCAGCTAATTCTTTTGGCTTGGGACCGCCAAGTGCCTTTGTTTCTGTTCAACCAGGTGACAAACCAAAGTCCAATTTTATACAATCTGTAACAATGATTTCACCATCAACCTTATCAGTTGTATGGAATTTCGCCCAGAATCAAAATGAAGGTACAACAAAATGGTTCGTAGCATCCGCAATTCCGTCTACGCCATCGCTAAGCACATTACAGTTCACAGCTGTTTCTACAGCAACAAGCACTCTAATGACCTACCTGTCAACAGATACGTACGCTTTACAGGCGTTTGCAGTGAATGATTCAGGATGGCAATACGCGGATAAGACAGAAATTCAATACGTGGATACAAAAATGTACAACATTCAACCCGTTGCAGCAAAAAATGTAATTATTACTAGCCTTTCGACTACTAGCGCTAGCATAAAATGGGTTCCAGGCTCATATCAAACATACTATAAGTTCTTTATTAATAATGTTATAAGTCAACCAACAACATATTCTTATATCAGCAGCACAGCAACCTTTACTAGTTTGAAACCAGCAACATCATATATTTTAACTATCAATAGTTTTAATAATATAGGTACAACCGCTTCAAATCCAATCGTCATAACAACAGATACAATGCTACCAACAAGCATTACAAGTGTAATAATGACGTACAGGACTGCATCAGGATTAGATATCCAGTGGACAGGCGGTTTTGGAGCAGCCTCTTGGAGCTTCAGCCTTAACGCCATTACAGTCCAGCCGTTTTTAGTGGACTTAGTACAGAATGTGGTAAAATTTAGGAATTTAGACCCTAATGTTATCTATGCAGTTGTTATTACAGCAACAAATATAGGTGGAAGTATAAGTTCAGAAAGTAAAAATTTTATTACACTTCCTCTGGCACCATCAGACCCAGCAAACTTGCTACTACCCTATATTGATTATAAGGGGTTTAGTTTATCTTTTATTAGCGGTAACAGTCCAGATAACGTAGTTTCAAATTATCTGTTTTATGTCAATCAAGAAGTAAACATTCCTAGCACATTTTGGTATAGCTCATACACATCAGGAACATCAATATTAGTTTCTACGTTATCATCCTATACTATACAAACGCTGCAAAATATAAGGACGCCAAGTACATTCGTATATCCAAGCCCAAGTTCCATGTGGTTTTCTACATTTATTTCCACAAATGGCAGCTCATTTTGGTATAGTACATTTTCAACGCTATCTACCGTGAACAGTACATATTCTAGTATCATAAGTCTTTTTGCAAGTACAACAAACATCTCTACGTTTTCAACACTGTCATCAGTTGTTATTGGAAGTACAATTTCGACGTATATTGTTAAAACTGGAGATGAAAAAGTGGTCCAATTTAATAACCTATCATCAGGTACAGCCTATCAATTAATTATACAGGCATCAAACATTGGTGGTACAGTATCATCACTTTCATCATGGGTCTCAACCTTAGCAGCGCTCCCAATTATACCTGTAATAACTAGCGGTACAAGCGTCGGTCCGTATGATATTACTGTAACTTGGACGGGCGGCACATACGCGACACGATACGTTTTTTACTTGAATGGTATAGAAACAACTGCAGAAAGTTACAATTTAACAAATAAAACAGCCAAGTTTATAGGGCTTAATTATTCCACCTTATATGCTGTAGTTGTGACGGCAGTCAATGTTAGCGCAGCAACATCATCCGCCCAATACAATGTAACAACACCTATTGCACCGCCATCTCAGCCAACTCAGCTAGTAACAACGGCTGTAACTTCTGATGGCTTCACGGTTTCATGGTCAGAAGGGCTTTTAAGTTCCAGTTATGGTTTCTTAATAAACGGACTATTAGCAACACCCGCGTCATATTCAACAACAAATAAGACAGTAACTTTTACAGGTCTACTACCGTCAACATCATATAATCTTGTCGTAATAGCTACAAATGCTAGTGGTACAAATGAGTCAAATCCTCAGTCAATCACTACCCTTATAGCGATTCCTACCACACCTACAAATATCCAGACGACCACTCTTGATTATAGCTATTTTTCATTATCATGGACTGGAGGCGATATAGCATCAAGTTTCAGTTTTACACTAAACGGAACAACAACGCTACCTACGGCATATTCACTATCTTTGAAAACGGCGACCTTTTCCAACCTAAGCCCGTCGACGGCTTATGCAGTAATTATTACAGCAACGAATAGCACGGGTTCGACTGCCAGTAATTCGTACACTGTTACCACTACTATCCAGCCTCCAGATTATCCAACATCAGTGACAAACAGTTCAAAGACCTACAATACAATAAATTTGTACTGGGCAGGAGCGGCAAGAGCAAGCGACTACAGTTTTACAGTAAATGGTGCCGCTGTTGTTCCATCGACTTATTCTGTAGCAAATAAAACAGCAACATTTACAGGCTTAATTGCATACAATGACTATACATTTGTTGTTACTGCTATAAATGTAAGCGGCTCAACGTCATCTGCTCCAGTAACAATTAAGACGCGCTTAGCGCCACCATCACAACCACAAAGCTTGGCATCTAATTCTATCACACAATCTAGCTTTACTGTTACTTGGGCAATGCCTAACCAAATTCCCTTGCAGCCAACATCTAACTTAGCAACAGACTTTTTTTTCACGTTAAATGGGCTATCTGTTACACCTAGTTCATATTCAGTAAGTGGTTTTTCTGTCAGTTTTACAGGTTTAATTGCAGGAACGACTTACGCTGTGATTGTAACATCGTTTAATGAAAGCGGTACAAATGCCTCAGCATCTTTCAATGTTATAACTGTTCCATCAACGCCATCAATTACTTCATTTGGCTCAATTACATACTCAAACTTCACAGTTTATTATTCAGGTGGCTCAGGCGCAACTAGCTTTACATATACATTGAACGGGGTTACAACGACACCCGTTGGTACATCATCAGGTGCTGCAACATTTTCTGGACTGAGCGCTAGCACAACATATAGCGTAGTTGTTACTGCTACTAACTCAAGCGGCTCAGTATCATCAGGAGCCAGTAGCGTTACTACAGCTGTTGCAATCCCTTCCGCGCCATCAGGTGTTACAGCAAGCTCTATTACAAGTACAGGATTTACAATTAGTTGGTCAGGAAGCAGCACAGCTACCGCTTACACCTTCACCTTGAATGGAAGCCCTGTAACTCCATCGTCGGTCTCTGTTGGCGGGCAAACAGCCACATTCACGGGTTTATCACCTGGACAAACGTACAGTGTAATTGTAACAGGGTCGAATATCAGCGGCTCAGCATCATCAACGGCTCTAAGTGTAACGACTGGTGGAGCGCCAGCGTTGCAAGTTCTTACCCAGACAACTCTTGCAGTTATGGTAGCGCTAGGCTTAGTTTGGGACTCAACTGGAGATAATATGTATGTAGTTAATTATAACGCGCCATGTAAAGTTTGGAAAGTAAGTTATCCAGGTTTTTCACTAAGTTTATACTGTGATATTAGCACTATAGGCTGGACAAATGCGGTAGGCTTGTGCATGGATTCAAATGGTAACTTATACGTTTCGAATAACGAAAATGAAACAACCTGTAAAATTACGGGTCCAAATCAGGCAGAACCATTCAGTTCTGGTTCAAATGACATGGTAATTGCTCAAGACGGTTTTATGTATATTGCTAGTCGTAGTACTGTGCAAAGGATTAGTCCCAGCGGTGTAAGCAACGTAATAACGCCGTCATTCACTGATGGGTCATTAACTTATTGGAACAGTACTGCAGGATTAGTAGTTGGGCAAGATGGAAAAATCTATGTTTGTGATTGTAATAATCATCGTGTAGTAAGAATGAATACAGATGGTTCTAATGCAATTACATTTGCCGGTAGCTCAAGTGGCGTCCAAGGTCATACTGATGGAACAGGTACAAATGCCCGCTTGAGCTATCCAATCCATAGTTGCATGGATACGAACGGTAATTTATATACCATTGATGTAGGTCAGCCCTTATTTTATATTAGAAAAATTACATCAGCGGGTGTAGTAACTACCTATGCAGGTAACGGTAATAAAGGAACAACTGACGGACCCCTTTTATCCGCATCAGTAGGAGCAAATTATTTGGCAATAGGACCAGATGGAAATCTTTGGTTCACTGATGCTGGTAACACTGTTCGTTTAGCCCAATTTTCACCACCCATACAGCCACAGCCTAAATACGTATTTAATGGGTCAGCCGCAACACCTCCTAATCAGCCAATAAATCTTACAATGGTGTCAAACACATCAAGTGGATTCACAATAGGTTGGGATAACGGAGACCCCGCAACGGGCGTTACAATTACACTAAATGGCAGTCCTATAAGTCCAAACCTGTTATATATGGGTGGAAAAACGGCAACTTTTACAGGGTTAAATCCTGGTACCACATACAATGTTGTCATTACACCAACAAATGGTGCAGGTTCAGGTTCAAGTTCATCTTCTGTTCCAATAACAACTGCATATGCAATTCCAACTCAACCAACTAGTCTGTCATCATCGTCAATTACGACAAGTGGTTTTACTATTGGATGGTTGGCAGGAGATGTTGCTGTATCATATTCATACACATTAAATGGCTCATCTGCCACCCCTAGTAGTCAATCTGTAGGTTCTAAGACAGCAACATTTACTGCTTTAACTAGTGGCGCCAATTATTCGGTTGTTGTTACCGCAGTAAATCCAACGGGCACAACATCATCAAACCCTTTCTCAGTTACAGTTGGCGCCCTTCCAACAACACCACAAAATATCAGCGGTTCAGCAGTATCCGCGGTAGGTTTTACAATCTCATGGACTGGAGGTTTGAATGCAACATCGTACACCTTCAGCCTTGATGGTACACCAACTGTGCCAAGTTCATATTCTGTTGCAAATCAGACAGCAACATTTGCGGGTCTTAATGCTAGCACAACATATTCAGTAATAGTTAATGCAATAAATTCATATGGTACAGCATCATCTGCTGGGGGATTCAATCCTACAAGCATTAGTGGCGCAAACCTTTGGTTAGATGGAGCGGACCCCTTGGGTTCAGGAACACCACCTTCGGCGGGAGCAACATTTGCCACCTGGTACGATAAATCAGGTAATAATTATAATGCAACCAGCTATAGTTCTCCTACTTATATTTCAGGTGGAGGAATTTCATTAAATGGATCATCTCAGTACTTTTTAGTAAGTACATATAGTGGAACAAATAATAATGAAACGGGTTTTGTTGTAGTTAACTTTAATAATTCCAACCACCAAAATTTATTGATGAGTAGCACAACTAACGCAAGAGAATTAGTTTTATTTTCAAATTTGATTAATTTATTCTCAGCAAATGTTGGAGCAGTTCTTACTGCACCACCACCAACTATAAATACAACAAATTTGATAGAATATTCACTAAATTCAACAGCCACAAATATATATCTTAACGGTAATTCAACCGCGTCAGGCGGGGGTTATGCGCCAGTTGCAGAAACATCATTAACAATTGCTAGAAATTCAGTAGGAGCGTCTGCCTTTCTAAACGGTAAATTATATGAAATTATCATTTATAATTCTGTAGTTTCAACTACGACAAGACAGCTTGTCGAAGGTTATTTAGCATGGAAATGGGGCTTCCAAAGTTCCTTACCATCAAACCACCCCTACAAAAATTCAGCTCCTGGAACAGCAGGTACAAACATATCAACATCCAACACACCGCAGGCACCAATAGGAATTACGGGTTCTTCAATAACACAAACAGGCTTTACTCTAAATTGGTCTGGAGGTGCAGCCGCAACATCCTACACTTACACATTCAATGGTTCACCAGTAACTCCCATTTCATCATCCGTAAGTAATAAGACGGCGACCTTTACAGGGTTAACTGCAGGAACACCCTACGCAATTATTATTACATCAGTAAATTCATTTGGTTCTACACCATCATCTTCAACAAATATACCCACAGTCCCTTCACAACCTACAAGTTTAACTAGTTCCGCAGTTACATCAAGTGGTTTTACAATAAGTTGGTCTGGTGGTACAGGCGCGACAAGTTACACATATGTAAACAATAGTTCATCTATAGTACCTTCATCGGACCAAGGTGTATCTAATAAAACAGCCACATTTACAGGATTAAGTGAAGGAGTAACATATAATATTGTAGTTAATGCAACAAACTCAAGCGGTAGCACAAGCTCATCATCTATAAGCGTAACACCAGTTCCAGCAGCTATTAGAGGTCCAGGTGTAGTCAATAATAATAGAGTCCTAATTAGCCCTCCTGCGGGTACAGGAGGAGGCTTTGAGTATGATTATTCAACTGCGCGTGCAGGTATTCAACAATTTATTAGCGGAACATGGGATATATATTCATATGATAATATGCCACCTGATTTAACAAAATACGCATTTGTTTGGGATATATATTTCGATGGCATACCTGCTAGTGCATATGGTAGTAGCGTTACTGCAGGTATTCCGAATAATATACAAACAATTTATAGAAATTATTTAATTGCCGGCGGCGCTATATTTATACACGGTGAACATGGTTATATAGCAGGTGTGCGAACCGCATCAATAGCATCATTTGTATCTATGATGGGTGGAGGAAATGTTACAGGTACAACAGTCGTTGGGCAAGATAGTGTAACGTTCCGGTCGCAGTACGTTTATAATGGCTATAATAACGCCCCTTATACTATACCTGCTAATGGTACATTCGGTTCTCTTGGCGGTGGAACTGCATTATTTAATAATTCAATGGCTGCAGCAATTTGGACTAAAGGAACTATGTCCGTCGCGCCTTCAGGATGTTTAATTTCTTATTTAGATATTAATAGCGTGGAAACAGGCTATGGGCGTACCGATTTTATACAAAATTTAGGGCAGATATTGTTTAACGCCTAAGCCTAACAGAAACAAGGGACTCATGTTATTTAAAATATATCGCGTTCACGTTATATTTTCAATAGTTATTTTCTTAAAATATATAAGGATGTCGGTACCAAGTGCCCCGAATATTTGGGTTAGACCGCTTGCAACATCAGGACAATTAGAATTTTGGTGGCAACCCCCCGCACAAACAGGAGGCAGCCCCATTACCTACTATCAACTCAATTGCCCCCAAATTAGTTTAACTGAAAATTACAGTTCAAATGTCTATGAAACCCGCATTACGCGGCTAACTAATCATGCAGAATACCAGTTCACTTTAGCAGCTGCAAATGCATACGGTCTTGGACCCACCAGCAGCTTTACCTCCGTTCAACCAGGTAATAAAGCTAAATCAAACTACATTTCAAGCTTCACAATGATGAATGCTAGTACAGCAATGCTAAAATGGTCGTTTTCTACAAATCAAGACGAAGGTGCCACAAAATGGTTTGTAGTTAACGCTGTGCCTAGTTCAACCGCAAATAGCACAATTCTTATTACAACATCAATATCATCCTACAGTACAGTTCTTGCAAACCTTGTCAAAGATACGTATGCCTGCCAGGTTTTTGCTGTCAATGATTCAGGCTGGCAATATGAAAATACGGCGCCTCTAATCGTTGACACTACATTACAGAGCTTAGCGCCTACAGCTCCAACAAACGTAACAACTTCAAACATTTCGCAGTCATCTGTTACGGTGTCTTGGACAGGAGCTATCAGAGTTGCATATTATACATTTTCCCTAAATAATGGCACAACAATTCCTAAAATTTATAATGCTGGTACAAATTTGGCAACATTCACTGACTTGTCAAATAACATGTATTATCAGTTAAATGTCAATGCTGTAAACAATATAGGCACATCAAAGTCTGAAAATTATCTATTCCAAACTTTGGCGGTTCAGCCAACAACACCATACGCCCTAATTTTAGCATCGCGAACATCAACGTCCATGGTTATACAATGGTCTGGTGGAGTTAATGCAACATCGTTTTCGTTTTTACTGAATAACGCTCCAGTAGTTCCTACATACTTAGATGTCACACAGAACACCGCGACATTTACGAATCTTAGTGTAAACACCACGTACAACGTCGTTGTGACTGCAACAAACTCTGGCGGTTCGCTCAGTTCAAAGCCAGGCGTCTTCACAACCCTACCAAATCAACCAACGCAAATATCTAGTATGGCAGTAACATCTGTTAACTACTCATCGTTTAGTATAGAATGGGCGGGTGCCCAAGGAGCCAGTTCCTATGTATATACGTTGAACAATATTTCGACCATTCCATACACACAGTCTGTGCAAGACCAGACGGCTCTCTTCACTAATCTATCATCAAATACTGTATATAGTACGATTATATTTGCCATTAATGAAGGTGGTAATTCCATATCAAATCCCTTAGCAGTACGAACTTATTTACCGCCAATTACCAGTCCATCAAGTCTAGCAGTGTCAACAGGCTCAGTAAGTCAAAGTAGCTTTACAGTGAACTGGCGCAGTGGTGACCTTGCCCAAAGCGCAGTCTTTAATGTGAATGGAACAAATGTATCACCAGGTATTTACTCCTTGAGTACCAAAACCGCAACCTTTATTAATTTGGCAACCTCCACAAATTACAGTCTGTTTTTAACAGTATCAAATGAAACGGACTCTGCAACAACCTCAACGCTAACAACACAGACGTTAATCGCGCCACCAGAGCAACCCTACAGCATTGAAGCCACTGCACTAGGACCTACCGCCTTTTCCATAGTCTGGTTTGGTGGTCTATTAGCGTCAACATTCACTTTTACCTTGAACGGCACGTTAACAACACCGGCTTCATACAGTTACGCAAACAAAACAGCAAGTTTTACTGGACTAGTAGCAGCGACCAATTATAATGTGGTAGTTATTGCAACAAATCCTTCAGGAACGCTGTCATCCCAGCCAACTCTTATTACTACACATGTTGCAGCCCCTAGCCAGCCAACATCTGTCACAAGTTCCTTAATCAAAAATACAGGTTTCACTATTACGTGGTCAGGCGCAGCAAATGCAACCAGTTTCAGCTTTACATTAAATGGTGCATCAACAACGCCAACTAGTTACAGTTTCGGCTCTAAATCTGCAACATTCACAGGTCTAGTTTCAGGCTCATCCTATAATGTGATTGTAATAGCAACAAATATGACCGGTTCGACCAACTCAAACACGCTTGCAGTTACTACAACACAGGCACCAAGTCAGCCGATAAACATTACTGCGTCAGCTGTATCAAATACAGGCTTTACCATCAGTTGGTCTGGAGGCGTAGGTGCAACAAGTTATACATATAGCCTTGATGGTCTAATCATAACGCCGTCAAGTCAAAGCGTTGGGTCAGCAACGGCAACATTTACAGGACTAACGCAATTTACGGAATATGATACCATCGTGACCGCAGTTAATGCAAGTGGTTCAACAAGTTCCGTCATAGTTGCTATTACAACAGCCAGCACTGGAACGCCGCCGCAAACACCGTTGCCAACAGTTCCTGGTAACATTTCTAGTTCAAATATTAGTTCATCCGCTTTCACAATCAACTGGACAGAGGGTGTCGGTACCACCGCGTATGTATTTACACTCAATGGGTCATCAACAGCGCCTTCTGTGTATTCGATTGAGGGTAAGACCGCCACATTTACAAATTTGACCATGACATCCTCTTATTCAGTCGTGATTATTGCGTCAAATTCTGCAGGCTCGGTTACATCATCGCCCGTTGTAGTAAATACAACAACTGTAGCGCCCAGTCAGCCAATTAACATAATTCCTTCAGGAATTACGCAGACAGCGTTTACTATTACATGGTCTGGGGGTGAAGTTGCTACAAGTTACAGTTACACTCTAAACAGCAACGTGGCAAGTCCATCATCTTCATCCGTCGCTAACAAAACAGCCACCTTTACGTCACTAACTATAAACACAACCTATACTATTATTGTAACGGCAACAAATGCGGGTGGCTCAACAGTATCAAATCCCATTTATATTACACTAACAACAGGTCCACCAACGCTACCTTCATCTATCACGTCTAACAATATATCACCGATAGCGTTTAACATTGCCTGGTTATCTGGTGATATAGCAACATCAAACACTTTTACGCTGAATGGAATACCAACGGACCCAGTGATTTATAACTTAACAGGTAAAACGGCAAATTTCACAAATCTCTTACCTAGTACAACATACTACGTTGGTGTGAACGCAATAAACAATTCTGGGCTGACAACTAGCGCTTACAGCCCATCACAGATTTCGGGTTTGCAGGTCTGGTTAGATGGTTCGGACCCCCTGGCATCGGGCGCTAAACCCGCAAATAACGCGATTCTACCAGGCTGGTACGATAAATCTGGTAACAATAACAATGGTACAGCCGTAAATTCACCGACGTTTAATAATAACAAGATAGAATTTAATGGCTCAAGTTACTTCACGTTGCCCAATGGTGCTATACCTTTTAATAACACATCATATTCCATTTTTGTAGTTGCTACATTTACAGATAACAATATCCATGGATTATTTGGCTCAGGAGCCGCAAGCCAAAGTCAAAGCATCAACATTCGTAATCAGGGCAATAACATTTATACATATTGGTACCTTAATGATATCTTAACATCTGGCACATTTACAAGTAACAGCCCGTTTTTGTATGAAAGTTTATATCTATCTGGAAATTCACGCACTGTATATTTGTCAGGAGCATCATCAGGTGCTGATATACCAGCGCCAAGAAATCAGCCAAACACAAATAATACACTAGGTTTAACTGTTGCTGGTGAATATATGTACGGAACTATATCAGAGTTTTTAGTTTTCAACACCAACTTATCAACAATAGATAGACAGAACGTTGAAGGCTACCTAGCATGGAAATGGTCTTTGCAAGCGACCCTGCCATCAAATCACCCCTACTATGCTGTATCTCCAAAATCAGGCACGCCTATAACCACGCTTCAAGCCAAGCCAACAAAGCCAATAAATATCAGCTTTTCCACTATTACACCCTCAAGTTTCACAGCGCTGTGGCAGCAGGGTGATGTAGCAAATAGTAATCAGTTCTATTTGAATAGCACATTGACAACACCGTCATCGTACAGTCTTACAAATAAAGTCGCTTATTTCAATAACTTGACGCAAAACACGACGTACGGATTTATTGTAACAGCATCAAATTCGTTTGACTACACAGCTAGTGCAACGTATGAAGTCGCAACACCAATCACAGTTCCAAGTCAACCTACAGGCTTGACAAGCAGCGCAATAAAAACAAATAGCTTTATAGTAAGCTGGACAGATGCCAATACATCATTGTACTATGTGTACACGTTGAATGGACTGCAGACAGTACCTGCAAGTCAGTCAGTAGCTGGTAAAACGGCAACCTTTACAGGTCTTAATACAAATACTGGATACACTGTAACTATTACTGGTTTTAACCAAAGTGGAGCATCACCAACTTCCGCGCCTCTAACTGTGACGACCATAAGTCTCTTACCCAATCAGCCGACTACTTTAACATCCTACAACATAACAAGTTCTGGATTTTCTATTTCCTGGTACAATGGCGACCCTGCATCAAGTTATAGTTTTACGCTAAATGGAACAACGGTTATACCGCAAACATACAGCTTTTCACAGAAAACTGCCACCTTTACGGGTCTGAACTCATTTACACAGTACAGTGTAATAGTTATACCTGTAAATAAAGATGGTCAGACAAACAGTCCAGTACTAAACGTAAGAACGTTATTACCTGGACCATTAAGACCCTATAATTTAACGACTGCACCCATAAACGGCTCACAGTTCTATCTCTATTGGTCTGGAGGCAACGCGGCAACATCATACAGCTTTACTATTGATAAAAATCCTGTAACAGCAAGCAGTGTATCGCTGGTTAGCAGTGTAGCAGTTTTAACAAGACCATCTGTAGACCCAAGATTCATTGCTGGTTTAAAAGTCTGGCTAGATGCGTCTGACCCGCTTAATAATGGTGGCTCTATTCCAGGGTCTACACCAATAACACCGCTTTTTGTACCTGGCTGCGTAATGTGGTTAGATGCGTCAGACCCATTAAATACAGGCATCACACCAGCTAACGGTACAACTATTACAACGTGGTACGACAAGACTGTCAGCAATAATAACGCACAGAGCGTAAATTCACCGACCTATTATAATACAGGCTTCACGTTTAACGGTTCAAATCAGTATTTCACAACAAACTACACTTCTCAGCCCACCCAAGAAACTGTCTTCATAGTTTATACACAAAACAACAATAATGTCCAGCAGTCACTCATAGATACCTCAAGTGAGGGTGGTCGCTCCTTTCAAATGTTAGGCGCGGCACAAGGACCCTCCTTGGCAAAATCAGGCATCGCATGGAACCTGTATGGTAACTATTCTACAATGAATGGTACGCGCTACATAGCCGAATGCTCTTATAATTCATCTGGAATTAGCATCTATATAACAGGCAATACAAGTGCTAGTAATAGTATAAATCCCGCCTTTAGTGCTGGAACTACATGGATTGGAGCTGGCTATGGCGGCGGCTCCACGCCAACGGCATGGTATCTTAACGGCACAGTTTCTGAAGTTGTAGTTTACAACACCGTCCTTTCCACAAACGACCGTCAAAAAATCGAAGGCTATTTAGCCTGGAAATGGTCAATACAAGGTAACTTACCAACAAATCACCCGTTTTATAGCGCCCCACCAACATCAAGTCCATACAAAGTAACTACTTGGTTTGACCGCTCAGGAAATCAAACGAATGTAAGAGCTAATACACCAGTAACATATACAAGCACAGGCAATGGCGGCTATCCTGCTTTACAGTTCACAGGAAACGAATGGCTCAATGGTAACATGTCTATAACAACTAATACGGCAACTGTACTTGCCGTCGTCAATATGAATTCTAGTTCAGGTGTAGCCGCACGCCTAATTAGTTTCGGTCAACAAGGCTCAAATGACTATGACAATAACAGTTTCTTTGGTTTCTTAAGACAAAGCGGTACAGGTTTCGGTCCCTATAGAAATTTTACATTTGCTAGAAATGACCCAGCCAACTATTCACAATCATATATGACTGATATGTGGTTTGATGGTTCCAACTCAAACGTATTGGTTCAAAACGGAAATTCTAGCGCCATAGCTAGCGTAGGAACCAGCGGTAACTTTGCAATATCTACATTTACAGTCGGCTCTAGTACAAACTTCCAAGATACGGCGGGTTTCTTTAATGGGTATATTTCTGAAATTATAGTCTATGATACAAGCATTTCCTTAGTGGACCGACAAAATTTGGAGGGCTATATGTCTTGGAAATGGGGAATTCAGGCAAATTTACCTACGAACCATCCCTATTACCCTGATAGACCTAATGCGCCGCCATATGATGTTGTAGTTTTTGCCACAAATTCTGCAGGAACAACATCGTCTATTGTGACTCATACCTACCCTGATTATATAGCACAAGTGTCAACGTTTGTTACGCCGTCAGCATTTAATAACGCGACGGCAATCAGAGATACCGTCTTTGATAACACCAGCACATTTATGTACGTCACAGATTATAGCCATAATTCAGTCTGGAAAGTTGCCTATCCAGCGGGCACATCAACTGAAGTGTTCACTGGAATTGGGCAGCCTTGGTCAATAACAGTAGATAATGGTGCAACCGCCTATATTGCCTCCGTTCAAGATAACGCAATCTACAGTCTAAACTTAAGTACAATGTCCACAGTCGCATTCACATCTGGCTACTACAATCCCTACAGCGTAACGATTGCACAAGACAACTATATGTATGTGAGCGACTCAATTAATGGTTTGGTTGTAAGAGTTGCCACAGATGGAACAAAGACGCTAATAAAGCCCAATTTTGCCGATGCCTCAAGAGCCTATACAAGCCTAATTGCGGGTGCTAAAATGGCACCAGATGGCTATATCTATTTTTGCGATGCAAACAATCACCGAATTGTAAAAATGGACTTAACAGGTAAGGCGCTAACGTTTGCGGGCTCAACACAAGCCTTTTCAGGAAAAAAGGATGCAGTAGGAACAGAAGCCCTGTTCAACTATCCCATTGACCTGGACATTGACATTTTTGGAAATCTCTATGTGTGCGACTACACTAATGCGCTTATCAGAAAAGTCACGCCAGATGGTAGTGTAACAACAATCGTTGGTTCAGGGGTGGCAGGAAATGCGGATGGCTACTTATTAAATGCGCAAATCATGCCAAATGGAATAAAGATAGGCGCTGATGGAAACCTCTTTTTAGCCAGTCCTGCTTATGTAAAACAAGTTATGATGGTACCAGCCCTTATTATGATGACGCGAAACCCCTTCAAGGGCGGAACACTGTACCCCTATTTACCAAGCCAGCCAATCAATGTAACATCCGCGCTAAGTCAGGCAACAAGCATCCAAATTGCCTGGTATGGTGGCGACGGCGCAACAAGTTACATTTTCTATCTAAACGGTGTATTAACAACGCCTGCGACAAGCAGTTTATTGAAGGCTTCAGCAGCTGGTGTAGTTCCTAAAACAGCAACCTTTACTGGTTTAACCTATCAAACATCCTACACGTGCATAGTGGTTGCTGTAAATGCAGATGGCTTATATGCTTCCAATCCTACAACTATTTCAACTAGTGGACCACCCCCAACACAACCAACAAATATTACGGTGTCAAGTCAAAGCACCTCAGGATTCACAATAAGTTGGTCAGGTGGCTCA
>Ga0114968_10002137_pt1 | contig 15248 bp, 22 predicted proteins | sample M_130807_EF_Meta_FD_87020 | JGI IMG/M metagenome (GOLD analysis project Ga0114968, IMG submission 87020) | Freshwater microbial communities from Lake Montjoie, Canada to study carbon cycling - M_130807_EF_MetaG | ecosystem: Environmental > Aquatic > Freshwater > Lake | place: Lake Montjoie...
AAAGAGATCTGTTTGACCTGCTGAAGTATCTAAAATATCTAGTTGATACCATGCGAGCCAATCATGTGATTTGGGGAGTAGGACGTGGTAGTTCTGTGGCCAGTTATGTGTTGTATCTGCTGGGTGTGCATAGGATTGACTCCATGTACTATGATTTAGATCCTGCAGAATTCCTGCGTTAAATACACCAATAAGGAGTTTTATCATGACAAAACGAGTATACCGAACAGCACAAGGAAAAATAGTAGACCTTGGTGCTATTCAGCTTCAAAATGAAAATGTGCGAGCAGTGGGCAATATGAATGTCAATGCTCGCGGAGATCTAGTGGATCACAACAATCGTTCCATGTCTCGACGCACCCAACAAGTCAGCAAACAATACAACCGCCAGGTCACAAATGTCAGTGATGAACCTGTGGTTTCCAGCCGCAGACATGCACAAGCACAAGCAGATGCTCCTGTGGAAGAAATTGTACAGGAACCTGCGCCAGTGATTGAATTTGCACCAGTTGAAGAACCTACACCAGTGACTGAACCTGCGCCAGTTGAAGAACCTACACCAGTTGAAGCACCTGCCAGCGAAGGCGGACTGGCCGCTGCCATTGCCAAGGCACGACAAATTAAACAAGAACCCTTGAAATCACCTAGACAACAAGCACAAAGCACTCCCGGAGTAAGGAAGATCTAATGGAAATCAAAGCCGCATTTGCACCCCATCGCGTAAAGAAACTACATGCCTTGCATGATAATATCCTTGTTTGCGACATGGAGTTTACAGGTCGACAACTTTCCAGCGGTATCATTCTCATGAATGACAATGGCAAATCTGAAGGTATCCGACCACGCTGGGGCCGTGTGTACGAAATTGGCCCTGAACAACAAGATGTCAAACCAGGACAATGGATTATGGTTGCGCATGGTCGTTGGACACGTGGACTGGAAATCGAAGATGATGAAGGCCCAAAGACCATTCGCAAAATAGATCCCAATGATATTCTACTGGTCAGCGATGAGCATCCAGGTGCTGATGACACTATATCAGAAGCAGTGTCGGGTTCATGACCCAGCACTGTAACATCTGTAAAAAGGTTTACACACCAAACTGTGATTGGCAACAGGGACGTTGCCCACATCGAACTCCATTCTTAACCGATTATCATTTTCGATATCTCAATCTATTCAACTTAATCAAAAACTTAATACGTCCAAAGAAATAATGCAGATAAGAGCAGATCAGATTAAAGAAGGCGGCGCAGCCTGTGGTTGTGGCCGCTCACCAACAGGCAAATGCTGTGGGTGGCATGCCTTGACAGAACAAGCATATCGTGTTAAACTAGACGAATATGAACTTGAGCAATATCGTAAGCAAGCACAAGAGCTGTGGAGCGATAGTTGCACTTCTGGGAGGGCAGAATGAAAGAACTTTGGACAGAAAAATATCGACCACGTGACATAGATGGTTATGTGTTTCGTGATGATTCACAACGACAACAAGTAGAAGGATGGATCAAGTCAAAGTCCATTCCTCACTTACTGTTTTCAGGTGCGCCGGGTGTGGGCAAAACCACCTTGGCCAAGATCCTGATCAACCAACTGGGTATTGACGATTACGATGTGCTAGAGATCAATGCCAGCCGTGAAAACTCAGTGGACACCATTCGAGACAAGATCACAGGTTTTGTACAAACCATGCCGTTTGGCGACTTCAAGGTGGTACTGTTAGATGAAGCAGATTATATTTCTCCCAATGGGCAAGCGGCTCTGCGTGGCGTCATGGAAACATATCATGCCAGTGCTAGGTTTATTCTTACTTGTAACTATCCTAATCGTGTGATCCCTGCACTGCATTCAAGATGTCAAGGATTTCACATTGAACGTGTTGACGTTACTGAATTTACAGCACGTATGGCCACTGTGCTGGTCACAGAAAGTGTAGAGTTTGATCTTGATACTTTAGACACCTATGTCAAAGCCACGTATCCAGACATGCGCAAGTGTTTGAATATGTGTCAAATGAACAGTCAGGACAGCAAGTTGATGCCACCACGCGGTGACGAAGGTGGAGTAAAAGAATGGAAACTGGATGTGGTTAACCTGTTCAAAGCAGGCAAGATCACCGAAGCCCGTAAGTTGATGTGTGCGTCAGCTCGCCCTGAAGAGATGGAAGAAATATTCCGTTGGATGTATGACAATATCAATCTCTGGAGCAAGGACACACAGAAACAAGATCAGGCCATTGTGATCATACGCAACGGTTTGGCCAATGTTCCCTTGGTTGCAGATCAAGAAATCAACTTGAGTGCTACACTGATAGAACTTGGTCAGTTAGATGCCTGACTTTGATGTACTTGAACCACTGATTGACCCAGTCAACAAGATCTCATTCTTGTTAGATTGGGAACTTACAATGAAGTGTAATCTTGATTGTTCCTATTGTCCTTCGGGCACCTATGGTGGGCACGACAACTCTACTCAACATCCAGACCTAGCCAGCAGTCTCGAAGCCATAGACTTCATGTTTGCTTATGCAGACCTATACATGAAATACAAACCGCAAGGAATCAAATATGTGGTTCTCAACATCTACGGTGGTGAGGGACTCTATTACCCACACATTGAAGAAGTATTGTTGGCAGTTCGAGAAAAATATCAACAATACCAAAGTTGCTGGCATCTCACAGTGACATCAACAACAAATCTCATACTCAGCGATAAAAAACTTGCCAGCATATTGCCCTACATTGATGAGTTTACTGTGTCCTTTCACGCTGAGTCACAGCAAAAACAACAAGAGCAGTTTAAGAAAAATCTACTGGCCATCAAAGATCACGGCAATAGAGTCAAGTGTATTGTGATGATGCACAATCACGATGAACTGTTTTCAGTGTGTACTGGCATGATAGATTGGTTAAACACACACAATATCAAATACCTGCCCAAACAAATCGACAGCGAAACTTCCAACTATTATCAAAAAGCACAAGTGATTTGGTTCGACAAACTCTATGGATCCGGTATTATTCCTCAAAACAAGCAAGATCAAGACTTGGTAGATCTCAGCGAAACTGGTCGTTCCTGCTGTGGCGGTAGAAGCATGTGTGAAAACAGCAACCAAAAACAAAAAAAGACCTGGATACTGGACAATAAGTTCAAAGATTGGTCTTGTTCGGTGAACTGGTTTTTTCTATTTGTAAAACAGCACACCAAAGAAATATTTGTCAACAAAGATTGTAAAATGAATTTCAACGGGAATGTAGGAGCGATTGGCCATTTAAACAGTTGAAAGAACTGCTTGCCGCGTTGGAAAAACAACTGGAAGATAAATCACTGCCGGTAATAATCTGTAATAAACACAAATGTCACTGTGGATTGTGCGCACCAAAAGCACGAACACCTGAGTTGTTTGATCAAATGTTTTCCAAATATACCAAGGACTACTACCAATGAGATATTTTATTGTAACCTATTATACCAAACCCAATGGCAAAGTGGACGAAGCTACCTCTGTGGCCAACCGAATCAAAACAAAAGATTTACAAACGGCATCCGTGATACTTGACTTCAAAGACTGTTCTGTGTTAAAATCAAGCATGGGCGGTGTGGTGGTACCCCGAGACTTCCAAAAGATTTCAAGTTTTTATCACCAACACTATCCCAATGTCATAGAACGATTGTTTAAGGAAAATGGTTATGAAGTCACGGTGGAAAAACCTGGATCGCCTGATCCTAGTTGATGCAGATGGCGTACTGCTAGACTGGGAGTGGGCCTTTAATGTGTGGATGCAAGAACACGGATTTGAAGAAGTCGACGGTAGCAAACTCAGTTATGACATGGCAGCACGGTATAACATACCTAGAGAGCAAGTAAGAAAACTGATTCGAATCTTCAATGAATCAGCATCCATTGGATTTTTACCAGCCCTGCGTGATTCCATGTACTATGTCAAACGACTGCATGAAGAACTGGGTTACCGTTTCCATTGTATCACCAGTCTCAGTCTAGACCCCAACGCACAAAAACTGCGCGAAATGAATCTACACAAACTGTTTGGACCCACAGCATTTGAGCGTCTGGTGTGCTTGGATACCGGAGCACCCAAAGACGATGCCTTGCAAGAATATGAAGGTACCGGATGTTGGTGGATCGAAGACAAACCAGAAAATGCTGAATCTGGATATCGTGCCGGACTCAAGCCCTTGTTGATCGAACACGGACACAACATGCACTACTATCACGAAGGTATCACGTTGGTAAAAAACTGGCGTGAGATTTATTACAAGCTAACTAGTTAAGAACTTTTATTTTAAGGAGAAACCATGTTCAAAAAGATTATTGCCACAGCATTTGTTGCTGTTTCAATGGTTGCCCAGGCTCAAACTTGGCAGCCAGCCAAACCCATTGAAGCTGTGATTGGATTTACTCCAGGCTCGGCCAACGAAACCTTGTTTAGAACTCTAAGCAAAGAAGTTGAAGCCAATACCAAGGCCAAGTTTGTGGTTGTAAACCGAGGCGGTGCTGGAGGTGTTCTTGGCACAGAATATCTCAGCAAACAGCCTGCTGATGGCTACACAGTGGCCATGGTTTCTATCACTGGCATTGCCGCCATGGACAAAATCGCTGTGCCTGACACAACCAATCGTAGTTATACCACTGATACCTTTGTGTATCCCATAGTGGCTGCATTTACACCGTTTGTGATTGTGGCCAACCCCAAGGATGATGTCAGCACTCCACAACAGTTTGTTGATGTGCTCAAGAAAGACAAAGTGGCTGTTGCCGCATCCGGTGGCGCACGATTGGTCTATGAAATGTTGCTGTCACGCATCAAATTCACAGAAGGCAACAATGGTGTGATTCGAGTTGAACACAAAGGACCAGTTGACACTCTCACTGACATTGCCGGCGGGCATGTTCGATTTGGTGTTGTTCCTGCCAGTGTGGCATTTCCATTCTACAAAGATGGTCGTGTGAAAATCATTGCTGTGAGCACTGCTCGTGGTATTCCACAGCTACCTGATGTCAGGCCCGTGAGCACTGTGTTGTCAGGGTTTGATGTTCCTGCCAACTGGGGATTGGCTCTGCACAAAAACACACCACCTGAAGTGGTGCAGTGGTATGTCACTGAGTTTTCAAAAGCCGCTCGTGCCGATGACACTCGTAAGATCTACGAGACAAACTTGTTCCAGTTTGATCCCAGTCTCACAAACATCAAGTCTGCTGGAGACTATATCAAAGCCCAGGAGAAACAATATCAACCTCTAGTTGATAATGTTCTAAAACAAATCAACAACAAGTAAAAGAAAACAGCACCCAAAGGTGCTGTTTTTCTATGTGCTATACAAACTCAGCACAGTGTCAATAATAGGATGCCGTTGAATATCCCGCTTGCCCAAGGTGTTTACACATAGGCCATTTGCGTTTTGCGCTTTCAGTCTCTCACAGAGATCTAGTAGGCCGTTATCATTTTTTGCACGATCGGTCTGTTCAACGTCACCCGTAACCACTATTTTTGAGCCGCTACCAATACGACTCAAAAGCATTTTCATTTGTCCCGGAGTTGCATTTTGCATCTCATCGGCGATGATCCAAGCAGATTTGAAAGTACGTCCCCGCATGTAGGCCAAGGGGGAGATTTCTATGATCTGATCGTCCATCATCTTGACGATGTCTTGAGGGCGATAGTATTCGCGTAGTACATCCAACAATGGCCTGGTCCACGGTTCCATTTTTGAGATTAAATCTCCTGGAAGGAATCCATGCCGTTCATCCTCTACACCCACCGCAGGACGGGTAAGAACTATTCTTTCGCATTGTCCTTGTTTGAGAGCCTTGATCGCGGCCTGCATGGCCAAATAAGTCTTGCCCGTTCCAGCAGGACCTACAGCCACCACTATGTGCTGACTGGGATCTAACAAGTTTATGATAAGAGATTCTTGATTGCGGCTTTTTGGCACTAGATCTATGTGCCTGTGCTGTTTGAGTGCTTGATTAAAGTTGATGGTGTTTTCTTGTGCGTGTACACGCTTCTGAGCTTTCGCTCCTCTTGCTCTACTCAATGTTAATTCTCCTTTGAACATTTGTGCGCTACCTCACGTAAATATTTAGGTGATTAGATTGAGCAATATCACATAACAAAATCCAGATTTATCACTCATAAGTATTAGGCTATGCTTCCAACAGCCCGGCACAAGATTATAACCCAATAGAATGTTTTTGGAAACAAGATCATAAATATTTGCACACAGAAGGAAACTGTGTCTTTTTAGCTAAAAGGAAAACATTATGTCAGCAAAACCAGTAAATCAGTTCTTAGATGAACTATGGGAAAGTTTCAAACCACTGCACAAAGTGGCTGAAATACAAACACGTCAATTCTTTGACAATGTCAAGGGTGACAAGGAAAAACTTGAAAACTTCTTCCACATCCGTCTCAGCAATGAGCGTATGAATATGATCGAACTTTCTAAGAAAGTTTCAGAGCTTCCAGCTTTGACAGATCCTAATGATGCACGTTTGCTTGCCAAACAAGCATGGGACGAAGCCGAGCACTTCCGCATTGTAGCAGAAATCCTTGAGCACTTGACAGGTGAGAAGCCAAACTTGGAAAAGATTTGGGAAACTTACGGCAAGGTTGATGTGCGTATGGGTGCAAGCCTGATCCAGAAGTACGAAGCACAAGAAAACCCAATCATGATGGGTCTATACCAGTTCATGGCTGAAGGTCGTGCTAGCCACGTTTGGGCAACCATGGCAGAGTGCGCTGGTGACGAGTTCATCCAGAGCCGTTACAGCCGTGTTGCACGTGACGAGAAGTTCCACAGCCAAATCGGCCGCATGATGCTTGAAAAAGTATGTGTAACCGAAGAAGCTCAACAAGAATGCTTGAACTATGTTCAAGAAATGATTTGGGATCTATTTGAGTGCTCATGCACATCATTGGGCGATTTCAAAACAGCTTCTCCAGAAGTCAAAGACATCATGCGCACAGCATATGGCGAGCCACATCGTGAATTGACTCACGTACAATGGTAATCTAGTTTTTAGATTATCTAACACAAAAGGCGATAACTATGTTGTCGCCTTTTTTTACGACTGTAAAATGACAAAAATATCCTGGATTATTCAATCAATAAAAACGTATATTGCAACTGTTTTAGAGTTGAAAAAAATATATGATCAGTGTCCTACAAATACAGGACTAAACTAAAAACCTGCTAACTACTTGTATGAAATTATTATTGAGTCAACAAGAACGTAAATTTCCTCCATTTTTCTTCATACAAGATTGTTTAGAACGTGCATGGTATCATGTGTTGGCCGGGCATGAAATCATTGTAGCACCCAACATTCCCAACTATCAATGGGACGATATAGAATATGATTGTCTCATACTCACTGGGGGCAACGATTCTGTGGCTCGCAATCTCACAGAAAACCATCTTTATCAACAGGCTGAGTTGGCCAACAAACCCATAGTGGGATTCTGCCACGGCGCATTTGCTGTGAACGATCTAGCCGGTGGCATCAACGACTACTTTGGCGACGACAGTCACGTGGGCACAAATCATCAAATACAAATGGAAGAAAAAACTTGGATAGTCAACAGCTATCACAGTCAGTTCATTGCTCGACTGGGTCCAGGATTTGAAAACTTGGCTGTGGACAATGACGGATATTCAGAAGCATTTCGACACATCTTCAAACCCATCTATGGCGTGGTTTGGCACCCTGAGCGTCAGGAAAAACCTGTGTTGCCTAACTGTGTGGCTGACTTATTGCGCACATCCAAAAGCCAATTCTAACCATAAATAACATACCATGGATGAAAAAATCTTTAAAGACGATCAAGACTATTGGCTGGTAGCAGAGAACATCAGAGATCTTTACCTGAGTGACGGTAGCTTGGCCACGCTCATGGACTTTGAGCGTGTGATGGACGAAATGGATATCTACGCATTTAAAAACTGGGATCTAGGCGAGCTTGTGGCAGGACCTGACATTGGCAAGTACAAGGTGGGTTGCATATTCATGTGGCCCGGTGAACTCATGCCTGATCCACGCGGCGCGGCAAGACTGTTGCCCTTTGACTGTGACATCAAGTATAAAAAGACCAAGATCAAAGTGCCAATGAAAATACGCAAGCCTGAAGATTTCCGCCCAGGTACACACAAGGCCAAGCTCACAGAAAAATCTGTGTGGCTGGTTGAGATTGTGATGCCCAAGCACTTGATGAATGATATCAAGACAGGTTCCATTGAGCTAGAAGATGAAACCATTGACCTGGATGAACTGGATCAAGCCTACGAGCAAGATCTAGATCAAGAACAGTATCAGAGCCAGGGCAGTGCTCAGCAAGCCCAGGCACAACTACAAGCACCCGGAGGATTACCAAATGTACCGCCAGCTGTCTGAAGGTCTTCATTATAAAGATCTCATGGGCATGATGAAGCCCACTGTGCATATCGACGAGTTTTCATCAAAAATGGGCGATGACGATGAAATCATTGTGGCCAGTTTCTTTGTGCGTGACCACCAGGCAGCCAAGGATCTCATGAACTGGTGTGAAAAAGGCTATGACTGGATACTTGACTCAGACATGAGCCCCGGTGAAATCAAACCCAATCGTTATCTTGTGTATGTCGAAATGAAGCGTCGTAGCAACATAGGCGAGAAACTCAATGAAATGTTGAATGATTTCAACACACTCACTGAATATGAAGATTCTAGTCGTTGGGTCATGCACTATCGAGGAAAAGAAACACCATGGTCAGTGGAAGCATTCAACAGCCAAGTGCCAACTAATCCTGCAGAATATCGCAAACGCATGGACGGTGAACTCAATGAAATGCGAGCAGCCGCTGGTATGCCTGTGAAACAGATCTACGAGCGTGAGTCCGATATCAAAACTCTACAAAGTGCAGCCGGCCTGATTTAAACTGCTACATACAGCCATGATAGTGAGTTGTGGCGACAGTTTTTTCTACGGTAGCGATCTCCAAGATACCCGCAATACATGGCCCAGTTTGATTGCTCAGACTCTAGGCCATGATTATCAATGTTTTGCTCGAGCAGGAGTGGGCAATCTACAAATACTAAAACAAGTCCTAGAAGCACAACAACAGTTTGGCAACTCAGCTGTGTATTTGATCAACTGGACTTGGATTGATAGGTTTGATTACATCAGCACACAAGATGAGCAGTGGCACACAGTGCGCCCCAGCCTGGATGATGCCACAAGAGATCCTGCTTACTATCGTTTGTTCCACAGTGAACAGGCTGACAAGTTCACTAATCTTGTTTATATTTCACAGGCCATACAGGCTCTACAGGATCACAGATATCTCATGACCTACATGGATCCGTTGATGTTTGATCAACGGTGGCATGCACCTGACTATATTAAAACATTACAGGACAAAGTACGTCCACATTTAAACAGTTTTGATGGGCAAACATTTTTAGAATGGAGCCGGAGCAATGGGTATCCAGAAAGCAAGCATTGGCACCCACTAGAAACAGCACATCAGGCCGCTGCCACCCACTGGTCGGAAAAGGTTGAATCATTATGACTTGGTGTCCGTTGCCATTTCGACATGTATTTGTTGAACCACGTGGTGTAAAACCTTGCTGTAGCTATACCAAGATGCATGAAAGCACAATAGAACAATGGTTGGGCAGCCAAGAGCTAGGTGATTTACAACGCAACATACTAGACGGGCAGACTCCTGAAGGATGTCGGCACTGCGCTCAAGGAGAACAACGTGATGGAACCAGCACTAGACTGGGGGCTATTCATGACTACGGTTCAGCAGTGACACACAACACCGTGATAGACTATGTAGATTATCGTAGCAACAATATCTGTAACTTTCGTTGTCGTTCGTGCGATCCTTTTTACAGCAATGGCATAGCACAAGAAGCACGTCGGTATCCTGAACTGCAAAGATTTTATCCCATACCCACGCACAAAACAGCACCCACACAAACACAAGATAAACAGTGGATCATTGACAATCTTGGTTCAATCAAAAGATTGATGTTTACCGGCGGTGAACCTACTCGCATACCTGAAGTGCGAGAAATCATTGATCGCATCAGGCACAGTGGCAATCAAGATATTTCAGTGATGATGACCAGCAATGCCAGCTTCTCTGATCCTTATTGGTTTGAAATCACTGAAAGCATGCCCAACATACACTGGACATTGAGTATAGACAGTGTTGGGTCAGCCGCTGAAATAATCAGAGATGGAACAGACTGGTCGCAGGTTTCAGCCACTGTGGAACGTATGTTTGACATTGCACCGTCGGTAAACATAGGCACAGTGGTCACCAACTTGAGTCTCACACAGTTAGATTTGCTGTTTGCCTGGGCCAACCAGCTGAAAGATCGCTACAGTCATAGAAGCAATGGCCGCACACATTTTATTGAAATATGCAACTGGCCTCAATATCTCAGCCCCTACAACTGGCCTGAGCAACGCAGGCAATCAGTGATTGCATTTTTAGAAACCCTGTGCAATCAACCCAATCTACAGGAAAAACAACAGCAGGTGTCTTGCACTCTGTTGTCAAACATACAACACACAGCCCCCAACGCTGAACTATGGGCCGAGTTTGAAGCCTACAATAAAACCCTAGATAACGCTAGAAACCAAGATCACACCCAGCTACTAGATACACACTGATTTTTGCTAAATATTGGACAAGGAGCAAAACAATGTCCGTTATTACAAAAAATCAACTAGCCCAGCTGATTCCTGGAAATCCCTATCTTGATCAATGGTGCGATGCACTCAATGAAATACTGCCTGAATATGGCATTGACACATCACAGCGTGTGGCCGCTTTCATAGCACAGTGCGCACATGAATCAGGTGGGTTTAAGTTCCTAAAAGAAAACTTAAACTATCGTGCTGTAAGCCTGCGCAAGACATTCTCTAAATATTTCCCCGATGATGCTGTTGCGGCAGCCTATGCCAACAAGCCTCAAATGATTGCCAATAGAGTTTATGCTAATCGCATGGGCAATGGCGACGAAGCCAGCGGTGACGGATTCCGTTACTGCGGTCGTGGACTGATACAACTCACTGGTCGAGACAACTATGCTTTCTTTGCTGGTAGTTTGGACATTCCCATTGAAGAAGCCGCAGAATATCTAGAAACCTTTGAAGGTGCTGTACAAAGTGCCTGCTGGTTTTGGGAATCAAACAACTTAAATCAATGGGCAGACAAGGATGACATACTGACCCTGACCAAGCGTATCAATGGCGGTACCATTGGTCTTGAAGATCGTAAAAAACACTATGAGCATGCCAAGCATGTGTTAGGCCTGTAACATGTGGCAGTTACAATGGATGTTGCAGTTGATTCCAGACTCAATATTTGTCTGGATCACTTATCTATTGTTTGCTTCTGGCGTGATATTGTATGTGGCCAGCAAGCTGGTAAGCTGGATACCGCTGATGGGTCGTTATCGACTGCCTGCAGAGTTGGCAGGTGTGGCGGCTCTGGTTGTTGCCGCATATTTTTATGGTGGTATAGGCTACAGAGAAATGATAGCTGAAATGAAAGAACGAGTTCGAGTCGCCGAAGAGAAATCACAACAAGTGAACACCGTGATCGAAACCAAAATAGTTGAAAAGATAAAGGTGGTCAAAGAAAATGTTTACATCAACAGAGAAATTATCAAAGAAGTGGCGGGCCAGCAACTGGATGCTCAGTGCAGTTTGCCTCGTAGCACTATCAGCCTGCACGACAGTGCCAGTCGCAATGAAGTTCCCCAGCGTGCCGCCGCAACTGATGGAACCCCCTCGGGAGTTGAAGCCAGTAGGCTCCTCGACAGAGTCGTTGAAAACTACGGAGCCTGCTACGAAAACGCAGAAAAACTAAAAGCGTGGCAGGAATGGTATCGAGCACAACAAAAAATATACAACGATATCACAAAATAAATTTAGAAGGAGCTAGAAATGTCAGAAGAAGTTAAAAGCGAAAGCGCAAAGAAAAACGAAGATTGGATGAACAGCAAATGGCGTCCAATGATGGGTTGGATGTACATGGTAGTGTGTACTGCTGACTTTGTGTTATTTCCAGTGCTATGGTCAATCGTGCAAATGATTGGCGGTGGTGAAGTTAAAACTCAATGGAGCCCAATCACACTACAAGGCGCAGGCCTGTTCCACATGGCCATGGGTGCCATACTGGGTATTGCCGCATATGGTCGTACACAGGAAAAGTTAAATGACAAGGCTGGTGCAACATTACCATCTGCACCTAGCTTTAGTGCGCCAGCAGTGAGTACACCCGCACCTAGTTTTGGTAGCAGTGCGCCAGCAGTGAGTACACCGGTGCCAGCATTTAAACCAGCACCCAGTTTTGGTGCACCAACCACTGTGAGCTCTTCTGGTAAAGCTATGCCAGTACAGCCCGATCAGCCTGAGATTTAAAAAGGAGAATAACAATGTTAGAAACTATATTTTGGTTAGCACTAGGGGCATTCGTAGGTTGGAACTTTCCCCAACCTGATTTTGCAAAAACAATTCAGGCCAAGGTTCTAGGCCTGTTTAAAAAAGGATAATCTATGAAACATATTATATTTGTGGCGGGTCTGGCATTGGCAGTGGCGGGTCCTGTTCAAGCAGCCGATGACAAGAAACCCGAAACCAAAAAGGTCTGTGTTGACGTCAAAGACAAAGAAGGCAAATCATTGAAAAACAAAGATGGTTCGCCAAGACAGAACTGCAAAGAGGTAAAACAACACAAGAAACACGAAGGTACCAAAGTACCCGACAAAAAATAAACTTGCTCTCGCCCAGAAAAGGTAGTATAATTAAGTTATACTGCCTTTTTCTTTGACATGACAGATTACTACCAAACGCTGGGTGTACAGCGCAACGCCACTGATAATGAAATAAAACGAGCATACCGTAAAGCGGCCATGAAGCACCATCCTGACCGCGGTGGCGACCAGACTCAGTTTCAGGAAGTACAAGCCGCCTATGATACCTTGAGTGACCCGCAAAAACGACAGCAGTACGATAATCCGCAGGTTCGAATCAATGTCAATGGGCATCCTTTCCAAGGAGCTGGAACACCATTTGATTTTGATACCATATTTGAGATGTTTGGTGCCAGGATGAATTCTAGGCAACAACCACAGCGTCATCAACGCATTACTATATGGGTATCATTGGACATAGCAGTGGTTGGAGGTGCAAGAACTATCTCTGTGGGAACACCACAGGGCAATGCCACCATGGAAATCAATATTCCGCAGGGCATACAAGACAATGAAAATGTACGTTATCCTGGTCTGGCGCCAGGGGGCATGGATCTTGTGGTCAACTTCCGTGTGCATCCGCACCCACGTTGGCAACGTGATAGCCTGGATCTTTGGTGCGAGTATCCTGTGGATTTTTGGCAGTTGATCACAGGAGATACAATCACAGTACACGATGTGCTGGGTCGCGAACTACAAATGACAGTGCCTCCACGCTGTCGACCAGGCACTGTGCTACGAGCACGAGGTCGTGGTATAGCTCGAGACGGGCATGCCACCGGCGATTTAATGGTCAGACTGCAGGCTGTGATGCCCACAGAAATACCCGACGAAATAATAGAAATATTAAGCAAAAAGCAGAATAATAAATAATTTTATGAAACTCACAAACAAAGTTTTATACAGACCTGCCAAGCCATTTAGGGATTTTCATCTGGAAACTCAAAATGATTTCATGGTGCAACAAATGTTTTCTTTTATGAAGAAAAACAATGGTATAGGGTTGGCTGCTCCACAAATAGGAGTAGGGAAAAGATTGTTTGTAATGGAAATACAAGGAACTCAACGTGCTTGTTTTAATCCTGAAATCATTGATCAGTCAGACGATTTAACCGATTACCTCGAAGGATGCTTGAGTTTTCCTGGAGAAGAGTGTAAAATAACTAGACCCAGAACCGTGACAGTGCGTTATCAAACTGTTGTAGGTAGTTGGACAGAAGAAACTTTAGACGGGATGGCAGCAAGGTGTTTTCAACACGAGCTAGATCATCTCAATGGTATTACCATGCACAATAGGGCAAAAGAACAATATGCAACAGAATCCTGAAATCGAACACATCTTGGCCAATGCGCAAAAGCTGGCCAGGGCTAAACAACATGAATACATCACCCTGGAGCATTTGGCCTTGGCCTTGATACGTCACGCACCATTTACAGCGGTGATGACCAAGTTTGGTGCAATGACAGAAGCCTTGGATCAAGACCTTGAAATGTACATTGACTCCATGGTTCATCTCAAACTAGACAAAGATGCTGACCCTAAGAAAACCAATGCCTTGGAACGTGTGTTTAATCGTGCGCTCACACAGGTAATGTTTACAGGACGCAGGCAGATTACTACCATTGATCTTTGGTTGGCCATGATGAATGAAAGCAATAGTCATGCTCACTACTACTTTTTAAAGTATGGTTTAGAAAAGAAAACATTTGTTGAGTTTTGGCAAGCAAACTATACTATCAAGGGCGGAGTAATCACCGACGATCAAGCCAATGAAATACTCGAAGAACACTGTATTAATCTCAGTCAACGAGCCAAGGACAATCAACTGGAGCCCTTGATTGGACGTTCAACAGAACTCAATGAGATTATCACTGTGTTGGCCAAGAAGTTCAAAGCCAATGTATTGATGGTAGGCGATCCAGGCGTGGGTAAAACTGCCATTGCTGAAGGCCTGGCCACAATGATCCATCAAGGTTCGGTACCCAAGTTCTTGAAAGATCACGAAGTCTGGTCATTGGAGATTGGGTCATTGCTGGCAGGAAGCAAGTATCGCGGCGAGTTTGAAGAAAAACTCAAAGAAGTCATCACTGCCCTGGAACAAAAGAAAAATGTAGTGCTGTTCATTGACGAAGCACACACCATGCGTGGTGCTGGGGCATCAAGCTCCAGTTCCTTGGACTTTGCCAACATGATCAAGCCCGCTATTACCAAGGGTCTGCTCAAAGTCATTGCATCAACCACCTGGGAAGAGTACTACGAATCATTTGAAAAGGATCGTGCGCTGATGCGTAGATTCTATCGTGTAAACATCGACGAGCCCGATGCAGAAACCACTGTGCGCATCTTGACTGGCCTACAACCTAGATTGGAAAAGTTCCACGGAGTTAAGATTGAACCCACTGCCATTGCTCGTGCTGTGGAGTTGGCCACACGTTATCTCTATGACAAGAAGAATCCAGACAAATCAAT
>Ga0114968_10002138_pt1 | contig 15243 bp, 12 predicted proteins | sample M_130807_EF_Meta_FD_87020 | JGI IMG/M metagenome (GOLD analysis project Ga0114968, IMG submission 87020) | Freshwater microbial communities from Lake Montjoie, Canada to study carbon cycling - M_130807_EF_MetaG | ecosystem: Environmental > Aquatic > Freshwater > Lake | place: Lake Montjoie...
ATATTTTATGCACCTATTATTCCAATGATTTTAGTGAATGGAACAAAGGGTATTGGCACAGGTTTTAGTACAGACATCATGTGTTACAATCCGAGTGAAATTATTCATTATTTAAAGAACAAACTTACCAAACTATATGACACTGCTACCCCAACCGCAGGTCCCCAAGAGTTTATTCCATATTATGAAGGATTTAAAGGAACCATTATTAAAATCCAGAGTGATGGCACAACAACACCCAACAATACAACAAGTCCCAAGTTTTTGATAAAGGGCAAATATGAAGTTGTAGGTCCTGATAAAATTCGTATTACGGAATTACCTATTGGAACATGGACCGATGATTATAAAGAGTTTTTAGAATCATTGATAGATAGTGTAGATAAATCGGGCAAAAAAATAACACCTCTAATTAAAGATTATGATGACATGAGTAAAGATACAAGTGTCGAGTTTATTGTAACATTAAACAAGGGAAAACTTGCAGAGTTGGAAGCCATAAAACATGACCACGGATGCAACGGTATTGATAAAACATTCAAACTTTATACAACGAATTCAACATCGAATATGAATTTGTTTGATGCTAAAGACAAGTTGAAAAAATACACTCATGTTTCAGATATTATCGATGATTATTATGTCACCAGACTGGAAATGTATCAGACAAGAAAGAGCTACATGATTGATGCAATTGAAAAATTACTGGTTACTTTGTCGAATAAAACACGTTATATTAAAGAAATATTGGATGACGTCATTGATTTAAGAAAGAAATCCAAGTCAGACGTTGTTAAAATGTTGTCTGATCGAGGATATGTTTCACAGAGCCAACAAACACAAAACACCGAAACTGAAACAGAAGTATCTGGTTCTGGTACTAGCAACGGATTCAATTATTTGATTAAGATGACGATGGATAGTGTAACTAGTGAAAATGTAGATAAACTAATGAAAGAATATCAAAACAAACAAACAGAATTAGAAAATATCAAGAAAAAAACAATTGAAACCATGTGGTTAGAAGAATTGGATGAATTGTTATTGGAATATAATCAATACAAAGAGTCTCGTTGTAACAGTATGGAGAGAAGAGACTCTGCAACAATCAAGACAGTTAAAAAGGTGAAAAAAGTTGTGAAACCAACCTCAACAGCCAAACCATTAGCACTAGAAATTGAATAAATTATATTTTATAGAATGAATCACATAATAAATATATAGGAATGTATGCGGATATTTCAGTCATAATATGAAATGGAAAATTTTTAAAATTTTCCAAAATGAATTGACAATTAAAAATTTCAAAAATTTGAAAAAAAAGAACAATAGCACTAAACAAAATAATGTAAATAATTTTTTGTTTTATTTTTCCAGATAACAAAGGATAATAAAAAATCATGATTAAAAATAATATAATTAAAATTTTAAGCGTCTATAATGGGCGTTTTAAATGTGCAAAGGTGTAAATGGAAATGTATATTTGTTCATATATTATAGATATATTATGTGTTATACGAAAATATATCTATTCAAAACCCAAAGATTAAAACCATGGTTTCAATTCCAGCTGTTTATCTGCTAAAGTGGATAATATTGGAGGAGCAATAGGAACTACTAATGTACTAGCATCATGTAAATATTGAATATATGCTCTTAATTCACTGTATATTTGTTGCACACAGAAATTGATCACCAGTTTATTTAATTCCACAATTTGTTCTGTGATATTATACGGTTGATTTGCTGAATGTTCTAAAAACACACCACGCATGATAGTTTTTAATGAATCACAGTCTTGATTGTCGATAATATATTGCCCATTTGTTTTATCATATATTCCTTTGCGAATGGCATTTTGAATTATCTCTAAATTTTCTCTCGAAAAGTAAGTATTGCTTAATACTGTGTCTTCCCAAAGACCTTCGAGTGGATTTCTAAAAGTAGTACATTGGTGTGCTGGTATTTTATCATATAAATTAAATAAATTTTGAGTACTAGGTGATTTAATGTCTACGCGACCATTTGAATTATAAAAACAGTTGGATTTTGAATTCATGGTTTGTTTTTTGGATTTTATTTTAATAAAATATTATAATTTTTGGTATATATAAAAATGAAAATATAAAAAAATATATATTAATATTTATATAATATATCTAGATATACCTATACATATAACAAATTAACACAAAACAATATGGCTAGTTTTCAAAAAATTGTTTTGACAATTGCTATAATTATTCTTGTCATTATTCTAGTAATAATAGGATATTTATTAGTAAAAAATCCTTCTGGTAATACATGGCCACCAATGATAGGTCAATGTCCTGATTATTGGGTAGATTTTTCAGGAAATGGTGCAAATTGTGTAAACGTACAATCTTTAGGAGATTGTAGTGGAAACGGCAACATTAATTGTCCTAATGCAATCAATAATACACCATCAACTGGAATGAATTTTAATACTAGCGTGTATACAAACACACAAACTGGTTTATGTAGTAAATATAACTGGGCAAGTACAAATGGGATAACATGGGATGGTATTTGGCCTGATTTTCCAAATCCATGTTCATCCGCAACATCGACGTCTAATACAACAACACAGCAATCATCGTCATAATAGATAGTAAAATTTTTGACATATGTAATATGATTTTATATTTTCACATAAAATTATATAATTTGTAATATATAGTGTATGTTCTCTCAAATACAATGTTTTCCTGATGAAATTATCAGAAACATAAATGAATATATACCGTATCAGGTCTTGACATGGTTATCAAAGACACATTATGACAAATATCATGCTACAACTATACAAACACATATAAAAAAAACTGGCAAAAAACTGGATACTTATTTTAGATACATAATTCGTTTGGATAATCATGTTGCATTGCAAGATATGTTAAATAATTCATTATTTTTTGACGGTATGAAATCAAACAAACCATCAAAAAATGCACACAAACACAATCATAAAATAAAATATAAAAATAAAAAATATGCGAATATCATAGATTTTTTATTATATTTGTCGATAGAAAATGATAAACCATCTACGAAATGCAAAAACACTCTATTTGAATATGTTAAAAAATGAACATAAAAATAAAATGTAACATATAGTAATATGCCAAATCAATTATCAAATCAATTACAAACAAACAGATTACAAAACAATAGTTATATAGATAACATAAATAACATATTATTAAGAACTACACAAGCATGTGAAATTAAAGAAATTTTAAACAATTTTGAAAAAAACAAATCCGACTTATTATTTAAAAAGGGTATATATGTTTATGGACATCCTGGGATAGGGAAAACACAATTTGTAACAGATATATTAAAGGATTTAAATTATGATATTATTACCTATAATGCGGGTGATATAAGAAACAAGTCAATCATAGAAACTATTACAAAGGATAATATGTCTGATAAAAGCATAATGTGTTTATTTCACAAAAAAATACAAAAAAAAGCGATTATTATGGATGAAATTGATGGTATGAATAATGGTGATAAAGGTGGTATAAATGCATTAATAAAACTAATAAGGCCCAAAAAAACAAAACGACAAAAGAGTGAAGATACTACATTAATTCCTATTATTTGTATTGGTAATTATCATATTGACAAAAAAATAAATGAGTTAATGAAAGTATGTAATGTTTTTGAATTAAATAAACCTAGTAATGAACAAATAGAAACGATATGTAATAATATTATGCCAACAATAACCAAAAATTTAAAAATAAAATTAATTCATTATATACAGGGTGATCTGCGTAAATTACATAATATCTATAATATATATTGTAAAAACAACAATTTGTTAAATGAATATGTGGTGGATAATATACTAAAATTAAAATCATATAATCAAGATACAAAATCAATAACAAATAACTTGTTTAATAGAAATTATTTGATGAAGGACCATTTGCATGTAATGAATGAAACGGATCGTACAATAGTGGCATTATTATGGCATGAAAATATAATTGATAGACTAGAAAAATACAATATAAATAATTCATTGCCTGTATATTTAAAAATATTGGATAATATATGTTTTGCTGATTATATAGATAGAATTACATTTCAAAAACAGATATGGATATTTAATGAGATGAGTTCATTAATAAAAACATTCTACAACAATAGAATATATCATGAATTTATTAATATGGATCATGATAATATGAACAACAAAATACCTAACGAACAATGTCATAATAAACAACCGACCAAAATTACAAAAAACACAAAACTCGCAAAAAACATTGTTCCAGAAAAATCACAACAATTAGAGCCATCTCATAATATACGTTTTACAAAAGTGTTAACAAAGTATTCAACCGAATACAATAATTATAACTTTATACATAATTTATGCCAACAATTAGGAATGGACAAGAAAGATTTATTTGCATTTTTTATCAGTTTTAAAAAAAAATACATTAGTGATGTTGATTGTTTTAATGAATTATTAAATTTATTTGAAAATTATGAGATTAATAAATTAGATATTCAAAGAATGTATCGTTATTTAGATAAATCATTTAAAGATTCAAACACTATTGACGAAGAAATTGGATGGGAAATCGAGGAAGATGTAGGTGAATTTGATGGTTGAATTGTATGAATTTACCAATCATTTACCAATCCACCAGCAAATATATCAGGTGATAATTCACTTTTATTTCTATTGTCATTATTATATTGTCTAATTTGTTCGAAAATATCTGATTCATATTGATGATATACCATTGAACTGTTGTTTGAACCTTCCTTTAATGTTTCATTGAAAGACTCATTTCTATGTTTTATTATTTTTATCAATTTATCCAATAATTTTTTGTTGATTAAAAACCTCTCTATTTTATTGATTAAAAATTTATCATTTATAAATTGCTCGATGGTATTATCATAACGCTGATCATAACCATTTAATTTTTTATAATATTTTTCGTCATAATTACTAGTACCAATAACATTATTATCATTATTATTTACGATTGGTATAGGTATTGATTCAATATCATCTCCATAATCTATTTCGTCTATCGTTGTAAATAATATATTATATGACTTTGATTTTGCAAGAGATTTATATTGTGTTTGAAAACAATTTAGTAATAATACAACTATATTGAATAAAAACATAGTTGGTTGATTGATTAGTATTGTAATTATATAATACAAAATTATTATATAATTTACACATATATTTATTGGTATAAATATTACGGGGAATTAACATCTGTAATAGGATCTGAATTTGCTTTTGATAATTGCTCTTTCTTTTCTGCTATTTTACTTTCAAAAAACAATTTGATTTTCCCTTCTAAATAAGCGACTTTTTCTTTTAACATAGTATTTTCATTTAATAATTTTTGAATAACATTATGATTATATTGTAATTGCTGTTGCATTTGCTCTTGTTGAGCCATTACTTCTCTTTTTTTTGTAATTTCTTCCATTTGCTTTAAAACATCCGGTTTGTTTTCTGGTTTTCCTGGATCATAGTTATTTAATAATTCATCAATATCTACCAAAAAAAACTGTTTCACAAAATCCTCTTTTACAAAATCATTCACAACCTTTTCACTCTCTTTTACAAATTTATTAGGTGCTTGATTTAATAAAATTTTTTTATCAAAAGAATTGTGTACATGAGAAAAAACCAGAATACTTTTCATTGGATCCAACTGAACAAATGGAACAGAATAATCTTTTAAAAATGATTTTTCTTCAGCTAATGAAGCTAGTTCGTCATATTTAGTCATGTTTAATAACCTACGATGAAATGCAAATGTTGCAGCAGTCGCATGGTTTGGTGAATAAGGTCCAAATTGATACATTTTTTGTATATGCTTAAAAAAAATATACATCTCACTTGAACCAGCACATAATGCATGAGGGTTTTTTAATAATGTTTCTACCGCATGACTCACTCTTTCTGGTGGATAATAATCATCATCATCCATATATACTAATATATCACCCTTTGATTTTTCATGCATTAAATTTCGTTTTTTTCCCAAAGTCATTTTTGTATCATATGAAAAATATTTTATTTGAGGGACGTCAGATAACATGTCTCCTATCTTATCAGTACCATCGTCTATAATAATCCATTCCATTCTATCTTTTGGATATGTTTGATGTTTAAAACATTCGATCATAATAGGAATAAAGGGTCGTCTATTAAATGTGGGAGTACATATACTCACGAATGGTAAATTTTTTATTGATGATGCTTCTATAGATTGTGGTATAGAGTTTTTCTTTTTATCATTATTTTTATCATTCTTTTTATCATTCTTTTTTTGTTTTCCCATGTTGATTCAATAAATATATATTGATACATTTATTTAATTTTATATTATTTAACACATATATTCTATTTATCTAATCGGTCAGATTTACATGGGAATAACTGACATCGAGATATTTTCACGTATTTTATTATTGAGTGCTTGCATTTTTTGTAACAAATTATCAGAACCACCAGATTGTACTTGTACGTTTATTTGTGGTTGTTGTTGTTGTTGTTGTTGTTGTTGTGGAGGTGAAACAGTATTTCCTTGAACTTGATTTACATGATTATCAAATTTTTGTATTTTATTAAGCTGATTTGCAATATTAATTGCTAAATCTCCACTTGTTACTGCACCAGTAAGAGCCCATAATACAGTAGATGAAAATTTGAATTGTGTGCGCTTTTCTGCTTGAACATAATTATATGGTTGTGTATCTTTTGTGCCAAAATCATTTACATTAGTAATTGGGATATTCATTAATATTAGTAAACCAATTACAACTGCAACAATTGCAGCATTTCTTTCTGTGGTTCCTAAATAAGCTTTAGCACCAATTATTATATAAATAGACATAATTATAAAAACAGGTGTTATCATATAACGCATTTTATTCACATATAACGTTAAAAATGTATAATTTTCTCCAGTTTTGCTACCTTCTGTAACTTTGGCTGCAATAAAACTAACACATAATAAACAGTATATTGTAATAAAAGGAAAAACAGCCATATTTCCAAAAAATAAAAATGGAAGAAAATTCATCAATATAAAAATGGTTTCAATCACAGTAAATAACCATGTAAAAGGCATAGAAAACAATGTTACATATACCCAATTTTGAACAAAATTAGGTTTATTTAATTTTTGTCCATCTTGTACTACAACTTGTGGTTTATTTAATTTCCAAATCCAAGAAAAAATACCTGCAAAAAATATATATAAGAAATAAATATTGGATAACAAGATATTAATAACAAAAATAAATATTAGTAAGTAACTACCAAATAATACCAAGACCCATTCATAAAAACTATTGAAAAATGAAAAACATATATTAATCATCGAAAAATTCAAGCAAAATAAATTTTCAAGTAGGTAAATAAAATACATGGTTGTTCCTGAAATTGTAGGTGATTCGTTTATTTCACGTAATTTATTCAGTAATGAAAATTGACTGTTTATCTGCTTACTATCATTTGCTGATTTGTCTGGTATGTATAAATATTGAAACAATAATTTTGTACTATAATCATCGCCGTTCAGTTTAAAAAAATTGACTTGTGATATTATAGAATCTATAATTGGCGGTAAGTCGGTATAAGGGGCACCACGAAAATCACTTGGTAAAATATTTGTTTGTGCGACTTTACACATCCATAATGCATATACGCCTAAAAATGATTGTATTATTACAGCTATAACTTTTAATCCAATATATTTTAAAAATTCTCCATATAATTGTGTAGTTGTAGTAGCTGTTGATTTTGGTGGAGCACCAAAAAGAGAAATACGCTGTAAATTATTGGTTATTTTTTTTTTTAATTTGTTAAATGCTTCTTTATTTGCAGCAGATGCATTTGACGCTATTTGATTAAAATTCAAACTAGATAATGCCCATGAAAATAATTGTTTTGATATTACTCCAAAAAAATGGGCAATAATGCAAGCAATAATAAAAACATATGTGGCTAAAATAATTAGAAATATCCAACCACCTGAACTCATTATTTATTTGTTATTATTTGGTAATGATATTTGATATAATAATATTTTATATAATAATATTTGATATGAAATATAAAATATATGTATAATATACTATAATAATATTATTCTCTATTTTTAACAATAATTCGAAAAAATATACAATATTTTGGTATATAAATATACATGGCAAAAAATAAACAATTCGGTAACTATTCTAATTTTTTGCTGTTTTTAATGTGTTTTTTCATACTGTTTTTGTTATTTAGATGGATACATTTTTTGCTAAGTAGAAAATATTTACAACCTGGTACATATTTAGAATCATTTACATCGGCTGATAATATATATATAACTGATTCAAATAACAGCACCGAGAGCGCCGATAACACTAATAATAACACTGATATCAACAATAATAGTGCTCCATATGATATGTATAAAGCAAATAAAAAGCATAACAATAATATTGATATGTCCGCTTTTTCAAAATATACATGCAGTAATTGGTGCGGTCCTCAATCGCAATGTTTATTATCACGCGAACAATGCACTTCTGATGTAGATTGTAAAGGATGTAAAGATTTAACAGCATTAAATAATTATTATGACGATTCTAGTATAGATATTGGACAAAGTTATATGAATAAATCTACAAAAGATATACCAAAAGATGCAACTGAAGATATTTTGTCTGGTGTTCAAAACTTCAATAATAGTTTTGCTATATTCGACAAACTCAACTAATTCGCATATAATACACCACAATTACCACTGATAAATCGAACAACGTTTACTCTTTCTTCAAAATAATACAAGTTAAAATTGTAATCATAGATTCGCCATGTTGGTTTGTTTATACCTACAATGTTACCAGTTATAGGATCGCAAATAGTCAACACTTGTGCTAAAGGATCTAATTGAGGTATAATAGTGGTAAATTCCAATTCTATTTTGTTAAATTTAGACATATTAATTGCACCAGATGGTTGCAATACAAAAGGAGACGTATTTAAACAATAATTATAACAATATAAACCATTTGGAGCATTGCCTGGTGTTCTTGTATATTTTTCAATATAATTATAAACTCCTGCTGGTTGCATGTTTTCTCTATATTCACCATCAAAAAGTATTCCCATTGTTATTAATATTTCTTTAGCATTTTGAGAGTTGTAATCTCCTGTAATCATCCAACCTGTTAATTTACCGTCTGGATTAACACCAGGACCAATCAATACTGGTATTTTTTTACCGGCTGAATCCAATTGAAAAATAGGATAAATACCATTTGTAGGTGCTTGAATTAAATCATATGGTAAATAATTGTAAGGCCAGTTTGTGTAGTTACTCCATTCATTTCTTAAATTAGCATCACTTCGTTGAAAATAAAACATTTGACTAGCTACCATGCCTAACGAATTTAATTCTACTTTATTTGGACCAGTAACATTGTAAAAAATAGATTCATATACTTGTTTTATCAAATAAGTTTGCTCATTTAAAGCAAAAATACGAGACTCATCATTTGATAAAAACCCATATGTGCATATTAAATGAACGTCCGCATTCCATTGAGATCTAGTGTCTAGATAGGAAGAAATACCAAGAGCAACATCTGGTGGAGGTTGTAAAAATCGATGTAATTGCATGTAATAGTAATTAAAATTAGGTGATACATATGGGAAATTATTGGCTTGATCTAAAACATCTCGAATTTGAAACATTTCACTGATAGGACGAAATGTTATGTTAACATGTAATTCATTGTATTGCAATGCAACCAATGGAAATGACATTTGATTGTTTAAACTAAACCATGAATTAATAGGAACGTATAGTATTGTACCACGAATAGATGGTTCCGCACCAGCAGGATTATCTGTATGATATGCATTTGGATATGAATTGACGCGTGATCCAGAATTTGCTGGGTCATTCAATTCTGGAATATTTCCAATCATTTTATCAAATAATGCCTTTTTGTCAGTTGGAAAATCACGTTGAACCATTGCTAATAAATAAGATCCAGAATATTCTTGTAATGTTTGATTACCACAAGTAATTGATATTTTGCTTATCATCAATGCACCTAAATTTTGTATCCAACGAAATTCATAAGGTGCCCAACCACTATATCCTGTAGTGCCAGTAATATTAGATAATATAGTATTATCAAGAGGTGGAAAAATTGGACTCCAAATATTAGGTAATGTAATAGAAACATAGGAGTCCATCAATAAATCGCCATATCTAGGTATTTTAAATGTAAAAAACGACTCCTCATTTAAACGCAATGTTTTTGTACCGTCAAAATCAACTCTAAATTTTTGCAATCCAAAATTAGTATATTTAGCATATGTTGTTTTAAAAAATGTTTTGGAAGGATTACCATTTAGAATAATATTTTGTTGCCCTTCTGAAACTAAATTCATTAAACCGCCTGCCATGTTAATTGTAATATGTTTAGTTGTACTGTTTGATTGTATATACTATTTGATTATATTTAATTGTTTAATTGTATAAATGATATTATTTTATAAATAAATAAATAAATTATTATATATTATATAATAATATATTTACATATCATTTATACCAATACCAATATAAATCCAATATAATAAAAATATAAATTCAAAATATTATCAAAAATGACTATTAAAGACCATGTAAAAAACGCAACACAAAAAATGTATAATTTATCTAAACAAATAATGTCTGATAGATCAAACTTAGGAACAACATTAGTATGGATAGTAATTATATTGTTATTTATTGTATTTATATCTTATGTTCATAATGTAAATAACAGCTTGCAGTATAAACGATGTGGTACCTCTTGTACACAAGACAATACAAATTGTAATTTGGCAACAATATATAATAGAAACACTGAGTTTGCTTCAAAAATAACACCCATAAATGCAAATTCGCCACAGTGTTTGGGTATGATAAGAGATTATTACATTCTTACAGCATTTAATTGTTGTTCAGGAGGCAATTATAAAAATGATTATGTTGGATTGTGTAATTTGATTGCAGTAATAAGTCAGGGCGTTCGTTGTTTGGATTTCGAAATTTATTCTCTCAATAATCAACCTGTAGTTGGAATATCTTCCATTCCTTTGTATCCGGCATGTTACAAAGAGTCGTATAATAGTATTCCTTTTGATGATGTAATGACGACAATACAAAGTTATGCTTATTCAAATTCAACATGTCCAAATCCAACTGATCCTATAATTATGCATCTGCGTATTAAAAGTGCAAATTGCACAATGATGAACAATTTAGCTAGTATATTTGAGAATTATGATACATTATTATTGGGACCGGCTTTTAGTTATGAATTTAATGGAAACAATTTGGGGGCATTACCACTAATAATGTTTTCAGGTGTAAGTACACCAACTAAACAAGGTAAAATTATTATTATTGTTGATCAAATGAACAATGCTATTATAGCAGCAATTATGAATTCAAAGTTATGGGAATATGTAAATATGGTGAGTGGTTCTACATTTATGCAAATTGTCACAAACGCTACATTAGAGTCAGAATCAAATTTAAATGATTTTATCCAATACAATATGATTAATATGACCATGGTGATTCCTGATAGCGGAGGCAATCCAGCAAATCCAAATTTTTTATTGTCTCAATTATCAGGTTGTCAAATGTGTGCAATGCGTTGGCAATTACCAGATATTAATTTACAATTATGTACTACATCGTGTATTTCAACATCAATAGATCCTTCCACCAATACAAACCCTAGTGGTATAAATACATGTTTTAATCAAGCTGGATTTGCTTTTGTATTAAAACCATCCAATTTACGTTATTCACCAACTACTTTTGATATTTCCGCAGCAGATGCATCGTTATCCTATTCTCCAATTCTTCACACTGTACAAGTAGGAACACAAACATATACATATTACAATTAGATATTATTGTATAACTTTTTGTTGATGAATTATTTATCTATCTATCATAAAAATTTAATATTGATATATTATAACTATACTATATCAATATTTTGATTCGAATCACCTATAAAATGAGTAAAAAAAAACAGGCAATAAAATGCGATAAAAATATTAGTTTTGTAGATTGTGAAATGAGTATATTACGTTTAGCAGTTGATAAAGCAGAAGAGAATATTGGAAAACGTGTTGTTTCTTCACCTGAAATAAAATCCATGATTGAAATTGTAGAAAATTTCATTAAGAAGAAAAATCTCATTTGTTACGGAGGAACCGCAATTAATAACATATTACCAAAACAAGACCAGTTTTATAATAAAGAAATGGAGGTTCCAGATTATGATTTTTTTTCTACTCAAGCACTTGAAGATGCAAAAGAATTAGCGGACATCTATTATAAAAACGGTTTCACCGATGTTGAAGCAAAATCTGGACAACATCACGGCACTTATAAAGTTTTTGTCAATTTTACTCCTATTGCGGATATTACGTATTTGCCTAAGGAAATATTTCAATCCATAAAAAAAGAAGCTATTCGTGTAGCCGGAATATTATATGCGCCACCCAATTATTTGAGAATGGGTATGTTTTTAGAATTATCAAGACCTGCTGGAGATATTGGCCGATGGGAAAAAGTATTAAAACGAATTACGCTACTAAATAAACATTATCCACTTACTTCCAAAAACTGTGATGAAATCGACTTTCAGAGAGAATTTGAAAATGAAAACGGTGATGAAATTTATGAAACAGTGAAAAACACACTTATTAACCAGGGAGTTGTTTTTTTTGGTGGTTTTGCAGTTTCCCTCTATTCAAAATACATGCCAAAGAATTTACAAAAACAATTAAAACGTATTCCTGATTTTGATGTTTTGTCGCAAGACCCTGAAACAACTGCAGAAATAGTAAAAGAAAGATTAAAAGATATTGATATAAAAAATGTAAAGATAGTTCGTCATGATACGATCGGGGATATTATACCTTTATCGTATGAGATTATAGTCGATCAAGATACAATTGCATTTATTTATAAACCAATTGCATGTCATAGTTACAATGAAATAAAATATAAAAATAATCAGTTACGGATTGCTACCATTGATACAATGATGGCTTTTTATTTGGCGTTTTTATATGCCAATAAACCATATTACGATATTGATCGAATTTTATGTATGGCAAAGTTTTTGTTTGAAGTACAACAAAAAAATAGATTGGAACAGAAAGGTTTGCTTAAACGTTTTAGTATTGAATGTTATGGACATCAGGATACGGTGGAAGAGATGCGTGCAGAAAAAGCGAAAAAATTTGACGAATTAAAAAAAAATCGAGGCAGTCGCGAATTTGAAGAATGGTTTTTAGTGTATAGACCTGTTGGAAAAAATCTGGATGATGGTGATGATAAAAATCATGATAAAAAACAAGATACTAAAATATTGAATATCGAAACCAGACTATCAAACTCCAAAAACAAAACACAAAAAAACACACATGCATTTAAAAGTCGATATTTTAAGGTGATTAAATCGAAAACCAAACCCACCAACAAAAGAACAAAACGCCGTGGAAAAGGACGATCTCGTAAGTTTTTCTTTTTCTAATCCGCGTATTTTTATGTTGTAAATTATCATCAATAATGATAATATGTTGTTACGATGTATGCTAACAAAATATTTATGTTTATAATAAAATATTTATATTATAAACAAAATTAAACAAATTAAAGATACACTTTCATATAGTATATATTATAAAATGGACAATATAAAAATTAAATCTACAACCTTTGCTAATGATGACCACGAGCACTCAACCCCTATCATTGTTGAAAAAGAAATGTCGGCGAGAGATGCTATTCGTGAATTTGTTCAAAGTCAAAGTATGTACACATTTGGTATGTTACAAGCAGAACACATAACGGAGGCAATTGTAAATGGTTTTTTTTTATTTAATTCACGTGACAACAAATACATGTTAAATAGTAAAGCTGAATTGTTACAATATTGTAAGGATAATACTGTGTCACTTGAAGAAAAAATGTATTTTTGGGATATTTTTCTATTTAACCAAAGACCTAAATTTTTAACTCCTGATGAACATGATTATATTAGAGATTGTGGAGACCTTGATGGTTATGTTGAAAAGAAACCGGTCTTTAGTTGTGGTGGTGGTAGTACTAGTATCAGTGGTGGTAGAAGAGTTCCAAGTGGATTCATAAAACCCGCACTTATCAGTGATCAACTTGCACTATTTTTAGGAAAACCCGCTGGAACTAAAATGGCCCGCACAGATGTTACCAAGGAAATTAATACATACATCAGAGTTCATGGTCTTCAATGTCCATATAATGGTCGTGTAATCAATCCAGACGAAAAGCTTAGAAAGCTTCTTAGATTAAGTCCTAATGACGAACTAACTTACTTCAACTTTCAAAAATACATGAAACCTCATTTTCATAAAGAATACTAAAAATTTACCACGTTCAATATTTTGTTGCAAAAATAGTAGATACATCCAAACAAAACACTTATTATCAAATAACCTTTTAAGTTGTAGTTACCATCATTAAAAAATAAAAATGGTATATACAAGAACAAGTATTTTTTAAATATAGGCAATTGGAAAATAAAAAACAAAATGGCTAATAACAACGGTGTTTGAATTTCCTCATATAAATTATCCAATGAATTAGAAAAATTAGCTTTTTTATTATGTTCATCAATTATTTCATCCGTTGATTGATTCATTTGTTGCATTTTTTGAATATAATCTTCTTGCATTTGAGCAGGATTTGGTTGCGGTATAAAATTAGGTTGAATTTGTGCATCGTTAGTAATGGTTTCTGTTGTTCGCGGAATATCTCTCGATGGAAGTTGTGTTAAACCATTGACACTCGCTTTTTGTAATCCATTCACAATTTGGTTAATAGTAGTTTGATCTAATGAAAAATTGTTACTATTAGCTTGTTGTGGTTGTTGTTGTTGTTGTTGTTGTTGTGACGGAGGTAGCATTTGTCCCTGCATTTGTTGATTATTTTCTTGAATTGTCATTGATATATTACCGTTCATTCCACCCCCGGTCGGATCAGATGGTAAATCAGAAATACTAGTTGTAGAATTATTCATAATATGTATATAATATATTACATAGAATGATTGATTAGTATAATTTACGCATAACAAGTAAATTATACTATA